>Ga0335081_10001523_pt1 | contig 36909 bp, 31 predicted proteins | sample Lox_Sample_35_FD_206713 | JGI IMG/M metagenome (GOLD analysis project Ga0335081, IMG submission 206713) | Soil microbial communities from Loxahatchee National Wildlife Refuge, Florida, United States - Lox_Sample_3.5 | ecosystem: Environmental > Terrestrial > Soil > Wetlands | place: USA...
TCAGCGTGCAGCATCGCAAGATCTCGGCGACCCGCAACGCCGGCGCTCGCGAGGCACGAGGGCAGTGGCTGGTGTTCGTCGACGCCGACACCCTGGTCACCGAATGCTTGATCCGCTCGACAATGACCACGCTGCATTCGGGGGCGGTCGGCGGGGGTTGCGCCGTCCGCTTCGACGGCCGCCTGCCGCGCTACGCCCGGGCGCTCACGGCCATCTTCGTGCCGCTGTACGGTGCGCTGCGCCTGGCGGCGGGTTGCTTCCTGTTCTGCACGCGCGCGGCGTTCGAGGACGTCGGGGGTTTCGATGAGCGGCTGTTCGCCGCCGAAGAGGTTGCGCTCAGTGTGGCGCTGCGCCGCCGGGGGCGGTTCGTCATCCTGCGCGAGCACGTGATGACCTCTGCCCGCAAGCTTCGCACCCACAGCTGGCGCGAGGTGCTGGGCACGCTGCTGCGGCTCGCCGTCCGGGGGCCTCGGGCGATGCGCGAGCGGGAGGCGCTCGAGCTGTGGTACGGGCAAAGACGCGCGGATCCCGAGTCTGACAGCTAAACTTCCGTTGACGTTCACGGCAGCGGAGGAGAGCGGGTGGGGAGCTCAAACCGGATCACACGACGGCGTTTCCTGGCCGGAGCCTCGGCGACGGCCGCCTCCGTGTCGGTACTCGGACGCACCGCGACCGCACGTGCCGCAACTGCCCAGGCCTTCGAGGAGCTGATCGCCCTGTCGGCCGTCGAGGCCATCGCCGCCATGAAGCGTGGCGATCTCAAGGCCGAGGACTACGCCCGCACCCTGCTGCGTCGCTGCGAGGCCGGTGCGAGCCTCAATGCCTTCATCACGCTGCGCCCCGAGCAGGTGCTCGAGGCGGCGCAGGCCCTCGATCGCAAGTGGCGCGCCGGCAAGCAGCTCGGCGCGCTCCATGGCTTGCCGATTCCCGTGAAAGACAGCATCAACACCCGGGACCTGCCGACGACCGCGGGCTCCCCCGCACTCCGGAATTTCCAGCCCGAGGCGGACGCCCCGGTCGTGCGCGCCCTGCGCAGGGCGGGCGCGATCGTGCTGGGCAAGACCAACCTTCACGAGCTCTCCTACGGCTACTCGAGCGCGAATGAGACCTTCGGTGCGGTTCGCAACCCGTACGATCCCACGCGCATTCCCGGCGGGAGCAGTGGCGGCACCGCGGCCGCGATCGGCTACCGGATGGCCCCGCTCGGCGTCGCCGAGGATACGGAAGGCTCAATCCGGGTACCGGCGGCCCTGTGTGGCATCGCCGGCTTTCGGCCGACGACCGGACGCTACTCCACCGCCGGCTGTGCGCCGCTTACGCCGCGGTTTGATCAGATCGGCCCTCACGCACGCTCGGTGGCCGATCTTGCGCTGTTCGATGCCGTGCTGACCGAGGACGCCGCCCCGCTGCGGGCGGCCGCGCTCAAGGGAGCGCGCATCGGCCTCGTGCGCCCGTTCTTCTTTCAGGGTCTCGATGCGGAAGTCGAGCGGGTCACCGCTGCAGCGCTCAAAGCGCTGCGCGACGCCGGCGTCGAGCTGGTGGAGGGAGACCTCCCGGACCTTGCGCACTTCGTCGAGCTGTGCACGCTGCCGGTGATCAATCACGATGTGCGACCGGCACTCACGCGGTATCTGTCCCGCTATCGGACGGGCATAACCTTTGGCACGCTGCTCGCCGAGTCAACCCCGGCGGTGCGTGCAGTCATCGAGTCTGCGCTCACCCCCGGACAGGCGGGATACGTGCCCAGGGCACAGTACCGGCAGGTCATTCGCAGACACCTGCCGGCGTTCCGCCGCATGTATCGCGACTACTTCCGCAAGGCGCGGGTCGCCGCGCTCGTGTTCCCGGCAACGATACTGCCGGCCCCCAGGCTCGGTGGAGAGGACATGCAGGTCAGCGTTGCCGGAGCGCGCCTGTCGCTGTATCAGGCGTTCAGCCGCAACATCGCGCCAGGCAGCACTGCCGGCCTCCCCGGACTGGTGCTGCCTGCGGGACTCACCCGCTCCGGCCTTCCGGTCGCCCTCGAGTTCGACGGGCCGGCGGGCGCCGATCGTGCGCTCTTGTCGCTCGGGCTCGCGATCGAGTCCGTGCTGGGCAAGCCCTCCGCCCCGCTCGATCTGTCGCGACTCGTCACCTAAACTTAGGGCATTTCCGCGCACTGGCAGGAGTTTCCGTGTCGACGCTGACTTCGCCCGCGATCGCTCGACTCCTCGATGAGCTGTACGCCACCGCGGCCCGGGAAGACAAGCCGCTGCGTGAGCGGCATGCGCACCTCACGCCCGAGGAGCGCAAGCGCGTCTTCGACGCCGAGCAATCGGACTACCGTGCGACCTACGAGCGCATGCGCGCCGCGTACATTCCCATCGAGCGCGCGTTCGGCACGCTCATCTACATGCTGGCGCGCGCCCGACGGGCGAAGACGATCGTCGAGTTCGGCACCTCGTTCGCCCTGTCGACGATTCATCTCGCCGCCGCCCTCAAAGACAACGGCGGCGGGCAGCTGATCACGACCGAGTTCATCGCCTCGAAGGCGGAGGCGGCACGCCGGAATCTCGAGGCCGCGGGGGTGGCGGATCTGGTGCAGATCCGTCTGGGCGATGCACTGGAGACGCTGCGACCGGGGGTGGGCCAACCCATCGATCTGGTGCTGCTCGATGGCGCCAAGAACCTGTACGTGCCGGTGCTCAGGCTCCTGGAGCCGACACTCGCCGTGAACGCCGTCATCGTGACGGATAACACCCCGGATGAATCCGCGTACGTGCAGTACGTGCGCGCGCCGGAGAGCGGCTATCTCTCGCTCGGGCTCGGCTTTGCGGCCGGCAACGAGATCTCGCTGTGGGTGGGCCGATGAGGCTGCGTTGGTGGCGCATCGCGATCGCGGCGATTCTCGCGGAGGTTGCGCTGATCATCGTCGCGATCCCCCTCAACCTGAGCCCGGGCGGCCGCACGGTTCTGCTCTACATCGTCCTGCCCGTCTGCCTGATCGCCACCTATCTCGGTGGGTGGTGGGCTGCCCGCCGCGCCAGCGACCACTTCGTCCTGCATGGCCTTCTGGTCGGCCTCCTGGCCGCGCTCATCTACGAGGCCCTCACCCTCAAGTTGTCGCTGCCGCTCATCTATGTCATCGCCAACGCACTGAAGCTTGTGGGGGGCGCCGCCGGCGGCTTCGCGGCCGGGCGTGCGGCACACGCAACGCAGCGGGCACCGTGACCACGGCCCACCATGAGGCGGCGCTTACGCCCAAGGGCACTAAGCGCGCGTGCCGACCGCCTTCCCGTCGACCGAGATTCGCACCAGACTGCCGCCGTTATCGCCGTTCTTGAGCGGATGGATGACGACCTCGACGTTGTCGCCCGCCTTCAGCGAATTGCGGCTCCATCCCTGACGGCTCAGGGCGTTGGGGCTGGCCCCTTCGATCGACCACTCGATCATCTCGCCCGTGCTCGAGTTCTTGACCATCACCTGCACCCAGATGTGGGGGTTGGTCCACTGCACCTCCTTGATCGTGCCGACGAGCGTCTTCTCGGTCACGTTGTCGAACATCGCGAACGAATGATGGGCCGAGACGACCCCACCGCAGCTCAAGGCAAGCAAGGTCGCAGCAATCGCCAGTTGGGACTTCATGGGACTCCTTGGGTCATTTTGTACAGATCGGTCACGCAGATCGAGGCCAGCCGGCTGCGGCGCGTTCCCAGCAGCGCGCGCCTGAAGCAGCAGCTTGAGCCATGGGGCATCGGTCTCATCGCATCACATCCGATGGGTATCCATGCAGACGTTTTCCCTGAGCGCCGTGCCCGATTGCCGCTTGAGGGTGAAGCGCGTAGCCCACGGGGCCGTGTAGTAGTCCGGATCGGTGATCGTGACCGTGCCCTTGATGGTGTCCGGGTCCGCGAGGCTGTAGCGCTCCTCGACTTTGAGCTTCTCACCGTGCGGCAGCCCCGAGTAGTCGAGCCAGGTCTTGTCGTTGAGACCGATCGTGTCGATGACCAGCGTCTTGCCTTCGAAGCGCGCGATCGAGTAGCCGAGATAGTTCGGATCGGGATCCTCGGGCAGCATCTTGTCCCAGTAGATGATCCGGAACGTGTGATTGACCTCGTGAACGAAGTTGATGCTGCGCGTGGTCTGCAGGATCAGGAACGGGTACGGCGCGTACAGCAGCCGTGGCATGCCATGCATGAGGCAGTCGCTCACCGGGTCGATGCTCTTGTCGCCCGCCTTGAGCGCGACCTGGCGCTTCGCGTATTCGGCCTGACCCGCCGCATTCAGCGGCGGCTCCTTGCCCTCGCTCGTGAGGAGGTGCGTGATCGGCTTCGGCATCGCCCACTTCCCGGTGAAATTGGGCGTGCCGGCGAGCGGCTGCTCGAATACGGGCGCATCGGCCGCGTGCACGCCGGCCGAAGACGCCACGGTGAGCGCCACCGGCGCCGCGCAGGCGAGGAGCACGCCCACGAGAGACGGCCGAAGCGCGCGCATCACTTGGCCCTCTCGATGCCGTTCACCGGAGCGTTGCGGTTGTTCTCCTCACAGGAGTACTCCGCAACCCGCGTGTCGCCGCGCCACGGGAACAGCCGCTCCGCGGTCCACGGCTGCGTGAAGTGCTCCGGGTCCTCGATCGTGATCAGGTTGCGCAGCTCCGCGCCGCCGTACTTGTTCGTGAATTTGGTAATGCGCTCGGTGACCTTGAGCTTGAGCCCGTGCGAGAGCGACTCCTCGTCGATCTGGGTTCGATCGTTGAAATGATCGGTGACGACGACCAGGGTATTCCCCTCCCAGTGGCCGACGGAGTAGCCGAGGAACGTGCGCGGCGTATCCGGCGGCGGCGGCCGCCCGTCCATGTGAATGAAGCGCACGTTGTGGGCTGTCTCGTGCAGGATCGTGATGAGACCGGGGGAATAGACGATCTGGATCGGATAGGGCGAGGCGATCAGCCGCGGAACGCCGTGCGGGAAGCACTGCGTGGGAGCATCCGGGATCGGAGTTCCGGCACGCTCCATGTCGAGGTGGTGCTGGCGGCTCGCTGCCTCGAGCGGCGTCAGCGGTAGAAGCTTTGCGGATTCAGAGGGAGGCTGAGGCGGATCGGTGATCGGGCGAAACGTGCGGTCGTAGCCGCGCGTCCACCAGACGCCGGAGAGGTCGCGCGGGTCCTGCGGCGCGGGATTCTTGTTCCAGAGAACCGAGCTCTCCGCGTTGCGCTTCTCGCGCGCCGCGATCTGCTCGGCGCTCGGCGGCGCGCGCCGTGGCGGCGGCTCCTCCTGCGCAAGAGTTGACGAAACAACCCAGAATGCGGCAGTCGCCGCGACCATCCTCGATCCGAGCCGTATGCTCATCTGCCCCCTTCCGAACGTGCCGAAGCTTCGCTCGCGATGTCTCCGAGCGGATCAGTTGTTGATGCTGATCGGATCGTATCCCGGTTTGCAGACATCGACGATACACAGCGATTCCAGCGTACGGCCTTCGGGCGGTACCTTGAGGCCGGCTTTCAGCATCAGCTCACGCAGCACCTTTGAGGTCTCCGGATGCGGAATCGCCGATTGCACCCCAACACGCACAAGACCGTCGGCGTAATCGATCGGCAACCAGGTGTGGGTCGCAATCGCGGGGCTGCCGCGGTTGTCGGTGTTGCCGAAATCGCGCACGTCCATCCGAGCGCCCGCTGCCACCAAGACTTTCACCACCTCCGTCGCCCCCTTGTGCGCAGCGCCGTGCAGTGCAACGCGGCCGGTTTCGGCCTGAAAGTTCGGATTGATGCCGAGCGACAGCAAATACTTCACCGCCTCCACCGTCTCCTCGGGGGAGCGCTCCTTGGTAATGCCTTCCACCCAGCCGATGCCGGCAGCCGCCGCCAGCGGCGTTACGCCCAGCTTGGTATTGATCTTCGGATCGGCGCCATGCGCGATCAGCAGCTTTAGCAATTCAAGATCGCCTGACTGCGCCGCACGCAGGAACGCGGTGGCGCCGTCTTCGTTCAACCATTGATTGGTGAACACTGTGCGCGTTTCCGTACTCTCGGTGATCCGCCAATTGACGGCGGCCCCCTTGTCGAGCAGGTACGTGATGTAGGCGAGGCTGTCCATGTCGGCAGTGCGCACCGGGTAGTCGCCGCCTTCGATATTGCGGTTGTCCACGGCCAGATACAGGGGCGTCCACCCCCCCTTGTTGGCCAGATTCACATTGGCGCCGTGCTCGATAAGGAACTTCGCCATTTGATAGTTGTAATTCTGCGTGGCAGCCAACAGCGGACTCCAGCCGTAGCGAGTCGTCTGATTCACATCGGCCCCACCGTCCAGCAGCGCGCGCGCGGCATCGATGCTGCCGGCACGCGCGGCATAGACCAGCGAGGTGAACTCACCACCATCGGGTGCACGCGCGGCGGGACGGCGGCCACGAGGGGTTACCGGAGCGGGATTGCCACTCGCATCCGTAACAACCTGGTTGCCATCTGCCCCGTCCTCAACAGTCACTTCGCCGCCCACGCCAGCCCCGTGGTTGCCGCCGGCGCCGGCGATCGTAACGAAACCCAAACCCCGGCGTTGTATCCCTTTGCACAAATCGGCGTCAGGAGCATTTTTCGCGCTGGCGCCAAACAATTTCTCGCGCTGGATTCTCACCTGTTGCAGATCAGGTGTCTTTGCTTCGCAAAGCACCGCGATGGCCTGCTGGCGGACGGCGCGGCGAGGATCTTCGGAGTTGCCCAGTGCTGCCGTGCGCCCATCGCGCAGCACCGGTTTGGACACGGCCGCCACGTGGGCGCCGTGCCGGATCAATTCCTTCAGCACCTCGGCATGGCCCTGGTCGGCTGCCTGCATCAACGCGGTGGTACCACGTTCGGCTTCACTGGCATTCACGTCGGCGCCGTGGTCGAGCAATGCACGCACGGCATCGACATTGCCCGAGCGTGCGGCCAGCATCAGCGGACGGCGGCCGAGCGGCAGTTGTTCGTTGGCATCGGCACCGCCCTTGAGCAATGCTTGAATGACCGCGGCATCACCGCGCGCCGCTGCCAGCCACAGCGGCGTGGCGCCATCATGGTTGGCCAAGCCCGGTTTGGCGCCGGCCTTCAGCAGCAGCTCAGCGAGTTTTGCGTCGCCGCGATAGGCGGCCCATTGCAGGGCGGTCGCGCCATCGGCCTGTTGTGCATTCACGTCGGCGCCGTGTCTCAGCAGACGCTCGATTTCCGCCTTGTTGCCCTTGCTTGCGGCATCGGCAATCTCAGCTTGCGCGAACGCCGCGCTGGCGATCGCCGCGAGCAGCACGGCAGTGAGAGTTTGCAACGCAAAGCCACGCATACTGTTTCCGACCGAGCCCGTCACACCAACCCGGGCAGAGGTCCGGTGCTGTCGCCAAAACCGTCACGGTGGATGTCAAACTGGTCGAGAATGCTCAACAGCAGGTTGCCGGTCGGTACCTGCTTGGTCGGAAACGCCAGATGGCGACCACCTTGCAGTTTGCCGTAATTGCCGCCGATCAGGATGTGCGGCACGTCGTAGTGCACGTGCTGGTTCGGATTGCCCATGTTGCTGCCGTACAGCAGCAACGAATGATCGAGCAGCGAGCCATCGCCATCGTCGGTGTTGGCCAGCTTCTCGACGAAGTAGGCCAGCACCTTCACGTGATACTGGTTGATCTTCGACAGTTGCTTGATCAGGTTCGGATCTTCACCGTGGTGGGAGGCGCCATGGAATCCGAGCGTCGGCGACTCACTTTCCGGATACACGCGGCCGGTGAGATCGCGCGCGAACAGCATGGTGCCGATGCGAGTGATGTCGGCCTGGAAGCCGAGCGTCAGCAGGTCGAACATGATCTTGATGTGCTGATCGAATGACTGCGGAATGCCCGGGGGCACTGCGAAATTTTCCGGAGCGGCAGTCGTCGCTTTGGCGGCGATCTGCATGCGACGCTCGATTTCGCGCACGTTGTCAGTGAAGGCATCCAGACGTGCACGGTCCGGAACACTGATCTCGGTACGCATGCCCTTGATCTTGTCGTTGACCGAATCGAGGATGCTCTGGTTGCGCTCGCGCCGTTGCGCGCGCTGCGCGGCGGTGCTGCCGCTGCCGAACATGCGCTCGAATACCACCTGCGGGTTCAGCTCCATCGGCAACGGCGTGGTCGGCGATGCCCACGCGATCGTATTGGTATAGACACAGCTGTAACCTTCGCCGCAGTTGCTCGAACCCGAACCCGGGTCTTCCACCGAGATTTCCACCGACGGCAGCAGCGTTTCCTGCCCGTACTTGGCGGCGATGACCTGGTCGATGGTCTGGCCGGCATAAACGTCGGCGCCCGAGGTTTTGCGCGGCTTCTGCGCACACAGGAAAGCGGCGGCGACCCAGTGGTCGGCACCGGTTTCACCAGGAGGCGGCTCGGACGAGCGCGAATGCAGGCCGGTCAGAATGTTCAGGTGTTTGCGGAACGGCTCCAGCGGTTTCCAGATGAACGGCAGTTCATCAGGCAATGCGCCGACTTTCTCCGGAATCCAGTAGCCCGGTGCCGCGCCGTGCGGCACGAAGCCGCCGAAGAAACGCGGCGGTCTATTCGCCGCAGTCTTTGCCTGTGCCGTCATGGCGGGGGTCATTGCATCCAGTAAAGGAAGGGCAAGCGTGGTGCCGAGACCGCGCAACACCGTGCGACGGTTGATGTGCTTTTTGGAAATGAACACGGGTTTAGTCCCCCTTCATCGGATTTGCGGCGGACAGCGAAACTGGGGCTGACTTCAGGTTCATGGTGAAGTCCGGACTTCGGATCACACCCATGACCAGCGATGAAAACCTGTAGTTGTCCTTCGCCGCGTTGTGCACGAGCGAACGGACCAGCGGCATGTCGTTGTAATCGAGGCCACGACCGATCGCATAGGTCAGCAGGTTTTCAGTCACCACTTCCACGAACATCTCGTGCTTTCGTACCGCGAGGTCGCGGAGACCCTTGATACCCTCGACGCGGGTGCCATCGGTAACGATGCCGACCGAGTCGATCGGGGTACCCACTTCAACGGTGCGCCACTGGCCCACGGGGTCGAAGTTCTCCATCGCCAGACCCAGTGGCTCGAACATCTTGTGGCAGGTTGCGCAGGTCGGGTTGGTGCTGTGGATTTGCAGGCGCGCACGCATGGTCTTCGGGGTTTCACCGATCTTCTGGTCCAATTTGATCACCACGCCAGGCGGCGGATCCGGCGGACTTACGCCAAGGAAGGTCTGCAGAAACCATTTGCCGCGCTTAACCGGCGACGTACGCGCCGCCTCAGAGGTAATGGTCATCAGTGCGCCCTTGCCCAAGAGGCCTCTGCGCATGTCCTGATCGGGCCCCAGTTGGACTCGACGGAACTGCGGACCGTAAACGTTGGGGATGCCGTAGTGCTTGGCGAGACGCTCGTTGACGAAGGTGTAATCCGCCGTCAGCAGATCGGTCACGCTGCGGTCTTCCTGGATTATGCTGGCGAAGAACAGCTCGACTTCGCGCTTGAACGCATCGCGCAGCGTGCTGTCGAAATCGGGGAACAGATTCACTGCCGGCTCTCTGGCGGCGAGGCCGCGGATATTGAGCCACTGGCCGGTGAAATTCTGCACCAGCGCCTGCGAACGCGGGTCGGCGATCATGCGATCGACCTGCTGTTTGAGTATTTTCGGCTCATGCAGCTTGTTGGTGGAGGCGAGATTGAGCAGCGCCATGTCAGGAATGCTGCTCCACAGGAAGAACGAGAGACGCGACGCGAGTTCGAGATCGCTGATCTTGTAGGGAGTGCCTGCCGCTACGTTGGCCGGCTCGATCTCGGCGCGGTAAATGAATTCCGGATCGGTCAGGATGCGCTGGATCACCGCTTCGATGCCGCTGTCGAACTTGCCGCCCTGTTCACGTCCGCTGCGGTAGAAAGCGGTCATTACCTTGATGTCGGCGTCGCTCGCCGGACGGCGGAAGGCCTTCGTAGTCAAAGTACTGATGATCCGATGTGCGCAGTTGGCTTCCTCGCTGACATTCTTCGGGTAGCACTCGAAAATCGCGCGTCGGCTTTGCGAATCGGTGGCCGCCGTGCCCTTGAACGGACCTTCGATGAACACTTGGCCCACGTGCGGGTAGAACGTGTGACCGGAGATCGAGCCGGGCGAGTTCATCGTGCGCTGGAACGATCTGTCGATTGCGGTGTCGGGCAGATCGCTGGTGACGAGGAACGCCACGCCGATGCGGTGAAAGCCGGCCTTGATCGGCACGGGCGGCGTCTTGCCACCATCGCTGCGCTTGGTGGCGATTTCCTTGTCCCAGTCGTACAGGTACACGCGTTTGCCATCGACGGTGACTTCCAACTGTTCACCTTTGACGTTGCCGAGTACCGCGGTGAAGTAACCGGTCATGCCCTTCACAGTAAGCGTGTACTCGCCGTCGGCGGGGAATTCGTGTTCGATCAGCATCCCGCCACGAGTGCCGAACGGCAGGCCTTCGACGTATTCGTTCTGGCTGGTGTCGTGCGGCGCGTCAAACACAGCCAGCGTCGGCGCCGTTTCGGTGCCGACGGCCAGACGGCTGATGTTGCCAGCAGCCGACAGATACGCCTCCATCAACGCCGGCGACGTGGTCAGCGTGCCGGCCATGTTGTCGAAGCCGTGACTGGAATCGTCGGACGGCAGGAACTTGGCCGCGTCGATGTCGAGCGTCAACAGATCGCGGATCGCGTTGGTGTATTCGATGCGGTTGAGGCGATGCAGGCCCGGCGCTAGCGGATGGGGATCCTTGGTGGTGGCACTCTTGTCGATGCTCTCTTCCAGACTCTGCGCCAGCTTCTGCACTGTATCGTAGTCGGGGCGCTTTTTGCCCACCGGCGGCATCATGCCGGCGCGCAGGCGTTTGATCATCTTCTCACCGATCTGCGGCCTTTCGGCGATGCTGGCGGCACTGGCGAATTCCAAATCGACCCCGCCGGCAAAGTCGCTGGAGTTGTGACAGGCGGCGCAGTACTTGTCGATCAGCGCTTCACTGTCGACACTCCCGTCGTGCGCAACCACCTCACTCGCGGCCAGCGCGCGACCCGGGTCCCACGCGCACGCCACGAGCAGCAGCGTGAGCGGCGCTTGCCGGCGGATTGCGCCCAGGTGAGTCATAGTCCGGTCAGCCTCGCGATACAACCTCGTGCGCCATGACCCCACGGGCGCCTACTGTGGACCGACCATCCGGGCCGGATCTTTGTTGTTCTCCTGACATAAATAGTCGAAGGGCTCGTTGCCCGGTGACCAGCGCAGATTCCAGCCGCCCGACCAGGTCGCGGTATACGCGCCCGGATCCTCGACCGTCGCCTCGTAGCGCAGCTGATTGAAGTTCGGGCGCGAGATGCGCTCGATCAGATGCAGCTGGCTCGTGTGCGGGACCCCCTCGCGCGTCAGCCAGAAGCGCTCGTTGTAGCCGACGGAGTCGACGACGAGCGTGTCGCCTTCCCACTTGCCCACCGCATGGCCGTACCAGGAGGGCTTCCAGTCCTTCGGATGCGCTCGGCCGTCCATGTAGACGATGCGCCAGCTGTGCGGTGAGCCGACGCCCAGGAAGATGACTTCGTGAGTCTCCGGGAGATCGAGCACTTCCATGCCGTAGGGCGTATGGAAGAACCGTGCGCCGCCGGAGGGCTTGCAGCGCGCATGCGGATCATCGGCCACGAGGTTGGCCTGCCGCTTCAGGTACTGCTCGCGCGCCCACGGCTGCATCGGCACCTGGTCGACGTTCAGATTGGTCGCGAGGCTCGCCCGCGGCACCACGCGTTTGCCGTCGACGAAATTGAAGAAGATCGTGCCATCGGCAGGCCCCTCCCAGTTGCCGACATCGGCCGGGGTGCCGGTGAAGCTGATGCGCCCGTCTGGCCAGCGCGGTGCCGGGCGGCTCGCGCGTGCCTGCGCTCCGGGTGGTCCGGGCTGAGGCGTGGGCGCCTCCTCCTGCGCGGGCGCCGAGGCCGACAGCGCGAGACCCACGGACAGGGCGAGCGCGAGGGGTGCGATGACTCTCATGGCACGAGAACCCAAGCTCGCCACGGGCTCACTGCGCGCGCGGCGCCTGACCCGCAGGCGGAGCGCCGCCACCGGTCAGCGTCTGTCCGCCCGAGGAGGCGGCGCCGAGCACCTCTCCGGTGCTGACGCGCGTCACCCGGCGAGCATTGGCGTAGTTGGTGCGGTCGCGCGCCATCCAGCCCTCGACGACCACGGTCTCACCGAGTGCGAGGCTGTTCTTCTTCCAGCCGGACCGCTGCAGCATGTGCGGCGGCCCCATCTCGAAGCCCCAATTGGTGACCGCACCCTTGCTGTCGGTCACATCGATATAGATGTAGGCGTGCGGATTGGTCCACTCGACGCGGGTCACGACCCCCGTGATCTTGACGGGCTTGGTGGAGTCGTACTCCGCGGCGAACGAGTGGTGGGCAAGCGCCGGCAGCGAGCCTGCCACGAGCAGCACGGCGAGCGCCGTTCCCACGAGACGCGAGACCTTCGTATCGGACATTTGCATCGCTCTCCTAGTTACGACCCGTCTCACAGAACTGCTCCGGGATGTCCCCCGGGACCCAGTGCAGAGTCCAGGCGGCCTTCCACGGACGTGTGTAGGTGCGCGGATCGTCGATCGTCACTTCGTACTCGAGCACATCGTGCGAGGTGCGCCGGAAGCGCTCCGTGAGGTGCAAACCCTCAGTATGCGGCAGGCCGCCGTTTGAGAACCAGAAGCGGGTGTTGAAGCCGATCGACTCCGCCACCAGCGTGTCGCCCTCCCAATGGCCCACGGCAAGACCATAGAACGTCGCGGTGACTTCATCGGGATCCGGCGGCTTGCGGCCGTCGAGATAGATCGTGCGCCACCCGCGGTTGCCCCCGCCGAACAGCACATAGACACGCTTGTAGTTGTGGTCCTGGATGATGCGGATGCCGCCGGGCGTCTGCATCATGCGGGGATTGCCGGGGCCGATGCAGGCCCGCATCGGATCATCGGTGAGCCCGTTGCGCTGGCGGAACTGGTACAGGGCGAGCGCCCAGGGCTGCAGCGGGGCCACACGGGACGCATCGGCGAGATTCTTGAGCTTCCCCGAGGCGTCGATGTCCACATGCACACCCTGCTCGACGAGCGTGGTCGTGGAGGGCCCATCCCAGTAACCGCTCTCCCCGGGGGCGCGGTCGAGGCGCACTTCGCCATCCGGGAACCGGGGGGCGTTGGAGGCCGAGCCTGCAGCGTGGGCGGTACCTTCGCCTGAGGTACCGCCAGCCAGCACCGCCGCCAGGCCTGCGAGTGCGGTAAGCGCCGCCGTAAGCCGGAGCCTGGCGACGTTGGCGCGGGTGCTACTCACGCACCATGCGGACCTGATAGCTGTGTCCGCCCTCCTTCCAGGTGCCAGTGATCGACCGGTGATACGAGCCGAGCTCCCCGAGGGCGCCCTCGAAGAGGATGTCCTGTCCAGCGGCCGTGTGGGCCGCAACCCTGACACGCCAGCCCTCGGTAATGAGCCTGGCGTCCGCAATCGCCGTCTGTTTGGGGCCGGGATTGATGATGCCGGTGACCTTCTTGCCGTCCCACTGCAGGATCATCACGATCGTGGCGGGGGTGTCCCCCTCACCGGTGCGCTGACCCCGCCAGGTCCCATCGAGCGGGAACCCTTCCTGGGCGCTTGCCACGGTACCGGCCAGCAACAGCAACACGAGCACTCTGCGCATCCGTCTCCCAACCCCCTACGGACTTACGGATTCTCAGCAAGATCCAGTGTAGCGCGGGCGCCGCATCTTTGGGCCGCCCAGTCCTTACCGGGGCCGCATCTACTCCTTTCCCGTTCGGTCAAGGCGCAAGCGGACCCCTCCTCGCCACATTCTGACAAGCGGCGCCGACACCGATAACCCCCCGCGCTCGAAACGCCGGGCGCGCGGCATGAGCCGCCGGATGCGGAGCACGGTGTGCGGGCCTCCAACGGGCGGGAGTGTTAGTCGGCGCACAGTTCGGGCGTGCCCTGCTTGGGCTGTGCCGCCCGAACCTGCGAGACTCGCTCCGACTTGGCAGCGTGAAGGCACCGTGCGCGGTGTAACCGATCTATGTCCGCCTTGGTCGTCCTGGCCTTTCTCCTCGTGGTCGTCTTCGGCTACGCCATCGCCATCTACAACGGGCTGGTGCGCGCACGCAACGAGGTCAAGCTGACTTGGGCCGACATCGATGTGCTGCTCGTGCAGCGCCATGATGAGCTGCCGAAGCTCATCGAGGTCTGCAAGCGCTACATGCAGCACGAAAGCGAGACGCTCGAGCGCGTCACGCGCGCCCGCGCGGATGTCGATATCGCGCGCAACCAGGGCAACGTCCCCTCGGTCAGCGCGGCCGAGGGCGCGCTGCGCAGCGGCCTGCACGGGCTCTACGCGGTCGCCGAGCGCTACCCCGACCTCAAGGCCGACACACTGTTTCGCAACCTGCAGACTCGCATCACGGCTCTCGAGACCGCCATCGCCGATCGACGCGAGGTCTACAACGATGCGGTCAACGCGCTCAGCGTGCGCATCCAGACCTTCCCGGATGCGCTGATCGCGGGCCTGTTCGCCTTTCAGCCCGCCCGGATGCTCAAGTTCACCGCCGAGCAGACGAGCGATGTCGATGTCAGGCTCGCCTTCGGTCGCTAGCCCATGGACGCACACAGCGCTCAGGGCACGCAGTTCTACTGGGTCCTGACGGCTGCGTTCGCGCTCTTCACGGCCTGCGCGCTCTATCGCTTTCTGATGAGCCTGCGCCGCGACCGCTTCGTCGCCGACACGCCGCTCGTACGCATCCGCTCCGCCGCCCAGGGCTACGTGCGGATCGAGGGGCGCGCGGGCCCGCCGCCCGATGACAGTGGGCGCGCACCGCTCAGCGGCCGGCCCTGCGTATGGTGGGACTACCAGATCTCGCGGCGCGAGCGTGACTCCAGGGGCAACAGCCAGTGGTGCACGGTCGAGCGCGGCACGAGCGTCGCCCCTTTCACGCTGGCCGACGCCGACGCCCAGTGTCTGATCGGTCCGGTCGGCGCCGATGTGACGCCCACCACCCGGGATGTCTGGTACGGCGTCGCGCCGCGCCCGAGCGGGCCGCCAGCTCAGGGCCTCGGAATATTCAGCACCGAGCACGACTACCGCTATACCGAGCGGCTGATCGCCCCCGGCACACATCTCTCGGTGCTCGGCGAGCTGCGCTCCCACTCCGAGGTGACCCAGGTCGATGAGCAGGTCCGTACACTGCTCGCCACATGGAAAAAGGATCAAGCATCGCTCCTGCGGCGCTTCGACCACAATCACGATGGCCAGCTGGACGCCGCGGAATGGGAGTCGGCGCGCAGCGCCGCCCGATCGCAGGTCGACTCCTCCGGGCACCCGGCAACCGAGCGCATCAGTGTCGTCGCGCAGACCACCCATGGTGAGCCGTTCCTGATCGCGCCGCTCGACGGGGAGCGGCTCCTGCGCCGCGAGCAGCGCTACGCGCTGGTGTCATTCCTCGCGAGCGTGCTGTTCGTGAGCCTCACGCTGTGGGCCATGCACCGCGCTCTGGCCCCGCCGCTCGGGGCCCTCATCTCGTCCGGCTAGCGCTCCGCGGGCGGCCACGTACGCGGCCGGCCGGCGAAGCGGGTAAGCTAGCGAGCCTTCCACAACAAGCCGACGCTTTAAGTCGGCGCGGGGGATCTCGTGACGGCGATTGCGGGAGATGTCGTCAGCGCTCGACGGCCGAGACGCCTGCTCGTCGTCGCCCTGATCTTCATCGCCTGCGTCATCGCCTATACCGATCGGGTGAACATCTCGGTCGCCGTCGTCGCCATGCGCGAGCAGTTCGGCTGGTCGCAGAAGCACAAGGGCCTCGTGCTCTCGGCATTCTTCTACGGCTACATGCTGTGCATGTTCGCAGGTGGCATGCTCGCCACCCGCTTCGGCGGCAAGCGCGTGCTCGGCTACTGCGTACTGGGCTGGTCCGTGCTCACGCTGCTCACGCCGACGGCTGCGACCGCGTCCTTTGCCATATTGATCGCGGCGCGCATCGGCATGGGGGCCGCGGAGGCCGGAACATTTCCGTCCGCCTACGACCTGCTCGGGCGCTGGGCGGCACCGGCCGAGCGAGCACGCGGCGTCGCGTGGATGATGAACGGTATTCCGATCGGCACGGTGATCGGGCTGGCCGCGAGCGGCTGGCTGATCGAGCGCTACGGGTGGCCATCTGCCTTCTATGTCTTTGCGCTCCTGGGGCTGATCTGGGTGGCGATCTGGCTGCAGGGCGTCTACAACGATCCGGCCGATGATCCGCGACTCGAGTCGGCGGAGCGCACCTTGCTCACCGGCACCGCCGCGCCCATGGAAGCGGCCACGCGCCTGCCGCTCTTCAAGCTCCTGCGCTGGCCCATCCTCGGGATCGTCGTCGGGCACTTCGCCGTGACCTGGAATCTCTACGTCCTGCTCACCTGGCTGCCGAGCTACTTCCGCGACGTGCAGCATCTGAGTATCGCGAACGCGGGGCTGTTCTCCGCGGCGCCCTGGCTCATGATGTTCACCGCCACGAGCGTCGGCGGAGCCCTCTCGGATCGCCTGATCCGCCGCGGCGCACGCGTGACGCTGATGCGCAAGCTCATGCAAAGCCTCGGCCTGTTCGGATCGGCGGCCTTTCTCCTGATGCTGCCTCTGGCACATTCACCCCTGGTCGCGCTGACGCTGCTGTGCGCCGGCACCGGTGCGTTCGGCCTGGCCTGGTGCGGATTTGCGCCGGCCATCCTCGATGTCGCCCCGCGTCACAGTGCGCTGCTGGCTGGGTTCAGCAATACGTTCGCAACCATCCCCGGCGCCTTTGGCGTGTTCATGATCGGCTGGCTGATCGATCTCACCGGCACCTACACCGCGGGCTTCATCGTCACGGCGGTCATCGCCGCCGTCGGAGCGCTCGTCTTCGACCTCCTGTTCGAGGCCCGCCCGCTCGTGGAGTAAACCCATGCGAACCCAGATCACTGCTCGAATCCGCCGCATCGGCGCGTGGGCCCTCGTGGTTGCCCTCTCGGCCCCGGTGCTCGCTCAGGCAGGCGCGGCCGACGGCGGCCGTGTGATCGGTATCGGCTTCGTCGGACGGCTGGTCTCGGATCTGGACCAGTCCGTCGCGTTCTACAAGGCGATCGGTTTTGCGCAGGACCCCGCGGCCGATCCGGCGTGGCGCCGCGACGAGGTGGTCGAGCATCTGTATGGGATCGGTGCCGCGCAGACGCGGATGGCCAAGATGTTCGTGCAAAACGCCGCCTCGGGGCAGCGTTTTGTCGTGTACCTGCGTGAGCTCAAGGGCATCGAGCGCCGCAATTCCTCTGCGCACACGGCCTGGGACCCGGGCGTCAGCCACTTCGGCCTCGTCGTGCCCGACGCCCAGGTGCTGTGGGGACAGCTGCAGGCGCGCGGACTGCTGCATGCGCGCTCCTGGGGCGGAGAGCTCATCGCCCCTCCCGGACAGACGCGCGGCATGCTCGCCTACATGACCGACCCAGACGGCCTCGACATCGAGATCATCGAGCAGCGGCCTGCAGCGGCCGCCGAGAGCGGCCGACCACCGCGCCCCGCCCTGCTGCCGGGCGTCAATCATGTCGGCCTGGTGGTGCTCGACTCAGACAAGGCGAAGGCTTTCTATGGCACGCTCTTCGGCGGAACGCTCCTGAGCGCCGAGGCGCCGTGGCTCAGGGGCGACTTCTACGATTCGGCGGTCGGCGGGCACGGCAACGTCCTGCGCTTCTTCAACGAGTCGTTCCCCGAGGCGGCGGCACCGACCGGCCCACGCATGCACTTCGAGCTGGTCGAGTTTCAGAACCGCAAGACGCCGCTCCCCGAGCGGGCCATCACGGATGTCGGCGTGGGCTACGTCGGCTTCGAGGTTGAAGGCCTCGATGCCTTCGTCGCGCGCGCCAGGGCGGCCGGGGCCCGGATGGTTTCCGACTACGGCATCGTGACCATGCGTTCGGGTACGCGTGAGATCATGCTGCGCGACCCGGACGTCGGCGGATTCGTCGAGCTGTACGAGCATCCCAGGAAGTGAGGTTCCCATGACACGCCCCGCATCGCTCACTCTGATTGCGTTTGCGCTCGCCGCAGGCCAGCTCCACGCCGCCGATTCCGCGCGCTGCGACCGCGCGTGCCTGGAGGGACTCGCGGAGAGCTATCTCGCAGCGATGCTCGCCCATGACCCGACGAAAGCGCCGATCGCCCCCGGCACGCGCTACACGGAGAACGGTGTCGAGCTGCCACTGCCCGATGGGCTGTGGCGCACGCTCGGGAGCCTGGAGTCCTACCGGCTGTTCGTGAGCGATCCGCAAGCGGGCTCGATCGGGTTCTTCGTCAAGGCGCAGGAGAATGGTGCTCCGCTCCTCGTGAGCACGCGCCTGAAGATCTCCGGGCGCCGGATCGTCGAGATCGAGAGTCTCGCCGCGCGTCTCACCGGCACGATCGGCGGCGGTCCGAGCTCGCAGCCGCGCGTCGATCAGCTCGGCAATGCGCCGCGGCCGCAGTTCACGGCCACGCTCCCGCGCGAGCAGCGGCACACGCGCGCGCAGCTCGCCGCGATCGCCAACGGCTATTTCACCGGGATCGAGAACAATACCGGCGACAAGCCGCCGGCGTTCGCCGCGGACTGCCTGCGGCTCGAGAACGGCTCGCAGACGACTGGCCGGCCGCTCGCCCCCGGCGCCACGCCCAACTCCGCGAACTTCAGCTGCATCGAGGCCTTCGCACTCGGCTACTACCGCGAGGACACGCGCCTCAGGAACCGGCGCGTGCTGGCGGTCGACGAGGAGCGCGGACTCATCTATATGGGCGTCGCTTTCGACCATGATGCGACGGTCCGGTCCTATCAGCTGAAGGACGGCCGCACCAACACCGTGCGCAACACTGCACCGTGGACCTGGATGATCCATGAGATCTTCGAGGTGAATGGCGAGGGCAAGATCAGTCAGGTCGAGGCCGTGCTGCTCAGCGTGCCGTACGGCATGCGCCCCGGGTGGAGCACCGGCGAGCACATCACCGATCCGCAGGCCGCACACGATCACTTCAAGGAGTACTGATGGCCGCGCGCGCTCGCACCGCCTCCTCGAGGATCGGCCTCCTGCTGGCGGCCGCAATCACGGCTGCGCAGCTCGCCTCCGCCCAGGAGGCCGCCCCCGGCTCGCAGTGGCTGACGATCAACAACCGCCTCGATGGGCAGCGCTTCTCGCCGCTCAAGGAGATCACTCCCGTCAACGCCGCACAGCTCGGTGAGGTGTGCCGGTTGCAGATCGACGGACCCACGACATTCCACGCCGGCATCATCGTGGTCGACGGCGTCCTGTACACCAACACCGGCCGCGAGACGGTGGCGCTGGATGCCGCAAGCTGCGCGCTGCGCTGGAAGTACACCTACGTGCCGGATGAGGAGCGCGCCTCCCCGTCCAACCGCGGCCTCGCGGTCATGGACGGACGAGTGTTCCGCGGTACCGGCGACGCTCGCCTTATCGCCCTCGATGCCGCAACCGGCAAGCTCCTGTGGAAGACCGTGATCGGCGCTCCGCGGCTCGGCGAGGCCGCCTCCGCCGCCCCCCTCGCGTGGGGCGGGATCGTCTACATGGGCATCGCCGGCAGTGAGCTCGGCGTGCGCGGACGCGTGATGGCCTACGACGCACAGACGGGCCGGGAGCTGTGGCGCTTCAACACGATTCCCATGGGGGATGAGAAGGGTGCGCAGAGCTGGAAGCGGCCGAAGACGGCGAAGACCGGCGGTGGCGGTATCTGGGGCGCGATGTCGCTTGATGTCACGACCGGGGAGCTGTTCGTCCCCGTCGGCAATCCGTGGCCGGACATCGACAAAGGCTATCGGCCCGGCGAGAACCTGTTCACCGACTCGATCGTGAGTCTCGATGCGCGCACCGGTGCACTGAAGTGGTGGTACCAGCTGACGCCGGGCGACTATCAGGACTTCGACATGGTCGCTGCGCCGGTCGTATACCGCGCGGCCGACGTGCGCGACATCCTCGCCTTCGGAGGCAAGGATGGCTACGTCACGGCTGTCGATCGCGATACGCACACGACTGTCTTCCGCACGCCCGTGACCACGATCGAGACCCCGCCGAAGGACCCGACGCCTCAGGGCGCGCGACTCTGTCCCGGGTATGCGGGAGGTGTCGAGTGGAACGGACCGACCCTCGACCGCCTCAACAACACTCTGGTGACCGGAGCCGTCGATGCCTGTTTCACGGTCACACTGGGCACGACCAAGTATCAGGCCGGCGAAGTCGTGTTCGGAGGATCGATCGAGCCGAACGGACCGGTCACCGGCTGGGTGACCTCGCTCGACAGTGAGACTGGGGCGGTCCGGTGGCGCTATCACGCCGAGAAGCCGGTGGTGGCTGGCGTCACGCCGACGGCCGGCGGCGTGACGCTCACCGGTGATCTCGCCGGCAACCTCCTCGTTTTCAACAGCAAGACCGGCGAGCTCGTTCGCAAGCTGGAGACCGGCGGTGCGCTCGCCGGCGGGGTGGTCACCTACGAGGTTCGCGGACGACAGTACGTCGCCGTCTCCTCGGGCAACGTCTCACGCAACGCGTTCGGTGCCCTCGGCGTACCGAGCGTCGTGATCCTGACGCTGAACCCCGGCGCGGCCACGACGCTCGATGCGCACGCGCGCTCGCTCGCAAATGGCCGCAAGCTCTATGGCCAGATCTGTGTGTCGTGCCACGGTGCCAGCGGCGACATGCTCAACGAGCATCGCCTGAGCACGCTCCGCAGTCGGCGCGATGCGGCGGCAACCGTGAGCTACATCAAAGACCCGAAGCCGCCGATGCCCAAACTCTACCCCGACCTCATCAACGAGCAGGCCGTGGCGGACGTGGCGAGCTACCTGCAGGAGGAGCTCGCGCACTAGCGCAGACCGGGGGTTTCTGAGAAATCCTCGGCTAGCGGCCCGGCGGCGGCCCGCGCACGGAGCGTGGCGCCTCGCTCCCCGGTGCCCCGGGCGGCTGCACTCGCGGTCCATAGTGTGGCACCGCGACGCCGAGCTCATAGGCCCCGAGATCGGGCGCCTTGCCGGTGAAGCCGTCGGTGATGCTCGGCAGCTCCTCGCCCGCATCGATCGCGGCCGAGCCCGGGCGCAGGCGGAAGTCGAAGTTCTCCGGGTCGTAGAGGCGCTGCGGGTCGTTCTTGTCGGGTATCGGCACGTTCGCGAAGGCATCGAAATCGACGAGCACACTGTGCGCATCGTTGGTCGTGCCGTCCGCGTACTCGCGCAGACTGCCATAGCGGCGCGTGATGAGCGTGCCCACGTAGTCCGAGGACACCGCCGTCGGCGGCGAGTCCCATTCAAAGGAGTAGTCCGCACCGGGATTCGGACGCCAGCCGTTGTAGTCCGAGCTCGAGTAGTTGGTGAAGGTCCGCAGCGCGAGCACCGCCGTGCCCCAGCCGTCGGCCAGAATCAGGTTGTTGCGGAAATGCACGTTGGCTGCAGGTCCGAAGTAGCGGCTCTGGCCGATGAGCGTGTTCTGGTACACGAGCACGCCGGCCGGCGTGTCGACCAGCTTCAGGTATCCGCCGGTCGTCGTGCCGTAGACCAGATTGCGGAAGAAGTACAGCGGGCCGCCGAAGATCGGCTGGGCACTGAGCGCGCCGCCCGCCGAATTGAAGCAACGGTTGCGGAACACGCGAATGTCATGCGCCCCGCCGTCGGCCTCGATGCAGTTGTCGGCCATGTTGTACAGATCGTTCTCGTAGATGTCGATCGACACGGGCACGCGGTCGCGCAGCTCGTTGGGCGTCCCGTCGGGATCCCCGTAGGTGTCGATGTCGATGCCGTCGTGCCAGTTCGCCACGTAGTTATGCGCGATCACGTGGCCCTGGCCGTAGACCTTGACCGCGTACTCCGAGGTGATGAGCGCGGGGTAGCCGGGAAACTTCGCCCACACCTCGGGCGTGAACCAGCTCTGCAGCTTCACCGGATCGTGGCGCCCGATGAACACGTTGTCGGCGATGTAGAAGTCCTTCGAGCCCGACCAGCCCGCCTCGATGGCCCGGCCGACGTTGTAGATGCGGCTGTGCTTTAAGGTGAAGCCGCTCGAGCCGGCGATGTACTTGATGCCGAGCTTGAAAGCCACGCTCGTGTTGCGGACCGTGATGCCCTCGAAGTAGTTGTAGTTGCCGCCCATCAGGTTGAACAGATTGTCGCAGCCGTCGCCGTCGAAGATCACCTCGCCGTCGCCGGCCGCCTTGATCGCGATGGGCTTGTCGGGCGTACCGCTTTGCGTGAGGTAGTAGGTGCCGTCGAACGGTGTGCCATAGGCTGCGAGCGTGCGATCGAAGCCGCTGTAGAGAAAGCGGTTGTCCTTGTAGAGCCCGGCGTGCACCAGAATCGTGTCACCCGGCCTCACGCGCGGCGGCATCTCGCGTGAGTGATCCGATTGGTCGGAGCCGAGGTAGTACGCCGCCAGGAGCCCGGTAAACGCCGGTTGCTGGCGCTCGCCTTTGTAGCCGAACGGATAGACGTGATAAAGGGCGCCTCCCGGGGCCGGCTGCGGTTCCTTGCGCGTGCGCGCGAGCACCGTCCGCACGCGCTTGCCGGACACCCCGTCGGGATCGTTGAGTGTCAGGCGGCACTCGTACTCGGTGTCCGGCTCGAGGTTCAAGATGCTGCCCGCGAACATGTTGGGTGCGTGGTAGCGGTTGAAGTGCTCCTGCCCGCCATCGCGCGGCAGCCCCCCGGTCACGAACTCGCGCTGCAGCCGCAACAGCGGCAGCGCCGCGTGCCAGCGGGCCTCGCCCTTCTTGCGATACAAGACCTCGACGCTGGCGTTGCGATTCTCATCGCCCTCGATCCGCCACTCGAAGCCGAGTGACACCAGCGTCGGCGGCTCGACCCAGAAGTCACCCGCGGTCGCCGCGGCCTGCGACCATGCACACGGCGCGGCCAGCACCAGCAGCAGGCCCAACACGAGTCCTGCGGCGCGTGGCCATCCCGGCGATGTCAGAAGCTGCGCGGGCACATGCATCGGTCGATTTCCCCCTGGCGTTGAGGATACCGCGTGAGCCGCGGCCGGTTCGACTGCGCGATAACGCAGTTCGAGCGCTCCCGGCCGCAGTCCGTGGCACCGCTGTAGTGAACCCCCCTGGGGTGTATTAGCATCCGCCGTGCGCTTTTCGCCGCTCCCGCCTTGGAGGGACTCCGTTCCACGATGGCCAGTTCACGCCAGCAGCCGCTCCTCATCCTGGCTTTCGCCTGCGCTGCGCTGCCGGTCCACGCCGAGTCCGGCAAGGCCGACTTCCACCACGCCGACGAATGGGGCCTGATCAAGACCTACTGCAACGATTGCCACAATTCGGAGGACTGGGCCGGGGGCGTGGCGTTCGACACGATGAGCCCGAGTACCATCGCGGACGATGCCAAGGTTTGGGAGGATGCGCTGCGCAAGCTGCGCGGCCGACTCATGCCGCCCCCCGACAAGCCGCAACCCAACCAGCACGATGTCGACCAGCTGGTCGGCTGGCTCGAGGGCACGCTCGATACCACCCGGATCACACCGCGCGCCTCCTACGTCTCGGTGCAGCGCCTGAACCGTACCGAGTACGCCAATTCGGTGCGCGACCTCCTCGGGGTCGAGATCAAGGTGAAGGACCTGCTGCCGCCTGAGATCGAGGTGGGAGGCTTCGACAAGGTAGCCGCCGCCTTGAGCGTCTCGCCGTCGTTCATGGACGAGTTCATCAGCGCGGCACGCATCGTTGCCAACCTCGCGGTCGGCGATGCCAAACCCAAGCTCGCCAGCGCACACATTCCGGCACCCACCGGTCTCGCTGGGTTCCAGGACCAGTATGTGGATGGCATGCCGCTCGGCAGCCGCGGCGGCATGGCCTTCCGGTACAACTTCCCCGCCGACGGGGAATACCGCTTCACCGTCAAGGACCTCGATATCGGGCTGTATCCGCGCGCGGCCGAGAGCCGCAATACGCTGCTGATCCTGATCGACGACCGGGAAGTGTTCCGGCACGACGTGGGTGGCCCCGAGGACCTGGCCCTGGTCGATCACAAGGGCGCGGACGGGCGCGCCGAGATCATGAGGCGCTTCAGCAACATCCCCGTGCAGGTGAGCGCCGGACAGCACAACGTCGTGGTCACGTTCATCGAGCGCGCGCGCGCCGAGTCCGACGAGGAAATCGGCGCGGGCTCGAGCCAGTTCGGCGGTGTGTTCGGGGGGCTGCGCATTCCGCGACTGCTCGATGGCATGGACGTCTCAGGACCCTACGGGACGACCCATCTGTCGCGGACGGTCAGCCGGCAGAAGCTCTTCGTCTGCGAGCCCCAGTCAGCCGGCGAGGAACCCGGCTGCGCGCGCCGGATCGCCGAGCACCTGGCCCGGCGCGCATACCGCCGTCCGGTTGACACAGCGGACATCGATCGGCTCATGCCCTTCTACGAGGCCGGCCGCAAGGAAGGCGGCTTCGAGGCGGGTATCAAGCAGCTCGTAACGGCGGTGCTGTCGAGCCCGGATTTCCTGTATCGAGTCGTACCGCCGCCGCAGGGTGCCCCGGAGACGGCGGTGTTCGCGCTCACCGATCTGGAGCTGGCCTCGCGGCTGTCGTTCTTCCTGTGGTCCGAGGGGCCCGACGATCGGCTGCTCGATCTCGCGGCGGCGGGCAAGCTGCACGAGCCCAAGGTGCTCGATGCCGAGGTGCAGCGGATGCTCGCCGATCGGCGCACCGAGAACCTGGTGACGAGCTTCGCGATCAAGTGGCTCGATCTCGACAAGCTCGACTCCGTGGATCCGGACCCGAAGATCTTCCCGGCCTTCACCCCGGCATTGCGGCAGGACTTCCTCCAGGAGGTCGAGCTCTTCCTGGGCAGCGTCATGCTCGATGACCAGAGCGTCGTCAGGCTGCTCGATGGCAACTACACCTTCCTCAACGAGCGGCTCGCCCGGCACTACGGCATCGACGGGGTGCGCGGCCCACAGTTTCGGCGCGTGCCGTTGACCAACGAGGCGCGTTTCGGGCTGCTCGGCAAGGGTGCGGTGCTGATGCGCACCTCCTACGGCGACCGCACCTCGCCGGTGCTGCGCGGGGCATGGGTGCTCGGCAAGCTGATGGGCACCCCTCCGGTGCCGCCGCCACCCAACGTGCTCATCGACCTAACGATCCATCCGGGCCAGAAGCCGAAGTCCCTGCGCGAGCGCCTCGCGCAGCACCGTACCAACTCGAGCTGCGCCCACTGCCACGGCGTCATTGATCCGCTCGGCCTTGCGCTTGAGAACTACGATGTCACCGGCCAGTGGCGCGATTACGATCACGAGGCCAATCTTCCCATCGACCCGAACGTGACGCTGCCCGACGGGGCTGCCGTTCACGGGGTCAACGATCTGCGCCACGACCTGCTGCGGCGCCCCGAGCTCTTCGTGCAGACGATGACCGAGAAGCTGCTGATGTACGCGCTCGGCCGCGAGCTCGAATTCAGCGACATCCCGCAGGTACGCGCCATCGTGCGCGCCGCGCGCACGAGCGATTACCGCTTCTCGGCGCTGGTGCGCGGCGTGGTGGAGAGCGATACGTTCCGGATGCAGTCCCAGCCGCGCGCCCGCAAGGCGCTCGACACCAAGGTCGCCGCGGCGCAGCCCTAAGCCCGAGGTAGCGTGAAGTGTATTACCTGACCCGCAAGCACATCTCGCGTCGCCAGACGCTCAAGGGCCTCGGAGTCGCCATCGGCCTGCCGTTCCTCGATGCGATGGTCCCGGCGGCAACCGCCCTCGCGAGCACGGCCGCCGCCCCGCGGGTGCGCACCGGGTTCTTCTACATCCCGCACGGCGCGATCATGTTCAACACCACGCTCGGTGCGTCCGCCGACCGGTGGACCCCGAGCGGTGCCGGCGCCGATTTCAAGCTGAGCCACATTCTCGAGCCGCTCGAGAAGTACAAGCGCTACGTGACCTCCTTCGGCAATCTCGAGAACGCCGCGAGCTTCGGCTCGGTGCATACGATCAACCCCGCGACCTGGCTCTCGTGCACCAAGCCCGACCCGGGGGCGGTGGGCGCGAAGATGACGACCACGGTCGACCAGATCATCGCGAGCCAGATCGGCCAGGATACGACGCTCCCCTCGCTCGAGGTGGCCTCCGAGACCACACTGCAGGCCGCGGCCTGCAACGGCGCGGGCGGCGCGTGCTACTACAGCTCCACGCTGTCGTTCCGCAATGCGACCTCGCCGCTGCCGATGGAGTACAACCCGCGCAAGGTGTTCATCCAGCTGTTCGGCGAGGGCGATACGGCCGAGGAGCGCGCGTCCCTGGTACGCGAGACCACCAGCATCCTGGACCTCGTCTCCGAGCGCACCCAGGCGCTCGAGCGCGAGCTCGGGGCCGCCGATCGCGCGGTGTTGTCCAATCACCTGGAGGCGGTACGCGAGATCGAGCGGCGGGTCGCGAAGTCGCAGGCGAAGGATCTCGCGGGCGTCACGCTCCCCACGGCGCCGGTCGGGGAATTCGAGTCGTTCGACGAGCAGGTCAAGATCATGTTCGAGCTGATCGCGCTCGCGTACCAGACGAACCTGACACGCGTCGCCTCGTACATCATGGTCGCCGAGGGCACCAACCGCACCTACAACCACATCGGCGTCTCGGATGCCTTCCACCCCCTGTCCCATCACGCCAACGATCCGGACAAGATCGCACGCCTGGTGAAGATCCAGCGCTACCATCTGGAGCGCTTCGCGGACTTCGTCGGCAAGCTCGCGAGCATCCACGAGGGCGAGAACACCGCTCTCGACAACTCGATCCTGCTGTACGGCTCCAACATGAGCAACAGCGACCGCCACAACAACTATCCGTTGCCGGCGATCCTGGTCGGCGGCGGCTGCGGCACTCTGAAGGGCGGCCAGCACATCGCCCTGCCCGAGCACACCCCGCTTGCCAATCTGCATCTCACGCTGCTCGGGAAGGCCGGCATCAAGCGGGACAGCTTCGCCGACAGCACCGGCATCATCAAGGAGGCCTGACGGCGCGGCCGCCATGAGCATCGATCGCCGCAGCGTCCTCAAGGCCGGCCTCTCCGGTGTGCTGGGCGGCTCACTCGCGCGTCTCGCGCTCGCCGAGCCCTCGGCAGCGGCTGCGCAGCTGGAGCGGCTGAGCGACCGGCTCGCGGTCGTGCGCGGTGTCGGCGGCAACGTGGTGGCACTGCAGGGCGGGGATGGGTTGCTGCTCGTCGACAGCGGCGCCGACGGGCACACCGCGCAGCTGACGCGCGCACTTGCAGCCTTCGCCGGCGGTGCCGCGGTACGCACCGTGTTCAATACCCACTGGCACCCGGAGCAGACCGGCGGCAACGAGGTGCTGGGCAAGGCCGGTGCGACCCTGATCGCACATGAGAAGACACGCCTGTGGCTCGCGACCGACCACTACGTCCCGGAGGAGGATCGCTACGAGCGGGCGCGGCCGAAGGCGGCGCAGCCGACCAAGACTTTCTATACGACGGGGAGCCTGACTTCAGGATCCGAGCACATCGACTACGGCTATCTGCTCGAGGCGCACACCGACGGTGACATCTACGTGTACTTCCGCGACTCCAATGTCCTCGCGGTCGGACACGTGGCCGCCCCGGTGCGCGATCCGGAGCTCGACTGGTTCGCCGGCGGCTGGATCGGCGGGCGCCTCGATGCGCTGACGCTGCTGCACAGCCTGGCCAACGAGGCCACGCGCATCGTGCCGGCAGACGGGCCCGTGCTGAGTCGCGCGCAGCTGCGAGCAGAACTCGATCTGCTGCAGATCGTCTACGACCGCACGGTGGAGCTGCTGCGCAAAGGCGACGGCCCGAAGGAGATGCTGGCGGCCGGTGCCCTGCAGGGCCTTGCACGCACCTGGAACGATCCGGCGAAGTTCCTCTACGCCGTATGCAAGGGCCTGTGGGCGCATCACAACGTGCTCACGCACGACATCGTCTAGGTCGCGACCCGCTCCCCCGATAGCCGCCATTGCGGTAGCGCAACGCCCCGTGCGGCGCGCCGGCCGTGGCTGTCGTACACTCGCGCGCAACTTTTCCATGCGATGTGGCTTCTAAGGAATAAAGCCAGGGGGCTCCCATGAAGTTCTTGCCGCTCATCTGGTCCGGCATCTGGCGCAAGCGCAGCCGCGCGGTGCTCATGCTGCTGCAGATCGTCAGCGCCTTCACCCTGTTCGCGGTGCTGCAGGGCCTGGACTCGGGGGTCAAGCAGGCGATCGCCAGCACCCACAGCGACCGCCTGTACGTCAACAGCAGCGTGTCGGTCGGCGATCCGCTGCCGATCGGGCTGCTGGAGCGCATCCGCTCGACCCCCGGGGTCATTGCCGCGAGTCCCCGCTCGGTCATTGGCGGCACCTACATGAAGCTCGATCAGACGGTCGGGGTGATCGCCGCGGACGCGGAGTCGTTCTTTCGAATCTACAGCGAGATGAAGGTCACACCGGCGGATGCCGTGCAGAGACTGAAGAGCACGCGCGGGGGCGCCATCATCGGCACCGGACTCGTCAAACGCTATGGCTGGAAAATCGGCGATCGCTTCGTGCTGCAGTCGCCGGTCCCCCGGCGTGATGGCTCCGGCGCCTGGACCTTCGATGTGGTGGGCATCTACAGCGCGGAGGAGGTACCCGGTACGCCCGACCCGACCGTGGCGGTCGCGAACTTCGACTACGTGAATGAAGCCCGCGCCGTCGGGGCCGACCGCACGGACATGTTCGTCGCCACGGTACGCGATGCCAGGGAGGCGAACGCGGTGGCCCTGGCGATCGACAATGCCTTCGCCAATTCGGAGCATGAGACGCGCACCCAGTCCGAGGGCGATCTGGTGGCGGCGCAGCTGCAGCAGACCGTCGACCTGGACTTCATCGTGCACGGCGTGGTGGGAGCGGTGTTCTTCGCGCTGTTGCTCGCGACCGGAGCCCTGATGATGCAATCGCTGCGCGAGCGGACGCCGGAGCTGGCGGTGCTCAAGACCGTCGGGTTCTCCGATCGGCGGATTCTGGCTCTGATCCTCGCCGAGTCGATCACCTTCTGCACGTTCTCCGCTGCCATCGGTCTCGCGGTGGGAGCCGCGCTGCTGACACCGGCGCGCTCCCTGATCGGCATCGCGCGCATACCGCTCATCGTCGTCGCCGCCGGCCTCGCGTGCGCGCTGCTGCTCGCGCTCATCGCCGGCGCCGCGCCCGCGCTGCGCGGCGCACGGCTACAGGTCGTCGACGCACTGGCGGGGAGATAGCGGCCATGGGAAGCCTGCTCAAGCAAACGGCCCTGTTGACTCTGACGAGCCTGCGTGGGCTCCGCCAGCGCAGCGGCGCAGCCCTGGTCACGCTCGTCTCGGTGACTACGGTCGTCGGCGTGCTGGTCTCGCTGCTTGCGATCCGCGAGGGCACGGCCATCTTCCAGCCGGAGTCCGCCCGCAAGGACGAGGCCGTGGTGCTCTCCCGCGGCGCCACCAACGGCTTCCAGAGCGTCCTCACCCGCGAGGCGTTCGCGACCGTGATCGAGGCTCCGGGCGTACAGAAGGGCGCGGACGGCAAGCCCAACGCGTACGCCTTTACCATCGTGTCCGTGGACGCGCTGCGCAAGGACGGCAAGCGCGGCGCCGTGAATCTCATCGGCTACACCGCGGGCTGGCAGCGGGTGGACGGCGATGTGCGGGTCGTGGAAGGGCGCCTCTACCGCCCCGCCCTGCGTGAGCTCATGGTGTCCGACCCCATCCGCAAGATGTACCGGGGCTTCAACGTCGGCGATCGCATCACGCTGCGGGGGACGCAGTGGACGGTGGTCGGCGTGTTCGCCTCGAGCGATTCTCTGGCCGACAGCCTGCTGCGCGCCGATGCCGACACGGTCATGTCCGCATTCGGTCGCAATACCTACGGCCAGGCGAACGTGGCGCTGGAGTCGCAGGCGAGCTACAAGGTGTTTGCCGACTGGGTCACACACAACCCGGCCTTGTCGGTGGATGTGAAGACCGTCGCGGATGAGTTCCGTCAGGGCTTCGGCCAGTTGAAGGATGTGCTGACGTTCGTCTCCTTCTTCATCGGTGCGGTCATGGCGAGCGGGGCCGTGTGCGGTGCGCTCAACAGCCTGTACGCCTCGGTCGACTCCCGACGGCGCGAGATCGCGACGCTGCGCGCGGTCGGCTTCAACTCCACTCCGATCATCGCCTCGGTGCTCATCGAGAGCACCTTGCTCGCGCTCCCCGGCGCGCTGCTCGGGGCGCTCATTGCCTGGCTGCTGTTCAACGGCAATGCCGTCAACACCGGCAGTCTCATTTTCAAGCTCAGCGTGACGCCGCACCTGGTCGCGATCAGCATCTGGTGGGCGCTCGCGATCGGACTGATCGGCGGCTCGCTGCCGGCGGTGCGCGCCGCGCGCTCGCCGGTCGCGACGGCGCTGCGCGCGAGCTGACGACATCCGCCGGCGGCGTCCGACTCGAGGTAGGCGATGCAATTGGATCTGACGACCGACGGGCTGTGGTTCCCGGAAGGCCCCGTCGCCATGGCCGACGGCTCGGTGATACTCGTCGAGATCCGTCGCAGGACGCTCACGCGCGTCGCGCCGGACGGCAAGCACAGCATCATCGCCGAGCTGGGCGGCGGCCCAAACGGCGCGGCCATCGGTCCGGACGGCGCCATGTACGTCTGCAACAACGGTGGCGCGTGGGAGTGGACGCCGGGCGAGGCTCATCTGCCCGACGGCCCGCCGCCCGCCTACCGCGGCGGCAGCATTCAACGAGTGGACCTCAAGACCGGGCGGTTCTCGACACTGTACGACTCGTGCGAGGGCAAGCCGCTCAACAGCCCCAACGACATCGTGTTCGATGCGCAGGGCGGCTTCTGGTTCACCTGCCTCGGACAGACGGACGGCGAGGTACGCCGACTCGGAGCGCTCTACTATGCGCTGCCCGACGGCTCGAAGATCGTGCGCTGGCGCAGCGGACTTGCCTCGCCGAACGGTGTCGGCCTGTCACCCGACGGCCGCACCGTGTACATGGCCGACTGCATGATCGGACGCCTGATGGCCTATGACCTCACTGCCCCAGGCGTGATGGCGCCGGTGCCCACGATGGCCGGAGGTCGCGTCGTATGCACACTGCCCGGCTATCAGTGGCTCGACAGTCTCGCGGTGGAGGCCAATGGGCGCGTCTGTGTCGCGACGCTGTGGAACGGGGCCATCACGGTATTCGAGCCTACGGGCGCCTATGAGCAGATTTCCTTTCCGGATCCGATCACCACCAATATCTGCTTCGGCGGAGCGGACATGCGCGATGCGTGGGTGACCTGCTCGAGCACCGGGCGGCTCTTTCATTGCCGTTGGCCACGACCGGGCTTGCGGCTGCCGTTCAACGCATGACCGGCGGCCGGCTCAGCTCTCCGGCTTGACGATATAGCCCGGCAAGCCCCGCGCCGCCGGGTCGTGCGCGAGGCGCATAGCCTGAGCCACCGCCGCCTCGAAGTCCGCGCGCTTCGGACCCACCGGGATGCGCGCGCGAAAATAGTCAGCCCAGAGGAACTCCGCGAACGCTGTCGCAGTCTTCGTATAGCCGCCCGCATTGCGGACGTAGCCCGCGAGTGAGCGATAGACGTCATCGCGCAGCGCCTCGAGATGGTTCGGGATGGCGAGGCACGAGCAGCGGCGCCCATGCTCATCGATCGGATGCGCCCAGCGCGCCGCCTCCATCGCACGCCAGAAGTCCGTTGGCTCGTGCTTGGATAAGTCCTCCTCGACCAGGAAGAACCCCGACTCGAGGCCCGCGTCCTGGGCTGCGCGCCCGAGATGGTGATGGTCGGTGATGTAGAGCTTGTCGTCCGGGCCCCACACCGCGGGAATCGGATGGGCCTCGAGGAAGTCGCGCTGCTCATGTGCCTTCATGGCCTCGAGCATCGCGCGCTTGTCGTGCACCTCGATCATGCCGACGGTGATCTGCGTCGGCCGCAGCTTGTGCAGCTTGACCTCGTGGAGCTTCGCCATGGCCCTCAAGTATAGTCACGGGTCAAAGATTCCGGGGATCCCCATGCACCGTACACTCGTGTCGCGACTTGCACGCCTGACCGCCCTCGCCCTCGCCACTCTCGCCCTCGCGACCGCGGGCTCCGCGGCCGATCCGTCCGCCTCTGCGTCCGCGGAGTCTGGCGTGCTGCGCGCGACTCTCGACAACGGACTGCGCCTGATCGTCGTGCGCAACACGCTCGCGCCCGTGGTGTCCACGTCGGTCAACTACATGGTGGGGTCCGACGAGGCGCCCGAGGGCTTCCCCGGCACGGCGCACGCTCAGGAGCACATGATGTTCCGCGGCAGCCCCGGGTTGAGCGCCGACCAGCTCGCCAATATCGGCAGCGTAATGGGCGGCAACTTCAACGCCAACACGCGCGAGAGCCTGACGCAGTACCTGTTCACCGTTCCGGCGGAGGATCTCGATGTCGCCCTGCACATCGAGGCCCTGCGCATGCAGGCGGTACTCGACAGCGAGGCCGACTGGGACCAGGAACGCGGCGCGATCGAGCAGGAGGTGGCGCAGGATCTGTCCAATCCCGGCTACGTGCTTTACTCGCGGCTGCGCGAGATCGCATTCGCCGGCACGCCCTATGCGCACAATGCGCTCGGCACGCGCCCCTCGTTCGAGAAGACGACGGCCGAGATGCTGAAGCGCTTTCACGATGCCTGGTACGCGCCCAACAACGCACTGCTCGTGATCGTCGGCGACGTGGATCCGCAGGCAACCCTTGCCAAGGTGAAGGAGCTGTTCGGCACGCTCAAGGCAAAGCCGCTGCCGGCGCATCCCGCCGTGAAGCTGCAGCCCCTCGAGGCCACCTCCTTCAGCGTCGATACCGATCGGCCCAACGGCACGCAGATGATCGCGATACGCACCCCCGGTCTCGACAGCCCCGATTTCCCGGCGCTCGAGGTCCTCTCCGACGTGCTGAGCAGTCACCGCTTCGATCTCTACGAGCTCGTGCCGCAGGGTAAGGCCCTCGATGCGGAGTTCTCACTCGACCCGCTGCCGCATGCGGGACTGGCCTACACCACCGTCTCGTTCCCGGCGGGACGCGATCCCAAGGCCATCGAGGCCGACGTGCGCGCCATTCTGGCCAAGGTCGTCGAGCACGGTGTGCCCGCAGAGCTCGTCGCCGCGGCCAAGCTGCAGGAGCGGCGTGAGGCGGAGTTTCAGAAGAACTCGATCGCCGGACTCGCCTCGATCTGGTCCGACGCCGTAGCCCTGTACGGACTGCGCACGCCGGATGACGATCTGCGGCGTATCGAGCGCGTGACGGTCGAGGATGTGAACCGCGTGGCGCGCAAGTATCTGCTCCTGAACCACGCGGTGTCGGCCGTGATGCTGCCGCAGGGATCCGGCCAACCCACACCCTCGAGCGGCGGGTTCGGCGGCCAGGAGAGCATCCCGCTTGGCGAGGCCAAGCCGACGCCGCTGCCCGAGTGGGCGCAGTCAGCGCTCAATCGCCTGAGCGTTCCATCCTCGACGACGCACCCCGTGGTCACGCAGCTGCCGAACGGGCTCACGCTGATCGTGCAGCCGGAGGATGTGAGCGACACGGTGAGCATCGTCGGTCACATCCGCAACCGGCCGGAGGTGCAGACGCCGCAGGGAAAGGAGGGCCTCTCGCAGCTGCTCGATCCGCTGCTCGGCTTCGGCACCGAGCGGCTCGACCGCATCGCCTACCAGAGAGCCCTGGATGCCATCGGCGCCCGCGCCCGCGCGGGCACCGACTTCGCGATCGAGGCCCTCACGCGCGACTTCGATCGGGCCGCCGAGCTGCTGGCCGACAACGAGCTGCATCCGGCCCTGCCGGAGGGTGCCTTCGATGTGATCCGCACGCAGCTCACCCAGGTCGTCGCCGCGCGGCTGAAGAGTCCAGGCTATCTCACCCAGCGCTCGCTGCGCAGCGCGCTGTTTCCGGCCACCGACCCGAGTCTGCGCGAGGCGACTCCCGCAACGGTGGGCGCACTCACGCTCGCTGACCTGCGCACTTACCACCGCGCGGTGTTCCGGCCGGATCTGACGACCATCGTCGTGATCGGGAAAGTCACCCCCGAGGCTGCCGCCGCGACCATTACCAAGTACTTCGGCGACTGGAAGGCCCAGGGGCCCAAGCCGCCCACCGACCTGCCGTCTGTCCCGCCGAACGGCCGCAGCACGATCGCAGTACCGGATGCCACGCGCGTGCAGGACAACGTGGTGCTCGCGCAAAACCTCGCCCTGACGCGCTCGAACCCCGACTTCTACGCCGTGGAGCTCGGCAGCGCGGTGCTCGGCGGGGGCTTCTATTCCACCCGGCTGTCGATCGATCTGCGCAAGAACGCCGGGCTCGTCTACTCCGTCGGCTCGCAATTGCAGGCCGGGCGCACGCGCGCGGTCTACCTGATCGAGTACGCGAGCGATCCGCAGAACGTCTCCAAGGCGGCGGCCATCGCGACGAGCGAGGTCAAGGCCATGCAGAGCACTCCGGCGACCCAGGATGAGTTGCGGCGCGTGAAGGCGCTGCTGCTGCGGCAGATCCCCCTGAGCGAGGCGAGTGTCGATGAGATCGCCGCGGGCTTCATCGAGCGGCGCGAATGGGACCTGCCGCTCGATGAGCCGCTGCTCGCCGCCCGCCGCTACATCGAGCTCAACGCCGCTGACGTGCAGGCTGCGTTCAAGAAGTGGCTGCGCCCGGAGGACTTCGTGCAAGTCACACAGGGGCCACCGCCCGGTTGATCGATCAACTTGTGACACATTCGTTTGCTTTCTCCCACAATGTGCGGATACTGCGCACTCGAGGCTCGTGCGCTAACTAGAAGAACGGATGCCGCAGCACGGGCGCTCAGGGGGTCATCGGGTCGATCGCTCGCCGACTCGATGGACCGTGGTGCCGGTTCGAGCCAGTGGGGGCGGCCATGCCGCTGCGTTTCTTTGCGCCGAAGTACTGGCCGACCTGGGTCGGCCTCGGGTTCCTGCGCGTGTTCGAGCGCCTGCCGCATCCGTGGCTGCTGCGCGCCGGGCACTTCATCGGCTGGCTCGCCCGCCGCCTGCCGCTCAACTACATCCAGGTCGCGCGCTGCAACCTGCGACTGTGTCTGCCGGAGCTGAGTGAGCGCGAGCGGGAGCGCCTGCTCGAGCGGCACTTTCGTGAGCTCGGGGTGGGCTTGTGCGAATCCGCCATGACCTGGTGGAGCTCGAACGAGCGCATCGACAATCTCGCCCGCATCGAGGGAATCGAGCACCTGCAGCAGGCGCTGACGCTGGGCCGGGGCGCGATCCTGCTGACCGCGCACTTCACGACGCTCGAGATCGGCGCCCGCATCCTGAACGGGGTGATGCCGATCAGCTTCCTGTACCGGCCGCCGAAGAACGCCCTGCTCGCCTACTTTGCCGAGCGCAATCGCGCACGACGCGCGCAGCGGGCGATCGCCCGCGACGACATCCGCGGCATGATCCGCGCGCTGAAGGAGAACAGCTGCGTGTGGTACGCCCCCGATCAGAGCTACCGCAAGAAGGGCGCGGAGATGGTGCGCTTCTTCGGTCTGCCGGCAGCGACCAACGTGTTCACCTCGCGTCTCGCGCGCCTCACGGGCGCCGCGGTGCTGCTGTACTCGCACGAGCGGCTGCCGGGATCGCAGGGCTACCGCGTGAGGATCAGTCCGGCCCTCGCCGACTTCCCCGGATCGTGTCCCATCGCCGATGCCGAGCGCTTCAACCGCTTCATCGAATCGGAGGTGCGGCGCATTCCCGAGCAGTACTGGTGGATCCACCGTCGCTTCAAGGGTCTCTCCGGCGACTATCCCAACTACTACGGCAAGGCGGCGCGACGCGTACGCCCGGAGCCTGCACTATAGTCGGACCCGTGGCACCGATTCGTCCTCCGCTACCGCCTTTCACCCTCGAGACCGCGACGCAGAAGGTGCGCATGGCCGAGGATGCGTGGAACAGCCGCGATCCCGAGCGGGTGGCACTTGCATACACCGAGGACAGCCGCTGGCGCAATCGCGCGGAGTTCCTGCACGGCCGCACGGCGATCGTCGAGTTCCTGAGGCGCAAGTGGGCACGCGAGCTCGACTACCGTCTCATCAAGGAACTGTGGGCCTTTCACGGCAGCCGCATCGCGGTGCGCTTCCAGTACGAGTGGCACGATGACTCCTCGAGCTGGTATCGGGCCTACGGCAACGAGCAGTGGGAGTTCGACGAGTCGGGCCTGATGCGCCGGCGCGAGGCGAGCATCAACGACGTGCCCATTCCCGGGAGTGCGCGGCGCTTTCACTGGCCGGCCGGCCCGCGTCCGGCCGAGCATCCGGGACTGAGCGAGCTTGGGATGTAGAGGCGCCCGCTCAGCGCGAGCTGAGCGCGGCTTTGAGCTTCGCGGCAAGCTCCGCGGCATCTGCCTCGAGCCTGCCCGCCGGCCAGCCCACGCCGAGGCCCGACTTCGCATCCGGCTTCGGAATGATGTGGAAGTGCACGTGCCGCACGGCCTGGTGCGCCGGAGCGCCGTTGTTCTCGAGCACGTTGTAGTCCTTGACCCCCGTCACCGCCACGACGGCGCGACAGATGCGCGGCAGCACGCGCCCGAGCGCGGCCGCCGACTCTTCGGAGAGCTGATCGAGTGTCTCGGCCGGCTCCTTCGGCACGACGAGCGTGTGGCCGCGACTCAACGGCCCAATATCCAGGAACGCGAGGACTCGGTCGTCCTCGTAGACCTTGTGCGCGGGAATGTGCCCGTCGATGATCTTCTGGAAGATGGTGTCGGCCACGAGACAGCCGCGATGCTCAGGCTCGCTGCGCGCCGGCAGGCACATCGTCGTGCGCGGCCGCCGCGCGTGTCGTCTCCGCTGCCGGCGCCCGCACGAGGATCTCGGCGCGTCCGGGGTAGACGGTGGCGCGCGAGATGACGCGCTCGCCGGTCAGGCGCTCGATCGAGCGGATGGCGGCCGCCTTGGCCACGTGCTTGCACCAGGGGCCCTGCACCGA
>Ga0335081_10001524_pt1 | contig 36907 bp, 32 predicted proteins | sample Lox_Sample_35_FD_206713 | JGI IMG/M metagenome (GOLD analysis project Ga0335081, IMG submission 206713) | Soil microbial communities from Loxahatchee National Wildlife Refuge, Florida, United States - Lox_Sample_3.5 | ecosystem: Environmental > Terrestrial > Soil > Wetlands | place: USA...
GCCGCGCATTCTTGTGCAGGCTCATTCGGGACTCCTTTGGAGCTTCCGGTGTGGTAACCAAAAGCATCATCGGAGACCCCCGAATGGGCAACCCTTCAGCCAGGAATAACGTCCTGAGACTTCACAGCTAGTCAGTGGGGTGATTGTCGCTGGACGGAGAGTGGTTCATGGCCACCGGCATCGTGCTCGCGAGCGTATTAACGCAGACTATCGCGCCGTGATGCGGAGATTAATGTGAGAGAGCCTTTAGAAATGAAGCAAATCAGTGCTGCGCGGGCCGGTGCGGCCTCGACACCCCGCTACCTCGAGATACACAAGGCGCTTCGCCAGAAGATCGTCTCCGGAAATTGGCCTCCCGGGTACAAGCTCCCGCCGGAACCGGCGCTCGCCAAGAGCTTTAACTGCGCTCGGATGACAATCAGTAAGGCGCTCGGCACACTTGCCGACCGCGGCCTCATCAGCCGGCGCCGACGCGCCGGAACCACGGTGAGCACACCCCGGGCGCAGGAATCCGTGCTCGAGATCCACGACATCGAATCCGAGGTCCTCGCAGCAGGGCACGCGTACCGATACGAATGTCTCCGTCGCGAAGCGCGCCACGCGACCCAAAGAGAAGCGGAAGCGTTGCATATCGTCCGCGAGGCATCCGTGCTGGTTCTGAGGGGCTTACACTGGGCCGACGGGCGACCTCATGCCCTTGAGGAACGCCTGATCAATCTCGATGCGGTACCGGATGCGCGCCGCGAGCGGTTCGTGAAGATCTCTCCCGGACGGTGGCTCCTTAGTCGCGTCCCCTGGACCGACGCTGAACATGAGATCTCAGCGATCAGCGCGGACCGCCTCAGCGCGCAACAACTAGAGGTTACGCGAGGCAGCGCGTGCCTCTGCATTGAGAGAAGGACCTGGTTAGGAAAACGTCGGATCACCTATGTGAAGTTGCTCTACCCAGGTGATCAGCACCGGCTAGTCGCGAGATTTCATCAGGTAGACCACTAGGAGCCGCGCGAACGACGCCGCGCTCCTCTAGTCAGTGCAATTCAGTCCACTGCGTGCAGGCGAGCTGACGCAAACTTGAGCGTGATATCAGCCGATCTCACTCAATTCAGATTCCGTCCACTGACGCCTTCGTTCCGCGTCGGGATGGCTTCGTATTCCAGGTGGGTAGCCACGACGATCTTTACGGCTACGGAATTGACGTCACTGCACCAGATTCGAGTCGAGGCCGAGCACGCAATTCAAACGATCCAGTCCCTGTTTCCACCGGCATTTCCCCCGTAAGCGAGGTCCCAGTCCGCGTCATTCATGGGTCCTGGCGCAATCAACGTACACCAACGGAAACAGCGAGTCCTCAAACGGCGCGTGCGCTGGCAATCTTTCAGCGAGGCCGGGAAACTCCGGCGAGGTCTTCCACGATCGGGGAGCGTGGCGGGCGTCATCACCGATGAAGCGGACAGAGAACACCCTGCGCCGTCCGACCGAGCCTGCCGACCCGTGCAAGGTCAGCATATGAAACGCGACGGCATCTCCGGGTTCGAGGGGCCACCCCAAAATCCGGTACGCGGCTCTTTCACCGTCGATGTCAGGCAGCTCAGCAAGACTTCCTTCCGGGAACCATCGCGCTTCGTTGGCCATGAATGAGCGGGGCATCAGCCAGGGCCCGAGGTGTGAGCCCGCGATAAGTTCGAGGGTGGATTCGCGGGGAACTGGGTCGACTGGAATCCAGATGCTTATATTCTGCCTGCCCTCAATATTGTAGTAGGGCTGGTCCTGATGCCAGGGTGTACGCTGCTGCGTCGCCGCTTCCTTGGTGAGCATGTGATCATGGTGGAGGCGCACTGTGCCACTGCACATCAATTCCGCGGCAATGGCCGGCAAACGTGAGGTGAATATGACCTCACGATAATCCGGATTGCTTTGCCAGGTACAAAAGTCCTCAAGGAATCGACCTGTGTCCTCCGCGCGGCTCGCCGTCTTTGAGTTAGCGCTCGGCCGCGCAAGATTGGCATCGATGCCGGATCTTAGTTTCGCCACCTCAGTTGGCGTGAGCACTTGCCGAAGCACTACGGCACCGTCTCTCGCGAATGTGTCCGATAGCTCGCTCATGCTTGACTCCCACCCCCGCTAAGCCAACTGACGCGCGGGTTAATCAGTCAAATCATAGACGCTACGCAGAGTGTTCGCCGGAATCCTGGGTCTCTCCGCCGAATCTTTGATTGTCAGTTATGAGATCAATTTCCACTTTAGGCTGCACCACTTAAAAGCCGGGACGTCGTTTTTGCCCATAGCTTGGCCCTCGACCCGAGATGTTTCCGCCGCACTCAAATTCCCCAGCCATCTAGCGTGGGACGCCCATATTCTCGCACGGCTCATTCCAAGGAAGACACGTCAAATCGGCGTTTCCACCTGATAGCACTACTGCGATTCGTTTATCCTCACCGAGGACTTTCTTTTCCAGCAAAGCGGCTATTGGAACCGCACTACTTGGTTCAATAACAATTTTCAGCACCTCCCATGCTAGCCGCATGGCCTGAATTATGGCGCCCTCCGAAACCGTCACAATCTCATCTACATGGTTCAATAGGTGGGCGAAGGTTAGGCCACTCACTGATGCGCGCAGACCATCCGCAATTGTCCTCGGGTTGGCGCAGGCAATAGCCTTCCGGGTGTGGAACGACTGGTACGCGTCATCAGCCATTTCCGGCTCGCAGCCGACAACCCTTAGCTCCGGGCGCTTTGCCTTGGCAACCAACGCAACACCTGAAACGAGACCGCCACCACCAACCGGCACGAGGATGGCGTCCAGATTGGCAACGGCCTCCAAGATCTCAAGGGCGCAGCTGCCTTGACCTGCAATGGTCCGCTCATCATCGTACGCGTGCACCAATTCCGCCCCGGTGTTGGATTGGATGCGCGTCACAGCACGCTCGTATTCCTCAGTGGTAGGCACTTCGTCACGGCTTTCCACCCAGATAATCTGACCGCCGTACCGCCGCACCGCGGAAACCTTCGACTTTATGGCACACTTCGGCATTGCGACGTATGCGGGAATACCTCTGAGGCTGGCGGCCCAAGAAAGCGCCGCTGCCTGATTTCCCGAAGAGCTGGTTACCACTCCACCCACGGCGCGATTGGGTTCCAGGGACCACACCGCGTTGAGCGCACCACGCGCCTTGAAGGCTCCCGTACGCTGAAAGTTCTCGCATTTGAAGAATAGCTTGGCGTGCAACAGCCGATCCAAGGTCTCACTCGTCATGATCGGCGTCCTCCGCACATAAGGCCCAATTCGCTCCCGAGCGCGGTGCACTTCGTCGATTGACACCAGCCGTTCGTGGTTTCCGCGCATTGACACCCCTCCTCCGTCGACACTGTTTCCGATTGACCCCCGCCGTACTCGCTGTGGTTGGCGATACTCGCTTTGCTTCACCCATTTAGCTCCCTGCGATGCCCCGCCGCCGGCAGCATCGCCAATTGCGCGGCTATGCCGAGTCAATCCCTTTCGGGTCTTTTCAGGTGTGGCCGGCAAATTGCGTCTGCTCGTTGCCAATGGTTCCTTGATGCAGGGCCACAAAACGCCTCATCGCGCCTTGAGCTTGAACGTAACTCGATCTTGTAATTGTTGCCCGCTGGAGACTCTCGGGCTGCCAAAGCGACGCATCAAACAAAGAATAATATCGAGATTTCCGACTCCGCGACTGAGAGTTACTCAATTGTCCGCGCTTGATCCTCGAGAGACCCTTCGACTTGGGCGTCCCACCGGCCGCCCGTCTTCTAGAGTGGATAGTTCCGCGAACTTCTCTATTGAGATGTGTTCAATCTCTTAATAACTATTAAAAGTGTTGGTACGGGATTATCGCCTTTAGGAACATTACGCTTAGGTTGCACTTTGACGGTTGGCGATCTGTTCCGGCCCTCAACACAATACTAAGACTCGTCACTGCCGCTCGTAATGGGCGCATCGATCCGCCGGCACGCTAGGTCTTACCGTCAATGCAACTAAGGGGACGTTGCGATTATTTGTCGCTTTTGGGTGACGGGGAGACGCGATTGAACGCCAACAGAAAACTTGCCTGTGCCGTTTCCGCGATTCTTGCCGGGTACGGGAGCGCTCGTAATACGGCCCTCGCTTCCGATTCGGATGCGAGTGACACGACAGCTCTTCAAGAAATCATAGTTACGGCACAGCGACGAGAGCAGTCGATCCAGGATGTGCCCACTACCATTCAGGCTCTCTCTGGCGAGCAACTTCAGCAGCTCAATATTTCGACATTCGACGCACTGCTCGAGTACACACCGAATGTCACGTACACATCGCGTGGCCCGGGCGATGGAAATATCTTTATGCGGGGCCTCAGCACCGGTTCAGGCACTAATCAGTTCAGCGCTACGCTTGCCCCATTTCCCAATGTGGCGGTCTTCCTCGATGATCAGTCGGTCCAATTCCCCGGCCGCAACCTCGATGTGTATATGGTCGATTTGCAGCGAGTGGAGGTTCTCGAGGGACCGCAAGGCACTCTGTTCGGCGGCAGCGCGCAGGCCGGTGCGATCCGTTACATCACCAACAAGCCTAAATTGGATACGATGGAGGGCTCTGTTAATGCCAGCTATGGATCGACCGCGGGCGGAGACCCCAATTCCAGTGTGAATGCGACTATCAATCTCCCGATCATCAACGACACCTTGGCCATACGGGCTACAGTCTTTGACGATCGCCGGGGTGGATATATCTCCAACGTACCCGGGACCATATGCAATGTCGTGCAACCGACCGTGTGCGCCAACAACTACCTCGTTGTTGGCTCTAACCAAAATTCCGTCACTTACACCGGCCTGCGAGTTTCTGCACTAATAAAGTTCAATGACAATTGGAATGCACTGATCCAGCAAAACTTCCAGAATATGGACACTGAAGGATATTTCGCTGAATATCCGACGGCTGCGGACGGCAGCACCTTGGCTCCGTACCAAATAGCCGCGTTTAGCCCGGCGCATGATCATGACAGGTATGAGAGCACCGCTTGGACCCTGAATGGTCAGCTGGGGGACTACCTGAAGGTCATCTACACCGGCAGCTTTCTGGATCGCCACATCGATGAGCAAGCCGACTACGCCAACTACCTGCGCAGCGCGAGCGGTCAGTATTACTCCTGCACCGGCGCCGGATCCGGCGGTCTCGGTGGCTCCACCAAACCACTAACATGCTACGCCCCTCAAGCCACTTGGCATGATCAAGTTCAAAACACACATCAAAGCCATGAACTGCGCCTCAGCACTAACGATGACAATCGCCTTCGGGGCATCGGCGGCGTGTATTGGGAAGAATTCATTGCCAAAGACGAATTCGATGAAACCTATATGGTCATACCTCAGTGCGATGCACAAAATTTGGCGATCGCAGAGGCTGGTGGCCCCGATTGCGTCTCCGCCGTTGGTCCAGTTCCCGGGTATTACGCGACAGACCCGAACTTGCGAACGGGCTCTAACGATGCCTACGGTGGCGATACAAAGCGAGGTTATCGGCAGCTGGCTTTTTTCGCGTCAGTGGACTTCGACATCATTCCAAAAGTGCTCACCGTCACTGCTGGGACTCGCTACTATCATTACGATGAATTCGAGGAAGGTTCTGAATTCTACACTTCCACGTCCGCCAACGATGTTCCGAATGGCGTTTGCACTGCCACTGGCGGCTGTGGCTTTGGGATCAATTTGAGCAAGAAGGAGAGTGGGTCCCGCAGTCGCGGCAACCTCACGTGGCACATCACTCCAGATGCCATGGCCTACTACACTTTCTCGCAGGGTTTCCGCCCGGGCGGATTTAATCGCACCGAAACTCTTCCTAACGGGACCATCGTACAAGCCGGCGAGGCACCCTATGTGGTTGGAGGGAAAGCGCTCGGTGAAGACCAATATGCCAAACCGGCCGGCTATAATTCTGACGATCTGACCAACAACGAGATCGGTGCCAAGACTGAGTGGTTCGATCACCGGCTTCTTGTAAACGCGTCCGCGTACATCATGAACTGGACGAATGTCCAGATACCGCTGCTCGACGTTCCCAACTTGGGCAACACCAACTTTGCAGTTAATGGTCCGAGCTACCAAATTAAAGGCATTGAACTGCAGACGGTGGCCCGCGTGACACGTGGGCTCACTATTCAAGGTTCTGCCTCATGGAACAGCAGCAACCAAACAGATACCCCCTGTTTGCTTTCAGTCACGCCAGGAACCGGAACACATACCGCAAACAATCCGACACCCGCTGGCGAGTGCATTACCCAAATTAATGGACACCCATACACCAACCCATTTGGACTCTTGAATACGACACCGCCGTTCTCGCCGCCCCTAGAGTTCAATCTGCGGGCGCGATACGATTGGAACTTTCAAGGCTATACGCCGTTCATCACGGTGGGGGCGAATCATATCGCCAGCATGGCCACCGAGCCCGCTAGTTTTCCGAGTGGCACATCTTCGACGTACTGTATTCCGGTGCCAATAACCACCTTGTGCCGATACGTGCTACCGGGATACACGACATACGACGGCGCGATTGGCGTGATCAAAGACCGTTGGACTGCGCAGTTAACGGGGAGCAACTTGAGCAATTCTGACGCGAGCACCTATACCGCCTCCAACCAGGAGATCGAAACGAAGACCCCTCTGCGGCCGAGAGTGCTCACCCTTTCCTTTGGGTATAGGTTCTGATCAGCTGACTGCCCCGATTTCTGTGCCACGGTCAGCTTTGTAGAGCCCGCAACCGCAAGGGGAAGCGGCTGTGAGGAATACGACATCGAAGCGATGAAGGCTGTGGCCCGGGGAAAGCGGTAAACTGGCGGGCGCGCCGAGGAGCTCAGCGCATTCTGCGGTCTCGAGTTTGAACCGGCTCGCCTAGAGTTCCACCTAAATCGCTATCGCGACAACTGACGGCGCCGAACTGCGGAGCAGCCGCAATGAGAGTTGCACCTGCGGAAGCAGCACAAAGTATCAGTGTTGCTGTTCCCCTTGGAGCAAGCCAGTGTCCCTAACACCGCCGCTGAACGCGACCTCCATCGATACGCTTGTCTCGTTGATAAGCGCGCAGCGTTTGCGGGAGGCCGAGGAGATGGCCCACAGTCTTTTGGAGATTCACCCGAGGGCCGGGATTTTGTGGAAGGTGCTGAGTGTGACCTTGTTGAGACGCGGCAAGGACGCTGTGCCGGCCCTGCGCCGCGCCGTTGAACTTCTCCCGAAAGATCCCGAAACGCACGCCAATCTTGCAGCGGCCATGCTTGAGAACGGCAAGTGGGACAGCGCGTTGGTGAGCCTCAGACAGCTATTGCAACTTCAACCTGATAACGTCCGTGCTCTGATCGATGCGGCAGATGCCTCACGCAGCAGCGGATTGACGGAAGACGCAGTCCGTCTCTATCAACAAGCCCTACGGCTGTCCCCGCACCTTCTCCAGCCCTGGAACAATCTCGGGAATACCTTCGTACAGTTGACGCGTTACGCCGACGCGCTTGATTGCTACCGCCGCGCATTACAGATTGACCCACGCTGCGCCGAAGTTCATTTTAATTTTGGCAACGCGCTGCGCCTTACGGGAGCTCTGACGGACGCACTCATCGCCACAGAGCACGCCATAGCGCTGAACGGGCGGCTTGCCGCGGCGCATAACAATCGTGGGCTGATTTGTTCCGCGCTCGGTCGGAACGTTGATGCAATCGCTAGTTTTCGCTGCGCACTTTCATTCAATCGGGACGACGTCGATCAACTGAACAATCTCGCCAATGCGCTTCGGGATGCGGGCCAGCTGGCGGAAGCGATCGTGCTTTTTGAGCGTGCCGTCCGGCTGGCACCTCATCGCTCAGGCGGTCACTGCAACCTCGGGCACGCATTGCTCGAACTGCGTCGACTCGACCCTGCGATGTCCAGCTACCAGCGGGCGGTTGCTGCGGATCCGCGCGACGCGGCGGCACATCTGGGCCTCGGTACGGTACAGCGTCTCCTGGGTCGTCCCGCTGAGGCAGAGGTAAGCTGTAAAACTGCCCTCGAGCTCGACCCAACATTCATAGAGGCAATGTCTCTACAGAGTGTCTTGCAGGCAGACCGCGGTGCGTTCGATGTCTCGGAGCGCTTGTGCCGGGACGTGTTGGCACTGGATGCCCGCTATCCATTCGCATATCTCAATATCGCCACAAATCGGCGAATGACACGCAGGGACGAGGATTGGTTCGCAGGGGTGCAAGCGTACCTGGCCAAGTCAATGCCACTGCGCCATGAAATAGCATTGCGCTTTGCGTTGGGTAAGTATTTCGACGATCTCGGAGAATACGATGACGCCTTCAGCAATTATCGCCGTGCCAATGACCTGACGAAGCGTTATGGGCTCGTCTACGACAAGGCAAAGCACAGTACACGGGTTGCGCGGATCATCACTGACTTTAACTCGCCCTTAACTGGGCAAGTTCCGCGCGGGGGTGATGCGTCCGAGTGCGCAATGTTCATCATCGGAATGCCACGTTCCGGCACCACACTGGCCGAGCAAATCCTGGCATCTCATCCCTCAGTGTCTGGGACGGGTGAATCAACGCATTGGCAGTCTGCGTTGGTCCGCTACGAATCTTCCGTGCCCCCGAAGGAAATCCCTCAATTTGCCGAAATGGGGCGCGACTATCTCGCGCGACTGAGTGCGCTACCTGGGAATGCGCATAGGGTTGTGAACAAGATGCCGAGTGACTTCATGTGCGCTGGACTGATCCATGCCGCATTGCCTCAGGCACGATTTATCCATATTCGACGAAATCCGCTAGATACCTGTCTGTCGATATATTTTCAGTACTTTGCGCAATCGCATGCGTATGCAAACGACCTGGATTCCCTAGGACATTACTATTGCGAGTACCTGCGCTTGATGGAGCATTGGCGCAGGGCGCTCCCCTCGGAGTTACTGCTCGAGATTGACTATGAGGCGTTGGTGAATGAACCGGAGCGCTGGTCACGGCGGATGCTGGAATTCGCGGGACTACCCTGGGATCCCAATTGTCTCCAATTTCACAGCACCAAGCGCAATGTCATTACGCATAGCAAGTGGCAGGTGCGCCAGCCGATCTATGGAGGATCGATAGGAAGATGGAGACACTACGAGAAGCACCTAGCGGCGTTGCGACACCTTTCTGCCGCTGAATAGCCCGCGAGCCGCCGTCCACTGGGTGGCCCGATGGACGAGCCGGCCGTTCACTTGAAGATCCTAGAAACGGTGGATCTCATCCAATCACCTATAGCCGCAACCCGGGCGGCACATGGCATCGCTGTCCGAGCGTCGAGACACCCGGCATCTCAATTGGGACTAAGAAAGGTCGCAATGAAAGGTCTACGTCAATAGCTCTACGCTCAGCCGGCGGTTATCCTCCTGTTGTTGTTTCGCGCCACGCAACACCTCGGTCCTCGAGCGGCTGGCTGGTCTGTGTGGTCTGGCCGTCGTCAATCACGGTGGATCACGGACCGGAGTTCGTTGGCTAGGTGCAGGTGCAGGATGCGGGGACGTATGAGCAAGGCGTGCGGCTGAGCTTCATCCGGTCCGGCAAGCCTATGGAGAATGCCTACATCGAGAGCTCCAACGGTCGCTTCCGAGACGAATGCCTGAATGAGCGCTGGTTCCCGACGATGGCGCCTGCTCGCAGCGTCCTCGAACCATCGCGGATCGAGTTCAACGTCGAGCGACCCCACAGCTCACCGGGCGATCTGACGCGCGATACTGGGTTGACGGGACCGCTATGACGAGGACGGAAATGGGATCGATATCATCCTCGCCAGCTGCGTAAATCAATGCATCCCTCTCTATCCGATTCTCTAGATCGTCCACGTCCGTTAGCCCGAGTGGTCGGACTCGGATTCGGCGTCGCCATTGCGATCGGCGGTACGATCGGCATTGGTATTCTGCGGTTGCCGGCCGCTGTAGCTCAGGCAATTCCGCATCCCATAGGCATCATTGCGGTATGGGCGTTTGGCGGCGCGTATGCTCTCGCCGGCTCCCTGCAGGTAGTCGAACTAGGAACAATGCTACCGTTCGAAGGAGGTTGGTACTTCTATGCGCGCCGAGCTTTCGGAGACTACGCCGGATTCATAGTCGGATTGGGGTTTTGGCTCTCCCTCGTCGCAGCCCTTGCCCAGATTGCGGTCTCTATTGGCGACTACAGCGCACTGTTGTGGCCCTCTCTATCTACCAGCACAACGGTCATTGCGATCGCCACGCTAATGGTTTTCACGGCCATTAGCCTATGCGGTCTTCACTCGGCGAGCATCGTTCAGAACATCATGGCCGCGGTTGAGGGGTTTGCACTCATAATTTTCGTTGCACTTTGCTTTTCGCATCCAGTTCATCAGTCGGTCCTTCCCCATATAACCACGAATGCTCACGGCCCGAGCCTGATGGTGCTCGTATCAGGTGTTGTTGTCGCTCTACAAGCCGTGATCAACACCTATGACGGTTGGTACGCTCCGTTCTTCTTTTTGGAAGAGGATCGGGCACCGACTAGCAATCTTCCCCGATCCATGCTTCTCGGAACGCTCTCGATCGTAGCGATCTACTTGCTCGTCAATCTGGCCCTACTACATGTCTTGCCGGTCCCCATGTTGGCTCACTCTACGCTACCCGCCGCGGACGCCGGCGCCGCAGTCTTTGGACGCCGTTCCGGGACTGTCATCACAGCTATATCGCTCCTCATTTTGCTGAGCGCAGTGAATGCAATTCTGCTTATGTGTTCCCGCGTGATTTTTGCCATGGCGCGCGATGGCCTCCTTTTGCATTGGGCGAGCCGAACAGATCGACGGGGCACGCCATCAACGGCCCTATGCGTGACCGCGGCGGCGGCGCTGCTCTTAATTGCATCAGGCACGTTTGACCAGTTGCTGATCTGGTCCGCCTCGTTGGCCGTCTTTGCATATTTATCGGGATACTTGGCAGTTTTCGTGTTTCGCCAGCGGCATCCGGAATGGCGGCGCCCCACCCGCGCATGGGGCTATCCGTGGACCACCGGATTTGCAATCCTGGTATCCACGTGCTTCTTGATGGGTCTTGTCGTCCAAGACCCCCACTCCTCTTTCTGGATCGCCACCGTGTTGGCACTGAGCTATCCCATTTATCGGGTCCTTCACAGGAAGACCGGCGCCATCAGCGAGCTGTAGATCGCCCCTCAGCGAGATGCTCGTAGCGGTCTCAGTACTTCAAGCGCAGCCTTGACATCCTCTTCGCTATTGCCAAGGTGGAACGATAGGCGCAATTTTCCCCGCCACTCAGATGCGACAACACCGGAGGCCGCAAGCTTCTGCGCTGCTCCCTGCCACGGCAACGCGACAATGGCGGAGTTGGAGGGGAGCATATCCAATCCGCATCGGAGCCGATTGGCTAAGGAGACGTTATGCCGATTGATAACGTCTACGCCCAATCCCATGATTGCGTCGATGTTGTGTTTGCTGCCAATCATGGAGACCAGATTCGGAATGAGGTCAAAACGGCTCGCGGCCGGCGCCAGTACAAAGTCAGTGCCATAAGCGGCCGCAAAGGCGTCCACACGGGACACCCAACTTGGCGTTGCAGGCCTCAATCGACGGGCTGCCTCCGGATCCATTGCCAGGAACGCACCGCCGATCGGTCCGCAAAGCCACTTGAACATCGAGCACACGATGATGTCCGCCGCGTTCGCAGACAATGGTAGCCATCCACAGGCCTGCGTGGCATCCAGGCAAAAAAGTGCACCTACCCCTCGGGTTGCTTGGCGGATAGATTGAAGGTCGACGACCTCGCCTGATAACGACTGTACAGCGCTGCAGGAAACGAGCGTCGTGCCGGGAGTGATCCGCGTCGGCAGATCGGATAGCGGGACTACCTGAACGCGGACCCCGCGGTGCGCCTGGTTCAGATAGGGAATGATATTGGAGTTATGTTCATCTCCCGGCACGATGACTTGTGCGCCATTCGGCAAGCTCGCGGCAACAGAGTGCAACATCAAAGACGAGGATGTGCCTAGCGCAATATTGGCCGCCGAGGTGGAGAGCAAGCGGGCTATCGAGAATCGAACGCTCAGGGCCTCCTCCAGCCACTCAGCGAATAGCAGCTTGCCACTCGCCCAAGCGGACATTATCCGGTGACCTGCTTCTGCTGACGCCGGGCAGGGAATGCCGAAACTAGCCGTATTGAGGTAGCCCGGGCTGGGTTTCCACGGTGATAGAGTCATAAAGACCTCGACTCAAAGGCCATTGGCGCCAAGTCCAGTCCAAGTGAGAGCGCACGTCTGCGGTATCGGTCCTGTAAGCACAAAGTATCTTTGCGCTTAGGATCTCCGGCCAGCACCTTCCCTGGTCAAAGCGAGCTGTTGAACATCTCAGCGTATTGCAACCGTGACGAGCAGGGCACTGCCTAGCCGGAATGGGGTTATAGGACATCGCGGTAGCGATGCCAAATGGGTCGCGCCTGCGAACGGTTCCCCAGTGCGGCCCGAGACGCAATGCATCTCAACTATGACTAATAAAGATTACGCGGGTCATCGCCACGAATGGAAAACCGCCCTGGCACCGAGCTATTGTTAACAGACTGCCCCTCTAACGAGAGCACTAGATGCGCCCTATTTCCGGCGATGAAGTAGACCCGACACGTGGCCCATCAGACGCGATCACGCGGCGAGATTTTGTCAACGGGGCGCTAGTAGGCGCAGGCGCAGCGTTGCTTGGAGCGGCGGCTCCCGGCCACGCAGCTGCGGCGACCGATACTTTCACGGGCTACGGTGGTGTAGGTGACTACTCTAGGGCCAACGGAAACACGTTTGCAGTTGTGCAAGCCGCGCACCGCATGCGCGACGGCGTCTACAGCGCGAAGGCCATTGCCGACGCGCCTTTGGCAGAGAAGGTGGATCTTGTCGTTGTCGGCGGCGGCATAGCCGGCCTGAGTGCTGCCTACTACTTCGCAAAAAAGGCCGGCGCGAACGCGAAGCGGGTCTTGCTGCTCGAGAATCACTCTATCTTCGGCGGCGAAGCCCGACAGAACGAATTCCTGGTTGGAGGTGAACGCTTACTCGCACCGCAGGGCTCCAACCTGTTCTCAATCCCCACGCTCGGAGATGGAACGGTAGCGGACGCCTTCTTCACGGAGTTTGGCATTCCGCGCACGTACGAGTGGCAAAAGTGGGATCCCACTCTTAAGCCCATTCGGTTCGTGCGCGATAACACATCAATCTTCGAGGGGCGGCAGGAAACACATTTCGACACCGCTTATTTCTTTTCCGCTGGCGGAAACGCCGCAACTTATTGGCGCCGCGATATCTGGCGCAATGGGCTCAAGGACACTCCCTATTCCGACCGTGCGCGGCAGGATTTGATGCGATGGAGAGCTGATTGCGGCGACATCAGCGAAGCGGAAAAGCGGCACCTGGATACCATCAATTTCAAGTACTTCCTGGAGACTGTCCGCGGCTATGACCCGGCTGTGACGCAGTTCATTACACCACTTATCGGTGACATTTGCGGCGTAAGCCCTGACGCCGTTTCTGCGCGGCGTGGCAGAACAATGCTCGAGTCTCCCGACGAGTCGGATCTGACGGCGTTCCCGGGCGGCAATGCGCCCTTTGCGCGCGCACTACTCAGGGGCCTTCTGCCGAAGGCCCTTCCCGGCACGGGTTTCAACAGTCTGATGTACGGCAATGTTGATTTTCAGGAGCTCAATAGCTCGAACCAGTCGACTCGATTGATGCTGGAGTGCACGGTGCTGCGCGTTCAGCACACTCGCCCCAAAGCTGATGGGGTCGAAGTGACTTACGAGAAGGGCGGGCGCCTGTCCAAGGTTCACGCCAAGGCGGCCATTGTGGCCAGCGGCGGCTGGGTCAACAGGCACATCCTCGCTGACATGCCCGACGACCTCCGCGCTGCATACCAACAGTTCTGCTATGCCCCTGCCTTGATCGTCAACGTGGCGTTGAAGCAGTGGCGATTCCTTTACGACATGGGAGTTACCGCTTGCCGGTGGATCGACATTCCAGACGGCTTCGGTTGGGTCTGCAATATCCGACAGGTAATGGTTGGCGACGCGCACAATCCTCCCTTGCACCCGGACAAGCCGATCGTCCTCACCTTCTACACGGGTATTCCCATTCCTGGCCTTCCTGCCGCCGCACAAGGTGCGGCCGCTCGCGGCCGATTGTTGTCCACATCATATGCGGATTACGAATTTCAGGTGCGACGCCAGATGACGCGTCTGTTCGGTGACAATGGCTTCAAGGCCGATCGCGACATCGCCGGCATCATTTTGAATCGGTGGGGCCACGCACGACTGATTGAACCCCCCGGATTCTATTATGGAACAGGCGGCGGCCTGAGCCCCCTGGAACGGGTGCGCCAAGGGTACGGCCGCGTCTTCATTGCCCACTCAGAGTTGGCTGGCACTCAGGGGTGGGATTCGGCTGTCGAATACGGCCAGAAGGCCGCCGAGCAGGCAGCCCATGTCGTCTAGCACAGCGATGGCATTCCGCCGAACGCGATAGCGCTACCATCCCCCCACGCGCTTCCATTCACCAAGGATGTTCGTGGAACCGTCGGTAACCCGATAGGATCCGTGCGCGGCCGCTGTTGCGCAGGCGTGCACTGGCAAGACCCGTAATAATCGACCGACTGGAAACTGCTGGTAGTCCAGCCGACGGCCATGTCGTTGACCGACAAGACCGTGCTCTTGATTCGTGCCAACCACGAGCATATCGTCAAGCGGCGCTCCGGTGAGCCCATCGCACACCAGACCATATTTGAAGTCCTTCGCTTGCTTCTCCGTGCTTAGGTCTGACGAGAGCGCTGTCCAGCCGGCATCCGTCACGATCTGATTTGCCTGCTCGCGGTGTCCAATCACACTGGTTAAGACCGATATGGCGATGTCCGGCACATCGCACACACCCAGGTTGACCATTGTCAGATCGTTAAACACAAACGCGCCCGCGCGCACCTCGGTAACGCGCTCGAAACCTTCCCCAAAAATTGCCGTGGGCGTCGAACCCACGCTGATTACTGGGCATTTCATACCTGCATGGGCCAATTGCAGGGCAAGATGATCGACGACCGCGCACTCGCGCGCTGCCGCCTGGCAAATACTGATGATGCTTTTGCAATCGTAGGCTCCGCCCGCATGCGTCATGATGCCCGCGAAACTTGCGCCATTTGACCGTGACAGTGTCCGCGCGAGAGGGATTACTGCCTCGGGCGCAGCGCTCAACCCGGAGCGATGACCGTCGCAATCGATTTCTAGTAATACCGGAATCTTGATGGAAGCGCTTCGCCCATAGTCGCAGATTGCCTCCACACTTTGCGGATTGTCCGCCAGGACCATCACCCGGATACCTCGTGCTAAAAGATCCATCACGTGTGGCAACTTCCCCGGCGGCGGTGCGACTGTATACAGAATGTCACTGAAACCATGTGACCCAAAATAGTCTGCTTCACGAAGTGTCGATACAGCCACTGCACGGCTGTGACCCCGCGTCATAGCCTCCGCGATCTCGATGCACTTCGATGTCTTCAGGTGGGGACGCAAAGATGCGCCTTGCGACGTCACATGCTTCTGCATACGCGAGATGTTGTTCTCCATTATTCCCCTGTCTAGCAAGAGGCAGGGGGTCAGTAGCTCGCTAAGGCTCATAGCGGCATCTCATAGGGAATCCGGCCCGTCACCTAGGTATCTCTTCAGTACACGCTCTCGCCAAAATTACACAATGCCGTCGCTGTCAGTGAGATCGCTTTTGTCACAATTAAACTCCCTAAAGTATTGGCATGCATTCCGAGATGCACGCTTACATACGCTGGGGTGGGGCTGGTTTGTGGAGAATTGCATGTTTACTCGATCGATCTTGGTGTCGTTTCTTGCAGGCCTCTTCTTAGCAGTCGCAAGTTTCAGCTCGAGGGCCGACGATCATCCGTATACGGAAGGACCGGTCGTAAATGTCGAAGCGGTTAGAACGGCCAACGGTAAGTTCGATGAGTACATGAAGTGGTTAGACACCGTCTGGAAGCTCAAGAAGGAGGCAGCCAAGAAGGCGGGGTACGTGCTTGGCTACCAGGTTTTGAAGGCCGAGCCACGCACAGAGAATGATCCCGATCTGTATTTGGTGATCACGTATAGGAACTGGGCGGTGATGGACGGCATGACTGCGAAGGAGGACGCCTTGGAAAAGCAGGTCGAGGGATCCCTGACGACGTCGAATCAGACCAATGCAGAGAGGGATAAGATCCGTCGCGTCCTGGGGTCCGAGACGGTGCAGGTTCTTGAGCTGAAGTAAAGTCGATAAGCAATCGAACCGCAATCGAAGAGCCGCGCAACCCACGATGGGGTGGCTTGATTCCGTCGCTCTCAATGCCATCTGCTCATTTTCCCAGATAGGCTTCGCATTGGACCTCGACAGCCGCCCCCCCGAGGCTCGTGACACCAATCGACATCCGGACAGGATAGTGATTAGGCTTGAAGTATTTCAGATAGACGGTATTGAAGGCTGCCCAGTTATCCATGTTGGTCAACGCTATCGTGCACCGATACACGTCCTCGATGGACGCGCCCGCCAATTGCAACTCCTTCGCAACGAGATTCATTGCGTTGGTGGCTTGAGTGGCGAAATCGGCTGGCAAGTTCCCATCCGCTGCAGCACCCCCAGCGCCGGAAACGAATACGAAGTCTCCGACTCGAACCGCCGACGAGAAGGGCTTATCTTCGCGAGGATGATATTGAACTGCGGCATCGGCCGTGACAGCTGTGACGGCCGAGGTGACTAATGCGGCCAGCCGAATTGCCGAACAGACTCTACGAACTGTTTTCATAAAGATCTCTGCATCGTGGATAGCATAGTCACACCCTCAAGGAGAGTTCGCTGCCGGCATCGCCCGCGTTGGGCGGTACGGGGTAAGCATCGGCTCTTCCTGACCAAACATTACCTCGTTGGTCATGTAGTTGCCGAGCAAGGGGGCCAGCGTGACTCCGCTATGTGTCACGCATAGCGAGATACCAGGCACGCCCGGAACCGGCCCCACGACTGGATAGCCGTCCGAGGGCATGGGTCTGAAGCCAAGAGTTACGAAGCCGACCTGTGCCTGTGCGATTTTGGGCACGTAGGCGGAGATTTTTGAAAGGATCCTTGTACCGTGCATTTGAGCAATACCGGGTGGGAAGGGTATTTCGTGTTTCAGGATGCCGGTGTGGGCTGGAATCGCCGGCGGGGTCGGTGCCTCTGATCCAACCACTGACCCGTCTGCACCCTGCTTCCACTCAAGCGCACCAGGACCGTCATAGACGATGCGGGTCATGATGGGTAGGGGTCTTGAGTGCACCAGAGCACCCGGACTATGCAGCAGCGGCAGTGCATAGCCGAGGGGCGCAAGCATCGCTGGAGCATCCACGCCCGTCGCGATGATCAGGTGATCAAAGCGCATACGACCGCGAGGTGTAACGACTGTGACGCTACCGGACGCAGGTTCAATGGCGGTCACAGGGCAGGGATATAACACACGCGCTCCGGCCTTTCTTGCGGCGTCGAGAAATCGACTGGTGGCATGCACCGGATCGACGTGACCACCCAGTTCTGACCAGGTTGCCTCAACGAGCCCGTGGACCTCGATTTCTGGACTGGTCTTCTTGAGTGCATCGACGTCCAGCGCGCGCGTCGGGTACCCTTGCTCGGCCAAATGCTTCGACTGCACCGCCATGCGTCCGAGGTCACTAACCCTATCGGTAAAGCCTACATAGCCTCCCCATACCACCCCCATACCCAGGGGCCGATCTAGCGCCTTCCAGCTCTCCAGCGCCTTGAGCCGCATTCTCATGTAGTGCGCGTCATCCATGAATGGATTGATCCAGGCGAATGACTTGGACGTGGCTCCTGCGGCAGGACCAATTTTTTCCAGTAAGGTCACATGCGCGCCGGCCTTGGCGAACCGCATTGCCATTGCTGCACCCACAATTCCGCATCCCAAGACACCGACACTTAGTCTGGCAGCACTTCTTGCGGCCCGCGGAACGAGCGCCGTCAACCCCGCACCAAGCGCAGCTTCTAGAAACAGCCGCCTCTTCATGAACTCACCCTCACCCGCCACCTCCTTGCGAAAGTCAGTAGCCGATTGAGACTCACGAGTACGATGCTCGAGTCCACCTGAGAAGGGACCGGACTGCTAAATCGCCAACTATTCCCCATACGCATGACGTTTTGTACCCGCCGTTCGGGGCGACCTGTCTGGCGATTTTCGTAGCACCCGATCTTCGGGAAGATGGCTCCGAGGGGCATCGAAGGAACCTCTCTGGAAGCTGCGCCGCTTAAAGAATGACGCCCTCCAGGGCGCCAGCCTAGTTCTCTCGAGGAGCCACGGCGTCGCCTTATCCGAAGATAGTATCGAACCTTACCCCACTGATGCTCGCGAGCCCCATATGACCGCGTGCAACAACTGCAGTGCCAATACTTTAGAGAGAACAGTTGAGAGATCGGGAATCTTAAGGCGTCAATGGTCAGCGATGCGGCATTTGGCGAATATCGCCAGGGCCCGATCAACGTCATCCGCCGAGTTATACAAATGAAATGAAAGTCGTACTATGCCGCGCCACTCTGTTGCTCTGACTCCGGCCTGCGCCAAATGCGCTGCGCCCCCTTCCCAAGGCACAGTCACAATTGCTGAGTTCGATGAGTTCATTTGCATGCCGTTTCGAAATCGATTGGCAAGCATTACATTATGCTTCTGGATGCTATCCACCCCTAGCTCTGTAATTGCGTCGATGGATCGACGCGCAGCCAGCAGTGACATCAGGTTGGGTACCGTATCAAATTTGCGCGCACCAGGTGCTGATCGGAACTGGGTTCCGTACGGCGCGGCCAACGGATCGAAGCTAGCAGCCCAACTCGGAGTGCTCGGTCGGAACCTCTCTGCCATATCTTCCGTCATTGTTAGAAACGCCGCTCCGAGGGGCGCGCAAAGCCACTTATAGAGCGAGCAAACGATGACATCGGCTGATGCGCCAGAAAGTGGCAGCCATCCGCAGGCTTGACTCACGTCAAGACAGAAGATCGCGCCGTGTTGCTTGGTGGCGGCCTGAATCTCCTCGATGTTCGCCACCTCACCTGTCAGGGATTGCACAGCACTGCATGACACCACGGTCGTGGAGGACTGAACCCTTCGCGCTAATTCCGCCAGGGGAGCCAATTCGACCGTGACACCACGGTGGGCCTGATTCAAATACGGAATCAGGTTGGAATTGTGTTCATCTACCGGCGCAAGCACCCGCGCGTGAGGTGGGAGGCTCGCCGCGATTGAACTGAGCAACAGTGACGTTGAGGTGCCTAAGGCCACCTGCACTGGCGCAACCCCCAAGAGACGGGCTATGGATGCACGTGCACGCTGCGCGTCAGAAAACCAGCTGCCAAAACTTAATGTGCCGGTCTCCCAGGCTGCCGTAACCTCTTTGACCGCCTGAACGGCCTCTGGACACGGAACTCCAAAACTCGCCGTATTCAGGTATCCGGGCATGTTCTTCCATGCGGTATGCATGGTGAAGCCGAGCTACCCCTTCGCGGGAGCCTGGTTGTCCCGTACCGATCCGACCTGTTCCAGACGCGACGCCCGAATCGGGCCGATTTGCAACCTGCTGTTCGCCGTCCGCTTCTCACGCAGGAACGGGGGTTCCATTGGCCATCCTGGGACGCGGGTCGTTGCCGCCATGACCAGATCCACAAAGTTCTTCAGTACCGGAGAGCCGTCGTTACGGCGGTACACCAACTTGCCAGAGATGCGGGGCGGACTCTTCAAGTCACGATATACAACATTGCCACGGTGCAGTCCTTTTAGGGATTGTGGGATCAGCGACAGCCCCAGACCCATATGCACGAGCCAGATTACGGCCTGCATCTGATTTGCTTCCGCCCTTAAGCTCGGGCTAAAGCCATTTTCCCGACAAAACGCGCGTATCACATCGTTATATCCCATGGATCCTTCATCTGGGATCATGACAAATGGCTCTTGGGTGAGATCCTGGCCGCTCAGCTTGGTTTTCCTGTTGGCGAGCGGATGATTTTTGGGCAGGGCGACAACAAGGGGTTCGGTCCCGAGTTCCTCGATCACCAGCTCGTCGTGGCAAAACACTCCACGCAAAAACCCGACATCCGCGGTTCTTTGCGCGACGGCGCCCAAGATGGCATTTGGGACCATATCTCCGAACGACAGCGAAACCCCAGGGAATTGCCGCTGATATTCGTGAATGACCGACACAAAGAACGTGTTGGTCATTGACGTCAAATAAGCGATAGACAAATTGCCAATCGAGCCGCGGGCGGCCCGGCGCGCTCTCTCGATCCCATCGTCGGCCCGCGCTAGCACCGCTTGCGCATCACTCAGAAAGATCCGTCCCGCGTGCGTTAGCGCTACACGTCGCTTTGTGCGAGTGAATAGTTGCACCCCCAGCTCCTGCTCCAAATTGCGAATTTGCTGACTTAGAGGAGATTGTTCTATATGCACCCTCTCGGCGGCGCGGCGAAAATTGAGCGTGTCTGCAACCGCGACGAAATATCTGAGATGGCGGAGCTCCATTGATCGAGCGAAACATTTGGCGTCTCAGTTGTCAAGCCATATCAGTCTAGGAATGATGGCAGATCAGCTAGGCTCTATGCTCAAAAACCTAGCTTCTAAGATTTCGGCAATCTTATGGGTCGTATTTGGTTAATGAGACTTTGAAGGTCGCAACTTAGACGACATCTAACTCACTGAGATTCCACACTCTCTTAAGTGGGCACCCTGCGCGATTACTCGGAGCAGCCGGTGACGGCAAGGGATTGAAGCCTTTCCTTTGGCTGCCGTATCCGTCGCTCGATTTGGCGCTGTATTGCCACGATCATGTTGGTAACTCGGATGTGGTCCGCGCTGCATCTCGACAATTGCACTTCCGCATTTGGCCCGCTGCGCTCAACAGTCCTTGAGACAAGTGAAGAGTGGTCGACGAACCACTCCCCCCTGCTCGCAGGAACACGTCCTCTGACAGGGTCGGCGACTTAGCTTGCGCAAATTAACCCAGGCCAAATTTGGAACAGGGATTCCCCGTTCTATTCCAAGAATTGCACTGAGATTTGTGTCGTCTTGCCACTGCCCTAGAAAGTGTTAGTTCGCTACTGCCCGTAACCCGGATACTTCGCGCACAGCTTTTCGGCAAGGTGACGAAGAATGCTTGTGCTGACTGATGATCAGATTCAGAAGGAACTCTCGATGCAACTGGTCATCGATCTGGTTGAGCAGGCGTTCGTCGCTGACGCTCAGGGTAATGCTAGAGCGTTCCGGCCAATCGTTGAAAATGTCGGTCTTGCGCATGCGCACTTTGGAGTTAAATCAGGCTATCTGCGATACCAACCGAAGCGCGGCGAGCTCCGTGATAGAGACGGCGCGCAGGAAGTGCTCGGTTTGAAAGCAGGCGGTTACTGGGCCAACAACATGAAGCGCCACGGTTTACCGAAGCACCGGGCGACGATATTGCTGCTTGATCCGGACAACGGCGAAGCAATGGCCTTAATGGGCGCGAATGTCATTACACGTTTGCGCACGGCAGCGGCAGGGGCCGTCGCGGCGCGACATCTTGCGAGATCGAATGCATCCTCCGTGACGATTCTCGGCACGGGCGAACAGGCCCACGCTCAATTGGAAGCGATTCAGCTGGTCCGGGAAATCAGGATCGTTGATGTCTGGGACCGGGAAGAAGCCGGTATCCAGGCCTACATCGGCCACTGGCAAGGTCGCGGCGTTGCGGTGCGCCCGGTGAAGAGCCTCGAAGATTCCTTGAGACGCGCCGATATCATAATCACGACAACCCCGGCCGTATCGCCGCTGGTGTTGGACGGCTGGATAGCGGACGGAACCCATATCAATGCGATTGGTGCCGATGGTGCCGGAAAAAAGGAAATTGATCCTCAGCTCATTCAGCGTTCCAAATTTGTGCCCGACAAGTTCGCTCAAAGTGTGAGTATCGGTGAATTGCAGGGCGTGGCATCTGCGGCTACCGATCCCAGGTCGTTGGTATACGCGGAACTTGGCCAGATCTGTGCGGGCATGAAGGCCGGCCGGCAAACTAATTCTGAGATCACGATTTTCGATTCTTCCGGGGTAAGCTTTCAGGATCTGGTCGTGGCACATTTCTTGGTTCGGCTGGCTCGAGAGAGGGATCTGGGACGGATCGTGCCATTTTGACCACGGCGCCCGTGCGAATGAGGTCGACCGCTTTCAGCACGTCTGGATGCACACAGTGCGCACTGCACTGTGTAAAGCCCTGTGTCGAGACACGCTAGACGGATGCGATGTGAATAGCCGAGACCGCAACGACAACTGACAGGCCCGCGCCCGCGGCGCACCTCACGCATCCTCCCTGCGCCCCGTAGCGGGCACTCCTAGGAGCCTCGACTCCCCGGGCTCGAGTAAAGCTCGGGCGGTTTTCACATCCGATCGGCTCATCGTTCACGTATCATCGCCCACACGGTTACCGGCCACGCCATCTAGAAGAGACCTCCCGGCGCCGCCCGTAAGGGGACGATGGACGCGGGGCTTAGGCCGTCCGGGGCTTTGCCACCGCCAGGCCGGCTTGCTACACGTGCAACGGGGTCAATTCGCGACTAGTCCCTGTAGCACGCGCGCAAGGAACCGGATACGGTTTAACCCACCCGCCTCTATATGGCGGGAGACTTGGGAGGACAGACCGAGCCTACCCGTCGTCGACCGTATGCGTACCACCGACGTTCCCCGCCAACTGCCCCATTTCGATCTTCCACCGACCTCTGAACTATGCTCCAAGGTGGCCCTTGTTGAGCGCCATCCCAATTTGCTGACGCACTGTCGCGTTCAATGGGCGCTGCGAAACAGGGCAACAAACGGCCTTGCCTCCGTCGTCTACGAGACTAGGTCAGGGCAGCTCCTGGTTCACGAGCCGGAGTTCCTGCGCTGGTACTTGGGACTCACAGGTCGGTCCAAGCCTCGCGCATCTCGCACTCGGCCCCGGAGCGCAGAGTCGTACCGCGGGCAGAACGGAAAGTCCGATGAACACCAGCCAGAAGCGACCATCCCCCGAGAATGGCGACGCCCACACGCTGAGTAACGCTCAGCTGCGAATGCCCGATACGATCAACAGGGCTCTCGCAAAAAGGACGCCTGTTCGCCATCGGGCGTTTGATGAAGTAATCGACGGCCTACAACTGCTTACGCCGACTGACGTTTGCAGGCTCCTCCGAATCAGCAAGCCCACTCTTTGGCGACTGAGACGTTCCGGAGACTTTCCCGAGCCAATTGCCGTCACTGAGCGGATCTTTGGCTGGCGTCGTCGGGAAATTGATGCATGGCTCGCATCCCGCCCGAACTCACGACGCTATTAAGCGAAGTCGCACTGCATGCGGGTCCGAAGGCTAAGGTCGAGCCGCGGATTCGCCCGCTCTTGAACAAGCGAGCAGGCTGAATTCTTGAATCCCTATCAGCGGTGGCCTACCGCCAAACTGTACACTGAACTGTACACTGGAGGTTTTCGGCTATTTTGTAGGTCTCGTAAGTGGCTGTTTTGATTGGTCGGAGCGCCGAGATTTGAACTCGGGACCCCTTGCACCCCATGGAATCCACGGGTGCAACAGCCTGCAACGGTGCGCTCTACGTTGCATGCATCAAAGCCTGTAATTTACGGCACTTGATCGCATGCTTGCGATTGCGTTCCTTTTCACTATGATGCATGCCGTTGCAGGAAAAAGGGACCACCGTGGGACCACTCAGGAACGTTGCACGGTTGACAAGCGGTCGCGTGGAATCGCTCAAGGCACGGGACCACCGGTACGAGATTAATGATCCGGCGTGCGCCGGATTGCAACTTCGCGTCTCGGACACCGGGGCCAAATCCTGGCACTGGCGCTTCTACTGGCACGGCAAGCGGGCGCGCCTCGTGCTCGGCGTGTGGCCGAAAACCAGCCTCGCCGCAGCGCACGAGAAGGCCGAGGCGGCGCGCGCCCTCCTCCGCCGCGGTATCGACCCACGGCGCGCCGGCCTCACCGTCGCGCCGCGCGTAAAGCCGGACAAACCAATCGAGGGCGGACCACCAGGGCATTCGGTCGAGCATCTGGCCCACGAGTTCATGGCGCGACACGTTCAACGCCAGCGCCGGCGGCCGGAATACGTCCAGCGGATCCTCGATGCGAATGTGCTCCCGCGCTGGGGCAGCCGCGACGCCCGCACGATCAAGCCGCACGAAGTCATCGAGCTGCTGGATGAGATCGCCGACCGTGCGCCGGTCATGGCTAACCGGGTAGCCGGCATTCTCTCGCAGATGTTCCGCTTCGGAATCCACCGTTCAATTGTCGAGACCACCCCCGTGCAGCTCCTGTACCGCCCAGGGGGCAAGGAGAAGCCCCGAGCACGAGTGTTCTCGGAGGCAGAACTCAAGGCCTTTGTCACGAATCTGGATGACGCGTGCCGCTTCCAGCGTCTGCCACACGTACTGCGAGTCCTGCTCCTTACATTGCAGCGGCGCAGCGAGCTCGCCCTCGCCGAATGGCGCGAGTTCGACTTCACCGGGAAGACGTGGACCATCCCCGATGAGCACGCCAAGGCTGGGAAGGGCCACGTCCTTCCCCTCTCCGACTGGGCGATTGCGGAGCTTCAGAAGCTCAAAGTCATGGCGGGCGGGTCGCGCTACGTGCTTCCGAGCGCCGACAAGTCAGGGCCGGCCGATCCCAAGTACATCACGCGCAGCGTGGCCCGCTGTCTCAAGCGGTTCAAGACACACGGGGTCGGCGCCTTCACCCCGCATGACTTGCGGCGCACCGGCCGCACGGGCCTGGCGAAACTTGGCGTGAAGGTGGATGTCGCCGAGCGGGTGTTGAACCACGCGCGCGAGCGAATCGAGGCGACATACGACGTACATGAGTATCTCGACGAGAAGCGCGACGCGCTGGAAAGGTGGGAGAAATACCTGACGCAGCTGCGCGATACCGCTCTGTCGCCCAAGGAGCAAAGTGGCGTTTCATAAGCAAAGCCAAACCCAGCAGACCCCGGCGAACATCGTGAATGCAATCAGGCCACGAGTCTTTCTGTGGCAGGCTATTCGCCTGCCGATGTTTCTCTTGCTGTCCGTTCTGGAGCCAGTCGTCAGCTTCGTCTTGGGCTCGCTCGCGTTACTCGGCGTACTGACGGCGTTTTTCTGGAGGTTTGTCGGCCCCGCGCATTTCCCATTTCTTTTGGTGCTTAGCGTTTCTCTCAGCTTCGAGCTCGTCCTCATCCCCACTCCGCGTCGTAGCCGCTCCTCCTCTACCGGTCGATTTTGGTGGCCCACGATCGCTAATTAGCGGCAGAGGGAAGCGGCGCCGGCACGCCGCAGCTCCTGGTGTACCGGCGCACGCTCCACTCTTAGTTTGCAGCGACCCTCACGCCCTTGGCCGCCTTTTCGATCAGGGCTGCCACCGCAGCGGGCTGAGAGACATACACTGCGTGACTGCCTTTGACCTCGACCACCGTTGATCCTGCACGCTTGGACATGGCGCGCTGGGCCGCGGGCGGGATCATCCTGTCGTCACTCGTGACGAGATACCAACTGGGCTTGCTCTTCCATGCGGGGGTGCTCACGGCCCCACCGAGCGCGCCGACACCCCAGGGGACCTGCGAAACCGCCATGAAGTCCGCTTTGTCCTTTTTGACATCTCCGGCAAAGCTCGCTGCAAATTTGTCCCTGTCCAGGTAAAGAAAGCCGTCCTGCGGCGGAAGGATCGGCGGCACGGGCGCCCCGGGCACAGGGTTGGCGATGAGCGTCGATACGGACTCACCGGCATCCGGCGCAAACGCGGCGATATAGACGAGACCGGCAACCTTCGGGTCGTTGCCCGCTTCGGTGATGACTGCTCCGCCATATGAGTGGCCGACGAGGATGACTGGCTGGGTCTGTGCATCGATGATTCGCTTCGTGGTCGCGACGTCATCGGCCAGCGTGACGGTCGCATTCTGGACGATGCTGACGCTGTATCCGTCCTTCTTCAGAATCTTGTACACGTCCTCCCAACCGGACCCGTCAACGAATCCGCCGTGGACTAATACGATTGCCGCAAGGGCACTTGTCGCTAGAGTATCCATGTCGATCTCCTAATTTATGTAGATGCCCACAGTGGGCAGCTAGATCATGAGGAGATAGCGACGCGCGCGACACCCTGAGAAGTGCAAGAGTCAGCTACCCGAAATGGGGAACCAGCTCGTTACTCGGGTCACGGTGCAGGTTCGAGATACGGTCAAAGCTCGAGGATTCCGCGGCGCAGAGCGATAGTCACCGCATGCGTTCGATCGTTGGCGTTCAATTTGGAGACGATACTCTTCATGTGCGCCTTCACCGTCTCCTCCGACACACCGAGTTGAGCCGCGACTCGCTTGTTCGAGTTTCCTTGCGCAACGGATCGCAACACCTGAATCTCCCGCTCGGAGAGTGAATCCTCGCCCAGATGAGCCGCGAGATCCGTGGCGATCTCGGCAGGGATTCGTCGTCCTCCTGCATGCACGGCACGAATCGTTTCCACGAGCTCCGTGCGCAGCTGCCCCTTCAGCAAATAGCCGACCGCGCCAGCCCGCAAGGCGCGCAGGGCATTGACGTCACCCTTGTAAGTTGTCAGCACGACGATCCGCGCGTTCGGAGCCTCGGACCGGATTCCGGCAATCGCATCGATGCCGTTCATCTCCGGCATCTGGATGTCCATCAAGACAATGTCGGGGCGGTGCGCGCGAAATGCCTCCACCGCCTCTCTGCCATTCGACGCCTCGGCAACGACTCGTACATCCGCCTCATTCGCGAGCACTGCCATCACACCTTCCCGCAGGAGCGGATGATCATCGACGATCAGCACGCGAATTTGCTGCGCGGCGCTAGGGGTGTTCATAACCGTCACTGCGGAGCCGGCGCAAGATCCGATGCCACCATCGTTGTCCGTTCGCCTCGTTTCGATAGGCCACGGCGCCGGGGACCCGTAAATCGACCTCGGTGCCCGATTGGGGCCCGCTGCGCACATGCAGTGTAGCGCCAAGCTTTTTCGCGCGCTCCCGCATGCCAGACATTCCCCAATGCCCCGGCAGACCAAGATCTCGCAGGATTGCCTCGTCGATGCCTTTGCCATCGTCGCGGACCATGACGCGCAACTGCGACGGAGTGAACGACAGCTCCAGCTCGATACGGTCCGCGCCGGCGTGGCGGTGGGCATTCGCCAAGGATTCACGCGCGATTTGGTAGACCTCTTCTACGACCACGGAGTGCAGAGGTCGCTGCGTCCCGCTGACGGACATCGAGAACTCGATCGGCTGAGCAAGCGAGAGGTCCTCCGCGGCGTCCTTCAGCGCAGTGGGCAGGTCATGCTCCAAGCCGACCGAGTCGCGCAGACCGCGGACGCGGTCGCGTCCCTCTGCGAGCACCCGGTCGGCGCTCTTGAGCGCTTTACCGAGCAGCTCTTGAGCCGGATGTTCCGCTGGTATTCGCTTGGCCACCGCGCCGAACAGCAGAACTAAACCCTGAAATCCCTGTATCAGGGTGTCATGAAGCTCGCGAGCAATGCGCTCCCGCTCGAGCAGGCGCTCCTGTAGTCGCGCCTGGAGCTGATTGCGCATCTGCGTGAGTCGCAAGCGAAACAGTAATAGAAGCACCGCTATCGCCGCACCGACACACAGCGTGCGAAATACCGCGGTCTGATACCACGCGGGTGAAATCCTAAGGTCCACCGAGGCCCCGGTCTGGTTCCACACACCGTTCTCATTGGAGGCGATCACTTGAAAGCGATAGTGACCGGGGCCGAGATTGGTATAGAAGGCCTGGCGTCGATCACCGGCATCCTGCCAAAGTGCATCGACGCCGCTCAAACGGTACCGGAACCGCGCACGCCGGCCAATCGTGACAGCCGTCGCAGTGTAATCGAACCGAACGCTTGTGCTCCGTGGAGGCAAGGTGATGTCGGAATGCGCCGTGTATCGGGTGCTTCCCGACCAAACATCCTTGAGCACCACCGTGGGGGGCGTCAGGTTGGTGATAATTGCCCGCGGATCCAGCGAGAACACGCCGCGATTCGTTGAGAACCAGAGCCGACCCTCGGTCCCTTCGACAAGCGTCGGCATGGGCCGCAGGTTGGTTGGCGCACCGTAGAGGCCATCGTCGTCGTCAAAGAGACGGCACGGCATCGCATAGTGGGAGCGACCGATCGCTTGACGAACCTCTGTCGCTGGCACGAGGACCGCGCCCGCGGCTCCATGGATCCAGAGATCCCCGTTAGCGGACTCCACGACGCCGCTGATTCCCCTCAGGACAGACGAGTCCGTGGCCATCATGGGTCTAAGCCTGTCGGAGTCGAATAGTGCGAGCCCACGATCGCCGCCGATCCATATGTGGTGTCCCTTCTCGCTGATCGTAAGCACGTTGCCGACGTCGAGACCTTCCGGCGCCGAGAACACTCGAACAGTGCCTCGATCCCAACGCGCGAGGCGATCATCCGTATAGCCCAGCCAGACCCGCCCTAGCGAATCGGTCCTCATCACAAGCGCCGCAAGCTTGCCGGCATCAGGCAATTCGGTAGCCTGCGTCCATGCGTTATTTGCGAATCGGTACACGCCGCGTCGAACCACGGAGACCCACAGTGTGCCGCGGTTGTCCCGGGTGATCGCCTGAACGTCAACTTCGGGCGGTACGTCCGGTGGCAGGGGAATGTGTTGAACGTGATCGCCTTCTCGGCGCACCAATTCCGCGATCGCCGGAGCGCGTGGCTGCGACCCGTACCAGTCAACTCCCTGCGAATCGCGGTACGCAACGGTCACGTGGATGTCTTCCATCACCTTGCTAACCGTTCCATCGGATGACAGATGCCGCAATCCTCCCCAATAGCCCGCGAACCACACCCCTCCCTCAGCGCTGGGAAGCAAGGCGGGATAGGCCATGGAAACGGGTGCTTGCAGGAGCTCAACGGGCGCCACGAAACTGGCGACCCGGAATTGATCCAGGCCGCCCGCGGTGGCAATCCAGATGTTTCCATCGCGGTCCTCGAATATTGTGCGCACGGCTGTGTCCGTAAGCCCCTCAGCTTTCGAAAAATAGTCGAGTCTCTCGTCGTGAGCGGCCGGGTTTGGAATGTGCCCGAGCCCGCGCAGGGTCCCAAACCACAAACCTCCAGCGCGATCGACGATGAAGAAGGCGTCGCCGGGATCGTCGTACGATCGGGTCATCAGCATCCGATCGACTCGCTCGTAGTCAGCAAGGCTGTCGATTTGCCGAATCCCGCGGTGGTCAGAAACATAAAGGCTGCCGTCGGGCGCCTGGACGATCGGCCTGCGGGACGTAGTCGTTCCACCGGTGGCACGAAAGCTCTTCGCTCCCTCTGGAAGCAGCATCAGCGTCTTGTCCGTGAACAAGGCGATCGTGTCATCGCGACCCTGAAACAGCGACAGTGCACGCTGTCCCGCAACGTTCCACTCCGCGCCGATTCGCTGCCAGTGGTTACGCTCTAGTCTCGCCAAGCCACTGCTAGTAGCAGCCCACACGATTCCGCTATGGTCCAAGAGGAACTGGTATGTCGAGCCCGGCGGATAGCCTTCCTGCTCCCCGAAGTGGGTGACGTAGCCGTCGCGCAGTAGCGTTGCCCCGCCGAGTGTCCAACCGACCAGGAGGCCGTTTCCAGGCAGCGCCAACAGCGAGAAAACGGAGCCCGACGGCAAAGTCTCACCCGGCGCCGGCGTATAACGCTCAAACTGAGCCCCATCAAAGCGCACCAGACCACTACCGGTCGCCAACCAGAGGAACCCGTCCTCTGTCTGGGCGATCATGTTGACGTCGATGGGGGCGCCGTCCCGCGTCGTCCAGGACGAATGATGAAGCTCAGCGATGGTCCGTTGATTACCTGCTGCGCAACAGACCGCGGGGACCAGCGTGAAAATCGCGACGACGGATAGAACCGCAATTCGCCCGCGCCACCGGACCAATCTGGATCGTACGACCACGCGCGCCCGCTCTCGCTATTTCAAGCTCCGTATCACGCAGTATGACTCGGTCCGGCTCCGCCACATATCACGAATGGGGAACGCGCCGGTTACTCGATTGGGGGAGAACACCGCGGACTGCGATGTACTTTCTGAGTTTGATCGCTACGGCGTGCCGCGCAGTCGCTATCCGCGCGCGCAGTCGAGGGTCGGATTGCGGGTCATCCGCGTCCGGACCCGAAATTCGAGCTTGGCGCTTTGCACTCGGCAGGCACTCCGCATCGAGCAGTCCCGACTACGAACGATGGATGAGCAAATTACCGCGGCTGCGGGCCTCGCGCCCGGTATCCGCGGGCGGTCGCGTCGGCGCCTAGGGCTTCCCGCGACCGGCTTTCCGTATGCGGCCCACAATCGGTTGCCTCTCGAGGGCGCTCGGCGCATGCTGCGACGCCGCGACATTGCGGCCAAGCCAAAGCCGGCCATCACCCTATTCACATTTCTTATGTCCAATCGTCACAATTGGCGGTATCTACTGAAATCGTGCCGATTGCGCATGAGCTAATTCGCGATGCATTTGTGAGGCCGCCATGACAGCCGATTCGCCGGTGCTGGAATCAAGCAAGACCGAGGTCGTGTTGGTCGGTCGGTTCGCTCCGGACGAGGTACACCCAACGAAGCTCGTCGAGACGAACACCCTAACCGAAGTCGAGGCCAAGCTCGCGACGTTCAATGGCCTTCTGAAGGGTCAACTGGTTGACTTCGCTCTCGACTGGGCGACTGTCCAAGCCGTTACCCAGAGGCTAGTCTTTACGTCGTCCCAGGCCCCCTACGTACGAATCGCTGATCTTGCGCTCAGAGTCGTACGCGAAGCCTTGAAGGCGCCAGCGGTGACCATGCTCGGCATCAATCGAGAGTTCCAGTTTCGGTTTGCTTCGTCAGATGCGCGCGATGCCTTCGGGACGCGGCTGGCGCCCCCTGAAGCGTGGGGCGACTGGGGGAAGGAAGTGCGCACGGAATTGACGCCGGCAACCATGGAAGCGAACCGCCACGGTGGCCTCATCTCAATCCAGATGCGCCAGGCAATACCCGATGATCGTGAGGCAGGGTGGATCGACCTCACTGTTGCGTCGGCAGTGGTCGCGGGGTCGAAACTTGGGGTATTGATCCGTGCCAACGACCACTATCAATGCAGTGACTCCGCAGACCCGCCCACGCTGAGCAAGGACGGGCACGAAGCCTCGAGGACTGAGCGGTTGCTAGAGGCACTTCTTACCCGGTTCGACAAATCCGTTCACCGCTCTGACGCGATCGTGAACGGCTTGGTGAAGCAATGACCAATCTTGTCGCGTATTCCCCGGAGTACTGGACGTTCGATCAGAGAGGCGAAAATGCAGCCGACGTGGTCGATGCGTGGTCTCTAGCCGCCATAAATGCGCAGGGTGCTACAGGCAGCACGTTAGCTCTTGGGACTTGGATCACCGAACCGAGCGCGCTGCTGATCTACGAGACGCAGTTCCGGCTCCCTAAGCGGGCCGCCAACTTGATATCGCAGGCCCCAGACGCGCTGGGGTCGAGTCCCGACCGGCATGTGAACGATGCTCTCCTTAACGTCGAGCCAGACTTCCTGTTACGCCGAACAGTCCCTCCGCCAGTTGCTAGGCCGAAGGGAAACACGGACGCAGTTATCGCAGAGTGGCAAGGATACGTTACTCGCATTTCTGACCAGACGATCGAAGCTCGGCTCGCGGGGTTGACGGGCGAGGGTGTCGCCGGAGAAGCCGAAGAGGCAACCATCCCGAGGTCCGAGGTTACGAAGGCGGACCAATCGCTGCTTGCCGTCGGCGCGCTATTCAGGCTGTGCATAAGCTACGAAAAAACGCCTGCCGGAGAACGTCGGAGGTACTCGACGCTGGTCTTCCGCCGGTTGCCGGCGTACCGGCAGCAGGATCTTGATGATGCGCATGAGCGCACACGCGCGCGCGTAGATGGCCTTCGACTGGACTAAAGTAGGAGCGCGCCCCGCGCCTGACGAAATCGAGATCTCGGTCATGGGGCCGGGATTTGGCGAGTCCATCGCGTGTCACCTCGGCACGAATGAATGGTTCATCGTTGACTCGTGCATCGAATCGGGCCAAGCGCGGCCCGCCGTGCTCAATTACCTGAATGCTATCGGCGTTGACCCGGCAACTTCCGTAAAGGTGGTTGTCGCGACTCACTGGGATCAGGATCACGTCAGGGGCCTTGGGCAGGTGATCCGAGCCTGCAAGACAGCCGACTTCTGCTGTGCGAAGGCATTCGTCGGCGATGAATTCCAGTACTACATCGATGAGCTGTCGATCGGTCCGCAAGACCGTGGAACCAAAGATATCCAGCAGGCGTTTGACGCCGTGTGGGATTCCGGGCGCACCTGTCGGCAAGCCGTTCCCGGAAAGGTGCTACTCCGGCGGTCGTTGGCTACTGGAGGGGTCATTGAACTCTTGTCGCTGTCGCCGTCTGATAAGGAGTACGACCTGTTCTTGCAGGAAATCGCACTCATGAGACCTGCGGCACTGGAACCAATGCGTGTGAGTGTCGCGCGCTCCCCAAACCTTGCATCGGTCGTGACGACGTTGGTACTCGATGACGATTGGGCAGTCTTACTCGGCGCCGACATGGAGCGGCGACCCGAACCCGACCGGGGCTGGAGCTCGGTGATCTCTGAGAGCGTGAGGCTCTCGCTCAAGCGATCTGTCGTCGTGAAGATCCCTCACCACGGTTCCGAGAATGCGCACGATGAGGGAATGTGGCAGCAGATGCTTGAACCAGCGCCGATAGCGGTCATCGCCCCGTTTTCAAAGGGGCCTGCAGAATCCCGGCCGCCCACGGCAACGGACATTCGGCGAATTCGGGAAAGGACGTCGCAATTACTTGTTACCGCGCGTCATGCAACGTCGAGGCCACCCGCGCGAGATCCGGCCGTCACCCGCGGTCTCCGTGACAGCGATATCAAGACTCGGAGCCTTGCGAAGCCGTTGGGCCTCGTGAGGCTTCGAAAGGCTCGTCAAGCGAGCTGGACCGCCGAGTTGTTCGGTCCGGCCTACAAGGTTGCCTGAGCACGCTCGTGCGCGGCGAGGCGATACCGGCCGCTGAGGAGAAGTTCGAGGGCGGCGTCGGCAAGGAAATCTGCGTGTAAATGACGCGGCCGAGAAGCGTTGGGGTGTCCTGTCACGCGAGCCGCAGCGCGCATCGAGCCCGCACATCGGTGCCCAAGGTCACCCAAGTCACGGGGTTTTGGGTGGCCGCTCCGCCATCATCTGCAGCACGATTCCCTTCGCCGCGTCTGTCACTTGCGCGACGGCTCTGTCGGCCTGAGCGTAAGCCTCGGCGTCATTCGAGTTGATGAGCGTATACAGCGCCTGTTCATCCCTGCGGAACTCTGAGAGATCATTGCCACAAGCAGACACAGCTGCACCGGCCAACTCTGTGGCCGTGAGCACTGTCTGCTGATGACTCGCCGCGTAGCTCTTAACGCACATCAGGAATGCCGTCTGCGCCTTGTCGGCTTTGCCCATCCAAGCCTCGGCGTACTGAGCCTTCTGATTCTGCAGCGCCACGGCGCTTTCGTAGGCGCTCGGAGCGCTCGGCTCATATGACGCGCACGCGCACAAACCAACACCAGCCAGCGACGCGGTGGCACATATTCTAAGCATGTTGGGAACCTCCCTCAGCGGCGTTGCCCCCGGCTGCCGCGCGCTCACGGCGCCCAGTCTCAAAGCGGGCGGCAAGTGCCTCGACCTCCGGCGCCGGCACCTGGAAGGCCCCGTGGACCATGCGCGCGGACTGAAAGAGAAACTGCAGGCCGAAATCGAGGCGGTTCGCTATGGTGAATGGATCCTGCTCGCCGAAGAATGAGATGAGCGGCGTGCCATCTTCGCGCTCGGTCAAGTGTCGCTCGGCCAAAGCGGAGGCGTTGTTGTGAGTGTCGAGGCAGAACATCGCATAGAGGCTCTGGTACTCGTCGAGCCGCCCTACCCTGTCGCAGCGGTCTCGAATGGACAGAGGTCCCTTGCTCTGCGCCTCGAGTTCGGCCAGCCGCGTGGCGAGCTCATCGAAGGCTTCCTTCCGCGCCTTGAGAAACTCCTCTCGGAGCGGGCCGCTCTTCATCAGTTTGAGCGTCTGATGGTGGCTGGCGGCTTCCATGCGCTCGAAGTACCCGGCATCGTGAACCAGATTGTCGAGGTCCACGAGCGCCTCATACATCGACCGCAGGACAAGCGGGATCGCAGTCGGCTCGCCCCAGTTGGCGAGCGCGACGCACGCTGAGAAAAGCTCGATGATCGTTCCGTGCAGCGCGAGCGCGTAGATCTGACTCACGTTGTCCGTATGCCGGAGCCGCTGGGCGGCTTCCAACACCACGGGCACGACGTCGGAGGCTGCGTCGACGCGGGCGCGCAGTTTCGGGTCGAGATTCGGATCGCCCGCAATCACCGAGCTACCGCCATTCGCCGCAGGGGGCTTTGCACTCACGTCAGGCACGAGACGATACAGCTCGCGGAACTCCGCCTCCGGTTTTGCGACATTCTGGAACTGTGGTCCTGGAGCAATGCTCACCCAAACCGTGCCATTTTCAACGCGCAAGACCTTCACGAAAAAGCGATCTTGTCGCTGGCCCCATCGAAGGTTGAAGGGAACATAGGTCCACACCTGCCCCGGCAGGATAGGGCCTTCGGTTTTGGGAGGCAGGTGCCGCAGGCGGGAGAGTCCGACCGGAATCAGCAGGAGCAGAAGCAGCCACCACCAGGACATGGGCGGCAGTCTACGGCGGTGCTCAGGCCGCACCAAGCCGCGCGGGCTCCGCGCCGGCCTACCTGGGCGGGGTCTCGTACCCACGCGCGCGTCGAACACGTCGCGGCCCGAGCAGGGGGCGCGGCGTTACAGTCATGCCGCCCGCTTAAGGGGCGTCGTCGGCGGATATTCGTGAAGCAGGCCCCCGGATTTGAACCTGCATTACCCGGCGATCCGAGGACGCCACCAGGTTTCGCCGTCTGAGTTACGGGTTCAAGCAGCCAATAACTCTGCTCGCGGTCGCCAACAGCAACGCGCTCAACGTTGACACAGTTCAGACGCGGCTCGGCCGGAACACGAGTCGTTTTTAGGGCGCTCCGGGACACCAAGGGACTCGGAGGGACACCTCGAGCGGAACGGGTGAAACTCGCATCACGCTAACGAGGGAGGTGCTTTTTTGGAACTTCTTGATTTGTCTGAAAGCGAGCGAAACCCTTATCAGAGTATCTGCTCATAAAGCACCCCAAATTAGCGGAAAAGGTGTGTGAGTTTCTGACAAAAGAAGTGAGATACCTCGCTAGCCTTTGACCTGCAACACCCGCAACGGTGTCCTCTCGACAGTTGCAACACTCATTACCGCTGCCATGGGCGAATAACCTGAGGGTCCGCTCGCCCTTCACCGGCCCGAGGACATCATGCACGACCGCGCGCTCTACTCCATCCAGGAAGCTCGTAAAATCCTCGGTGGCATCTCCCGGAACACAATCTACCGGCTCCTTCGGACCGGCGAGCTCGCCAGCGTCGTGATTGGCTGCCGACGCTTCATTTCCCCCGCCGCGATTGCCGAGCTCATCGCCAGGTCGACCACGACCATCAGTCCCTCGCTCGCCTCCACACGATCGCGCCTGACGGCCCAAGCGGTACTCCCCCTGCCGCTACCCACCTCGCGTCGAAGCCGGACGGTGCGCGCTCGGAATTGATCTCATGCCCGTGGCTTCCGTCTGCCGACGCCATGACGCGCTTGCCGCGCGATATCCCTAGCGTGCAACTCAGACCCCCTATCAGTGGCTCGCGAGACCCGGCGCGATGGATTCAACACGCCCCTCGCGCAGCGGGAGCTGCGTGCACGGGGAAGGAATTGGGGTGATGGCAGGATAGCGGATTGTCCGCGTTTGCAGCAGAAACCCTCTGATCTGCTGATCACTGAGTTCGCCGTCATCGTCAGTTGCTCGTCGCCTCCTCGGCGTTCATCGGAACATGCCCGGGAATAATTCGAGACGTTGATAGCGGCCACCAGTGCACCGTGTTGTCCATTGGTGTCTAACAGCGTCGCGGCGAGTTAATGCTGTAAAAATAGGCAAATCCTCCTCTTTTCTTTTTTCGAAGACTGGCGTAATTCTAGCGTCTCGAACGCTTCGATCATCACGCCGCCCTGAGTCCTGAAGTTACCCCTCGAAACCTTTGTCCGTGGCCTGCCGATCCACACGACCGCTTCCGTCGATCACCGCTCGTCCCTCACCCAACGAGAAGGAGCGCTTTACTGCGCTCGCCGCCCGCGCGGGCATTTCTGAATCCGCTCTTGCGCTGATTGCCATTCGCGACGTGCTGAATCCGGACGCCAAGCCGATCGGGGAAAGTGAGCCGCCGCCGGCGTCGGGCCCCGCAAAGGACCGGATCACGATTCGTCTCCGCCCCGGCGATGGGGCTTCCATTGCTCGGCGCGCGGCTCAGCGTGGAATGAAGCCGTCCGCTTACCTTGCTGCCCTGGTTCGAGCACATGTTGCCCGGAATCCGCCCTGGCCGGAGAACGAGCTCGCGACGCTCAAGCAAAGCGTTGTCGTGCTTGCAGGGATGGGGCGCTTACTGGCGCAGGCCGCGAAGAGCACATCGGGGATCGCCCGCGACGATTTGCAACGCACCCGAGCCGCCATGGCTGCCTTGGAGCAGTGCATGCACGACCTCGCCAGAGCGGCGCTGATCAGCTGGGAGACCCGTAGTGGGTAGGCAACCCTTTCGGCTGCAGAGCGACGGCACGCCGTTCCTGAGCATCTTTAGCGAAGGCCGGAAGGGCCCGGCCGGGTCCGGGGGATTCTCCGGCGCCCAGGTCGACCAGATACGACGGACCGTGAGGCGCGCGCCAGAAGTCATGGTCAAAGTGACCGGCGGGGGCAAGACGGTCGGCGCG
>Ga0335081_10001526_pt1 | contig 36902 bp, 30 predicted proteins | sample Lox_Sample_35_FD_206713 | JGI IMG/M metagenome (GOLD analysis project Ga0335081, IMG submission 206713) | Soil microbial communities from Loxahatchee National Wildlife Refuge, Florida, United States - Lox_Sample_3.5 | ecosystem: Environmental > Terrestrial > Soil > Wetlands | place: USA...
TCCGCGCTGGTCGGCGCGGTCGCCACCGAGAGCGGCACCTTTCCCAACGCCTGGTACCACGAGTCTCGCGCCTGCCCGGGCCGCAAGCTCACCGTGGACGAGTACTACGGGTGGATGTTCGAGCATTCAGTGCCGGGCCTGCCGGAACGGGCGGCGGCTGAGGGCCGCACGCCGCTGGAGTGGATGCGCCGCTACGGCGCCTTCGAGATCAGCCGCGGCCAGGGCGCCGTGCACGAGCAGGAGGTCCCTCGGGCCGGATGGCGCGCTCGGCGGCGAGGGTGCCGACCGGGCCGCGGGCTTCTGGCGGGCCATCGCCGTCTCGCCGCCCCCACGCCAGCCGGGCCGCCGGGGACGCGGTGGCCGGCTGGTGGGCGGCTCGCGCCGGGCGCACCCGGATGCTCCTGCGGGACGCTAGTGGCCCCCGCCCGACTGCTCGAACACCAGCTGCGCACGGCGCATCCAGTCCTCCCGGCCGGTGACGCGGAGGTAGATCAGGATCACCACGGTGAGCACGAGTACCACGATGAACGTCATCAGACCCCAGAACACGGGTCCGGTGCTGGTGAACGGCGAGAAGTAGGACTTCCACACGACCACGACGCCCGCGGCCGAGGCGACCGCGGGGACCACGATGTGCAGGAGCGGGTTGAACTGGGCGCGGCCCTCGGTGAGGTAGTACCTGACCACCCCGATGTTGCACAGCACGTACATGAGCACCAGGCCGATCGTGATCGCGTTGGCCCAGGAGAAGAACACGTCCTCGGCGCCCCAGATCAGCACGCACGCGAACGCGAGGGCCTGCACGCCCACCTGTAGGCTGATCGCGTTGACCGGCGTCTTCCTGGTCGGGTTCACCTTTCCGACCATCTTCGGCAGCACGCCGGACCGGCCCATCGCGTACCAGGTCCGCGTGCCGCCGTTGAAGCACGCGATGGACAGGGCGATGGCCGAGTTCAGCAGCGCGAAGAGCAGCAGCACCCAGGCGCCCCCCCAGACCCGCTGGGCCAGCGTGGCGACCGGGAAGGCCGACGCGGTGGGGATGCCGCCCACCTTGCTCACGCCGATGCCGACAAGGTAGCCCCAGGTCACGAACACGAAGTAGATCGTCAGTATGACGACGGAGCCGACCAGCCCGATGGGCACGTTGCGCTTCGGGTTCTTGCTCTCCTCGGCCAGCGGCCCGGTGGATTCCCATCCGCTGAACGCGAAGATCGAGAACACCACGCCGAGGAACAAGTTGCCCGCCAGCCCGAAGTTACCGGGGTTGAGCGGCCCGAAGCTGAACCCGCCGGGACCCGGCGACGCGAGCCCGGTGAACGCCAGCGCCACCATGATCACGATCTCGATCAGCCCGGTGATGATCAGCGCCTTCTCCGAGATGGAAATCCCCTGGTAGGCGAAGAAGACCACCAGAGCCACGCCCGCCACGACCCAGATCCACCACGGGACGTCCACCCCGTACTCCGCCTTGATCGACGGCTCGAGCACCGTCTTGGCCAGGAACGCCATGGTCAGCGTGGCCACCGGAGGCAGCCAGATCGAGAACAGCACCCCGGCGAAGAACCCCGCACGCGGATGGAAGGCCCGGGCGATCCACGTGTACCAGCCGCCCGCCGACGGGAACACCTTGGCCAGCTGCGCCGCTGCCAATGCCTGCAGGCCGAGAAGGATCCCGCCGAACAGGTAGGCCCACGGCGTCACCAGCCCGGCGAAACTCACGATGAAGACGAAGGACGCGAGGATCGCGAACGACGGCCCGATCGTGGCGATTCCCTGCATCAGCATCCCGGGGAGGCCGACCGCGTTCTCCCGCAGCTCGGTCTTAACGCTGCCCGTGCTCGGCTTGCCAGCCTCAACTGCCATCGTGAGTCTCCTTCCCGTTGCCCACCGGCAACAGGATCACTTCGGCCCATGGAGCATCCGCTCACGGATAGATCATCCGTTCACTGGAGTATCGACCTAGCTGGCGGAGCTTGGCAAGGGTTTGGGCCGCTCAGACCGGATCTGCGATCCCGTGATGGCCAGGACCGCGCGGGATGACCGGCCAGATGTCCACCACGATGTCGCCCTGGACCACGTGGTAGGCGTCGTACCAGTTCACTGTGCTCGGCGAGTACCCAGGCACGAGCGCTACCTGGTCGCCGACCCGCAGCGGGGATCCGCCCGCGGCGTCGAAGATGCCGTGTTCCTCGTCGAACCGGAGCACCGGGTGGTCGTGGCCCACCATCGTCACGTCCGCCGGGTCGGCGACCGACTTGTTGCCGGCGTCCACGATGACCTTGCCGCTCTGCCGGCTGATGACGGTCGCCGCGATGGTGAGCGAGTGCTCGAAGCCGGGCACCATCCGCCCGTGGAAGTTGTCCATGACTACGTAGGTGCCGGCCTGGATCTCCGTCAGGCCCGGGTAGGCCGCGGTCCAGTTCCAGGTGGCGATCCCGCCGGCCGACCGGATCGGGCAGGGTATTCCGTCCGCTTCCAGCTGCCCGGCGACGTCGGTGAAGAACTTCATCGCCGCGCGCTGGCGCTCGAGCCGCAAATCGTGGTCCGGCGTCATGGAGCAGTGCCCTTCGTAGCCGGTGATGCCCTCGAAGCGCAGCCCGGGCAGGTCCGTCACCTGCCGGGCCAGTGCCAGGCAGTCCGCCGCGTTGTCGGTCCCGCAGCGGTCCATGCCGGTGTCCACCTCGACCATGATCCCCAGCGTCGACCCCGCCGTGACGGCCGCCGCGGCGACGGCAGCCGCGTTGGCGGCCTCGTCCACGGCGACGAGCACCCGGTGCTCCCGGGCCAGCTCGGCCAGCACCCGGAGCTTGGCCGGATGGGCCACCGTGTTGACCACGAACAGGTCGTCCATCCCGGCGGCGGCGAGGATCGCGGCCTCCCACACCGTGGCCATGGACAGGCCGGCGGCCCCGGCCTGCAGCTGGCGGCGGGCCAGGTCCGGGCTCTTGTGCGTCTTGTAGTGCGGCCGGATGGTGGCCGCGCCCATCTGCTTCAGCTCGCTCGCCATGCGGTCGATGTTGCGCTGCGCCGCGTCGATATCGAGCACCAGAGCGGGGGTGATCAGCTCATCGCGCCGCTGGCCGATGGCCCTTCCGTAGTCGCGCCTGACGGTGTCGTAGGCCTCGCGCAAGATCCGCGCCGGGTCCGGCATGGCAGTCCTCCTCAGCGTGCCCGCGGGTGGCGGGCCATCACAGCTCTGCATTCACGATGAAGCCGCCGTCCACTAGCAGCGTCGCGGCGGTCACGTAACTGGCATCGGGGGAGAGCAGGTAGGCGATCGTGGCCGCGAGCTCATCCGGCTGGGCGCCCCGGTGCAGCGCGACGCGATCGTTGTAGTACTTCAGCGCGGCGGGATCCTCCGTCAAGGGCGCACTCATGTTCGTCATCACCCAGCCCGGCTCGACCGCGTTCACCCGGATGCCGTGCACCCCCAGGTCGCAGCCGAGGGCCTTGGCCAGCATGCTGATGGCGCCCTTGGTCCCGCAGTACGCCGTCTGGCCCGGGGCACCCACGTGGGCCGAGATCGAGCTCACGCAGCAGATCGCGCCGCCGTGCCCCTCCCGGATCATCTGCTTGGCGCCTTCGGTGCAGACCATCCAGGTGCCCCGCACGTTCGTCTCGAACAGGTTGTCGAAGTCATCGACGGTTGTCTCGTCCCACGCCATGAACGGGTTGATCGCCGCGTTCGATACCACGTAGTCGAGCCGGCCGCCGCGCTCGGCCACGTCGTGCACCATCGCGATGACCTGCTCAGGATCGCGCATGTCAGCGATCACCGGGAAGCCCTGGCCGCCGGGCTCGGCGATCCGCCGCAGCGTCTCCGACGCGTCCTGCCCGGGCAGCTGGTTCACGGCCACGACCGCGCCCTCCGCGGCCAGGCGTACCGCGGTCGCCTGGCCAATGCCCGTGGTCGCGCCGGTGACCAGCGCGACCTTGTCCTCGAACCGGCGCTCCATGGCTCGCTGCCTCCCTGGTTTCAGGTCATCCCCGCCGCAGTTGGTCAGAAGATGGCGATCGGGTTCCACGGCGACCCGGTGCCGCCGGGCAGCCGGAGCGGCAGCCCGACCACCATGAACTCGAAGCGCCCCTCCTGCTCGCAGGCGGTGGCCAGGTCCTCGAGCTGCAGGCTGTCGGCGGCGAGCATGCCCATCGCGGTGACCTGCAGCGGGTGGATCGGGTAGAGGACGCCCTCGACGTTGCTCGGTACCGTCTCCCCGTCGCCGTCCGGCAGGAATGCGGCGATCCGCCGCTCGTGCATCCATCGGATGGTGTCCACGTGCAGGCCGGCCTTGCCCTGGCCGGACGGCGGGTAGTCGTTGCTCCACGCGCCCAGTTCGAGGCGGCGCCGGTGATGCCCGGTACGGAAGACGAGGATGTCCCCCTCGCCGAGCCGGACCCCCTGGGCCCGCTCGACCGCCTCGAGCTCGGCCCGGGTCACGGCCTCACCCGGCTCCAGCCACCTGATCCCGCGGAACCGCGGCACGTCAAGCAGTACGCCCCGGCCGACGAGCCCCTCGCGGTAGGCCGTCACGTCGAGCGCGGTGGCGCCCTTGGACGTCATCACCTGCTGGGCGGGCCGCCCGTTGTAGACCAGACCCTGGTAGGCGATGTGGCATAGCGCGTCCATGTGGGTGTGGCAGTCGCCGTGGAAGGCCAGCCCCACGTAGTCGGTGGCAAAGGTCACCCCGCTGGAGCCGATGTCGATGTCATGGCCCTGGACCACGTGATGGGTCACCGGGCTCGGGTTATCCGGCCCGGCCGCGGTGTTCATCGGGATCGCCATCGTCGCGCGCCGCCCGGACCGGACCATGGCGGCCGCGGCCCGCACGGTGTCCGCGGTGATGTAGTTCAGCGTGCCGAGCTCGTCGTCGGGTCCCCAGCGGCCCCAGTTCTTGACCGCCTCGAAGATCTCGTCGAACCCGGCCAGCGTGACCGGCGCGGGCGGGGTTGGCTTGATCGTGGCCTGACTCACCGTATCTCTCTCCCTCCGCACGGGGATCTGGCGCCCGCCCGACCTCCGCGAGCACTTGCTCAGATGACGGTCATTCGCTCAGCCTTGAGTATCGAACACGTACCGCGATGCCGCAAGGAGCCACGGTGTTTCCCCGGGGGGCGACCCCCCGGTGACCCCCCGCACGGGGGGGCTACCCGCCCCCCGTACCCCCCGTACCCCCCGGGGCGGTCAGCGCGACCGGCTGCGCTGCAGTTCGACCAGCCGGATGGCGGTCAGCTCGTTGGTGACCAGGACATCGAGGAACCCGCCGTGCAGCGCGCCCAGGATCGCCTCGGCCTTGTGTGCCCCGCCGGCCACGCCGACGACCTTGGGGATGCGCCTCAGGTCGGCGAGCTCGATCCCGATCCGCCGGTCATGAATCGGCAGGTCCACGACGTCGCCGCTGGCGTCGAAGAACTGGCCGAGGATGTCGCCGACCACGCCTCGCTCACGCAGCCCGCGGCTGTCTTCGGCGTTCAGGTAGCCGGTGTGGACGATGGTGGCGTCGGCCGTCGGGGTGCCGACGCCGACCAGCGCGTACTCCACGCCGCAGGCCTGTTTCAGGACCTGCTGGATGGTGGGCTCCGCGCGCAGAGCTGCCGCCAGGGCAGAAGTGGACGCCATGATCGGGCTCGGGATCACGGTGGCCGAGGTGAGGGGGGCCGGCTCGCTGGCTATCTCGCCCTTGGAGGACAAGATGGTCTGCAGGTAGCCCTCCACCCCGCCGGTCAGCGTGACCATGTGCACCGGCCCGACCGCGCCGAAGCTCGTGGCCGCGATCACCCGCGAGACGGTCTCGCCCCAGCCCACGCCGAGGCTCGCGCCGGGCCGCAGGTGAGTGCTCATGAACTGGGCTCCGCCGAGGCCGATGCGGGCGTTCATGGCGTGGTGGTCGGACGGCTCCTTCTCGTGGTCCGGCACGACCAGCGCCTCGGCCAGGCCGAACGTCTTGCGCAGCTCGCCGCTGAGCTCGAAGGCGTCGAGGTACTCGGTATTCAGGTTGATGGACACCAGGCCGACCCGCCGAGCCCGGTCGAGCAGTCGTCCCACCGACGCCCGGGACATCGACAGCCGCCGGGCGATCTCGTCCTGCGTCAGTTCGTCCTTGTAGTAGTACCAGGCCGCGCGGAGCATGAGTTCCTCCGAGCCCCAGCGTCCCGTGCTCTCAGGCATGCGGGATCACCTGGCCCCCGTCCAGCGGGATCACCGCCCCGGTCATGAACGATGACACCGGGCTCAGCAGCAGGGCGATCCAGCGCGCGACCTCGGCCGGATCGGCGATCCGGCCGAGCGGCACCTGGCTCTTCAGCCACCGGTAGGCCTCATCGAGATCGTCGGCCCAGGTGGCGTGGATCGGCGTATCGGTCGGGCCGGGCGCGATGCAGTTGACCCTGATGCCGTCCGGGGCCAGCTCCCCGGCCAGCGACTGGGTCAGGTAGTCCAGGGCGCACTTGGTCATGCCGTACACGGACTGGCCGGACAGCCGCAAGGTGCCCGAGGACGAGCTGATGTTGACGACCGAGGAGATCGCAGACTCCCGCAGAGCAGGCAGCGCGGCCTGGATGAGGAAGTAGGGCGCCCGGATATTCGTCGCGACCTGCTCGTCGAATCCGTCGGCCTCCCACTCGGGCAGCGGCCGGTGCTGGCACATAGCCGCGTTGTTGACGAGGCCATCGATCCGGCCGAATGCGGCCAGCGCCGCGGCGACGATGCGGGCCGGGCTGGTGCGATCGGCCAGGTCGGCCGGTACCGGGACGGCGCGGCCGCCCGCCTGCTCGACCGCGTCGGCGCTCTGCCGCAGCGGGGCCTCCCGCCTGCCGACCAGCACCACCGATGCGCCCGCCGCCCCGAGCAGGCGCGCGGTGGCGGCGCCGATCCCGCTGCCCGCCCCGGTCACGATGACCGTGCAGCCCTCCAGCGCCAGGTCCACGGAGCCACCGGGAACGGCGGATGCGGCGGTAGCCATAGGCTCTCCTGTGTTGACCGGGCTGCCAAGGACTGTCATAACTCATTCTGAGCAAATGTCAACACTATGAGCAGTCGCTCGGGTGGAGGGCCGGCCGCGTTGGGCCCGTGTGGACCCCTCCTCAGCCGGGTACCAGCCAGTCACCACCGAGAACGCCGCCGGCAAACGTGATCCACGATCCGGCAATGGCCGTCACGGAGATAACGAACGGTGCGAAATAAATGCGACATTTCAGCGCACACGCTGGCCTGATGCAATAGGCAAATAACCCGATAACTATCGACTTCTGTTCTGTTGTGTGGGATAACGGACCGGTGCGCGCGACGGCCTCATCACCAGGCCGAGGTGACCTCGCGCACAGGCCATGCGCCCGTGCTCACCCCGTCCGGGTGCCAGCCATCGTCAAAGGAGCGGAATTGACTGTGTTCTCCAGAAGGCCGGCGCGCCGCGCCGCACCCCAAGGCCGCGCGGCATCGCGGCGGCGGTCCGCGCTCGCGCGGGTAACCGCCCGGGCCGTCGTCCCCGTGGCCGCGGTCGGCGGGCTCGCCGGGCTGTCGCTGGCCGCCCCGGCCGTGACCGCGGCGGCTCCCGCCGCCGCGCACCCGGGCTCGGCCCGGGCCGTGCCCGCGATCGGCCATCCGATCCTCACCAAGGCGCGCGTGGCGCCGCTCTCCACTTCGGAGTGCCAGGCCCAGATCGGCATCGCGTGCTACTCGCCGGTGCAGTACCGGGTCGCCTACAACCTGAACCCGCTGTACAAGGGTGGCATCACCGGCGTCGGCCGGACCATCGTGATCGTGGACTCGTTCGGCTCCCCGACCATCGCGAACGACCTGCACGTCTTCGACCAGCAGTGGGGGTTCGCCGACCCCGACCTGCAGGTGATGAAGTTCGGGAACGTCCCGCCGTTCGACCCCAACGACTCGACCATGGTCGGCTGGGCCCAGGAGACCACCCTCGACGTGGAGTACGCCCACGCCATCGCGCCCGGCGCGAAGATCGTCCTGGCCGAGACCCCGGTCGCCGAGGTCGAGGGCACGTCCGGCTTGCCGGAGATGATGAGCGCCGAGAAGTCTCTGATCGACCGCGGCATCGGCGACGTGATCACGCAGAGCTTCGGCGCGACCGAGAACACCTTCCCCGGCTTCGACACCGGCGACTTCTCCAGCCTGCTCAGCCTGCGGTTCGCGTTCAAGGACGCGCTCGCCCACGGAGTCACCGTGCTCGCCTCATCCGGTGACGACGGTGCGACCGACTTCGAATCCGATGCGGCCACCACGTTCCCGTTCCGGGTGAACTCCTGGCCGTCGTCGGACCCGCTGGTCACCTCGGTTGGCGGCACGCAGCTCAAACTGGACGACAGTGGCAACAAGCTGTCGCCCGACGTGGTGTGGAACGACGGCTTCGGCGCCGGCGGCGGCGGCGTGTCCGGCGTCTTCCCGCGCCCGGTCTACCAGAGCCTCGTCACCAAGCAGGTCGGCAAGAAGCGTGGTACGCCGGACATCTCGATGAGCGCCGCGGTCGACGGCGGCGCGTGGGTTTACTATTCCTTCGTCACCCCCGACTCCCCCTGGCACATTTTCGGCGGCACCAGCGAGGCTTCGCCGATCTTCTCCGGCATCGTCGCGCTCGCCGACCAGGTGGCCCACCACCGGCTCGGCCTGCTCAACCCGGGGCTCTACGCCCTCGGCGCACTCAGCCAGCACGGCGTCAAGAGCACCGGAATCGTGGACGTCACCTCCGGCAACAACTCCTTCGCCGGCGTCACCGGCTTCGACGCCGGGACCGGCTACGACCTGGCCAGCGGCTGGGGCACGATCGACGCGGCGAAGTTCGTCCCCGCGCTCGCGCGCTTCGGCTGACCCGCGGGTCCAGCAGGAGACAAACGCCGGCCCGGGTCCAGGTGACCCGGGCCGGCGCTTTCATGTCTGGCGGCAGGCCAGGTAGCAGTCCTCAGAGGCTGATCCAGCCGGTGACGATGGGAGCCTGGTCCGAGCCCAGCCGGCAGCGCAGGCTGATCTGGCCGGACGGGATCTCCTCGGCGCTGAACCGCCCGAGCGTGTCCGCCTCGACGGTGGTGACACCCTGACCGTGCCTGATGTCCACTACGCCTGACTGCCTGGGGATGAGCTGTCCCATCAGGCGGCGACAGTCCCCGCCGCCGGTGATCTCGAGCTCGATGGTCAGGCCGCTGGCCCGGAACGACAGCTGCCGCCATTCCGGCCCGCCCCGGACGACGGAGTTGTCGGCCCCGTCCTCGAACGAGGCGTCGGGGACTAGCTCGGCCGGCCTGGCGTCATGCTGGTTCACGCTGTTAATCCTTCCCGGTATTGACCGCCATGGAACCGCGGCCTGGGGAGCCATCCCCGCTCGGTACTAGTCTACCCTACACGACTAGTGCCGACCATATACTCCGGACCGAGGCTCAGGTCCGGGTTCGGCCGCGCGCCGGGCACGGGGCCCACGCCGGGCACGGGGCCCACGCCGAGGACGGGGCCGACGCCGGGCACGGCCTGCGCGCGGGCCGCAGCGAGCACGGCGTCGGCGGCGCGGCGGCCGTTCTCGGCGGTGCGCGACATCCGCGCCGCGATCACGCCGGCCACCACCGGCGTGGCGAACGAGGTGCCGCTCCAGGTCGCCATGCCCCAGAATTCGCGCCGCTCACCGGTGCGCGGCGGCTCGTGGTAGTAGTAGCTGCCGCGCGCGTAGGCGTTGATCAGCCGCTCGCCCGGTGCGTACACGTCGACCCACGGTCCGTAGTCGCTGAAGTAGGCCCGGCTATGCAGGTCGGCGGACAGCGCGCCGACCGAGACGACGCCGGGCAGCGCGGCGGGCCAGAACGGCCGACGCCCGCTGTTGTTGCCCGCCGCGGCGACCAGCACGGTGCCCTTGTGCTTGCGGTACCGCTCCCAGAACATCTCGAAGCCGAGCAGCGGCAGGTCGTTGCGGCTCGTCCCGCCCGCGGACAGGCTGATGATGTCCGGGCCGAGGCCGAGGGCCGCGTCCAGGTGCCTGACGATCTCGGTCTCCAGCGTCGCCCCGGCCACGCTGAGCACCCGCGTCACGTGCACGGCGGCGTCGGGCGCGAAACAGCGGGCCACCCCGGCGATGAACGTGCCGTGCCCGGCGTAGGGCGGGATCTCCACCGTGCCGTCCGTCCCCCTGGCCAGCTTCTCCTCCTCCCCGGTCACCCCCTTGAGCCACCGGTGCGAGCCCGCGTCCGCCAGCAGGCCGGTATCGATCACGTGGATCGACACCCCGGAACCCGCCGCCGGGCCCAGGCTGGGCAGCGGGGCGGCGTCGGCGGGTACCGCCTCGGGCTCGGTGGCCGGGCACAGGTGCACGGGGGAGACGGACAGCACGTGGTTGGGCGTCGCCGCGCCCGCTCCGATCCGGTGGTCGATCGCGGCTAGCGCCTCGGTGACCGTGGCCATCCGCGCGCCCGCCAGCGAGTAGTGCGTGACCCCTCCGACCAGCCCGTCCATCACGTCGCCACCGCCCACCACGGTGCGCACCTGATCCAGGTACGCGTCCCGGACCAGCAGCGCGCCCTCCTCGTAGACGAAGTCGACCTCGTCCCCGTTCAGGTGCACGCCGATGGTGATGCCCGCCGCCGCGTACATGTCGGCGACCAGCCGTACCTGGGCCGAAGCCCGGCTGTAGGGCCACTTGTCCCTGCTGTCCACTGGGTCGTTCACTTCCGATACCTCCCCCTGGAGCCTGTTCGGCTCTACCATCCAGTCAGTGAACGGAGGTGACGCCCGGCTATGACGCGAACACGGCACGCCGCCGACGACCTGATCCCGCTGACCGGCGTCAGTCCGCGGCAGGCCCTGGCCGCGGCGCGTTCCCTGCTCGCCACCGGACCCGGCCCGCGGGACGCGTCGATCGCCCACCAGGCGGCCGCGATCGTGCTCCGCGACTTCGGCGACGTGCGCGCCGCGATCCGCGAGTTGCGGCTGGCGGCCCGGCTGGCCCGGGCGGCCGGCGACCCCGGTCGCGAGACGGACGTGCTGACCTCCCTGGGCACCGCCTTAGTGATGGCCGGCCGTACCAGGGCCGGGGTGGCCGCGCTCGACGAGGCCCTGGCCCGGGCGCCCGGCGGGGCCGCCCGCGGCCGGATCCTGGTCCGCCGCGGCGGCTCGCTGCACATCGCGGGCCGCTACGACGAGGCCCGGGCCGACCTGCGGCAGGCGATCACGCTGACCCGCCGGTCCGGCGAGGTCCTCTGGGAGGCGCGAGCCCGCACCGCCGCCGCCCTGGCCGACCTGGCCGTGGGCGCGACCGCCCGGGCCGAGGCCGGCTTCGGTGCGGCCGAAGCCCTCTTCGCCGGGACCGGCCAGCGGCTCGAGATCGCCTACGCGCGGCAGAACCGGGCGCTGGTCGCGTTCGCCGCCGGTGACCTGCCCGGAGCGCTGCGCCACCTCGACGACGCGGCCGGCCGCTACGCCGAGCTCGGCGTCGCGGTGCCCGACGCCGCCCTGGACCGCTGCGCCGTGCTGCTCGCGGCGGCCCTGCCCGCGGACGCGCTGGCCAGCGTAGAGGCGGCACTGGCGGGCCGGATCACCGCCACCAAGCGGGCCGAGCTTCGGCTGGCCGCCGCACGGATCGCACTCGCCGCCGGCCGTTATGGTCAGGCGGCCGAACGGGCCATGATGGCACGCTCCATGTTCCGCACCCAGCAGCGCGAATGGTGGCGCATCCATGCGACCCTCGTACTCCTGCAGGCGCGGTTTCTCGCGGGTCGGCCGCCGGGCCGGCTGCTGGCCGAGGCCAGGCGCACCGCGGCCCGGCTGGACGAGCTGCGCTCGGACGAGGCCCCGGGCGCCTGGCTGCTGGCCGGCCGGATCGCGCTGGCGGCTGGCCAGGCCGCGGAGGCCAGCCGGCTGCTGGCCTGTGCCGCGCGCGCCGCGCGCCGCCGGGTGCCCGCGTTCGCCCGTGCGGCGGGATCGCTGGCCATGGCGCTGCAGGCGGAACAGGCCGGGGACCGGCGGCGCGTGCTGGCGGCTTGCCGGCGGGGGTTCGGCCTGCTCGAGGAGCACCTGGGCACGCTCGGCGCGGCCGAGCTCAGGGCGCACGCCACCGCGCACGGCACCGAGCTCGCCGGGCTCGCGCAGCGGGCCGCGCTGCGCTCGGGCCGGCCGCGCCGGCTGCTGGAATGGAGCGAGCGCTGGCGGGCTGTGTCCCTCGCGGTCCCGGGGGGGATCGGGGGGGATCAGGGTTTCGTCCCCCCCGGAACCAGCAGCGCCACCCCGCGGTCAGCGGGAGATCCTGCCGCCCGGGCCGAGCTCGCCGCCCTGCGGGACGTGACGGCCCGGCTCGAGCGGGCCGAAACCCTGATCCCCGGGAAACCCGGCTGCTTTCCCGCCACCGTGCTTCACCGCGAGCGGCTCCGGCTGGAGGCCGCCGTCCGCCGCCGGACGCTGCGGGTAGCTGGTCGACGGCGGCCGTCGGCCGCCTTCGACGCCAGCACTCTGCTTACCTTGCTCGCCTCCGCCCGGCTTCTGGAGCTCGTCGTGGTGGACGGGGACCTGCACGTGCTGGTGTGCGGTGACGGCCGGGTCCGGTGCCTGCCGGCCGGCTCCGCCGCCGAAGCCGCCCGCGAGGTGGCCTTCGCCCGGTTCGGCCTGAACCGGATTGCCCGCGGCCGCCTGGGCACGCAGACTGAACCCGCGGAGGAAGCGCTGGCCGCCCTGGCGGTGGCCGGGCGCCGGCTGGAGGCGCTGCTGCTCGGCGCGGCCCGCGATCAGCTGGGTGACGGGCCCTTGGTCGTGGTGCCGCCGGGACGGCTGAACGCGGTGCCGTGGGGGCTACTTCCGTCGCTGGCCGGGCGGGCGGTGAGCGTGGTGCCCTCGGCGCGTGCCTGGTGCCGGGCGCGTACCGCCGGACCGTTCGGCCTCGATAAGACCGTCCTGGTCGCCGGACCCGGCCTGGATGCGGCCAGTGCCGAAGTCAGGACCCTGGCCGCCGAGTATGGACGGGCGACCGTGCTGGCCGGCGGGTCCGCGACCACGGCGCGGGTGCTCGCGGCGATCGACGGCGCCGGGCTGGCGCACATCGCCGCGCACGGAACCTTCCGCGCCGACAGTCCGATGTTCTCCTCGCTGCGGCTCGACGACGGCCCGATGACCGTGCACGACCTCGAGCGGCTGCGCCGCGCGCCGTTCCGGCTCATCCTGCCCAGCTGCGAGTCCGGGCTGCTCGCCCCGGTCGGCGCCGACGAGCTGCTCGGCCTGGCCAGCGCGTTGCTGCCGCTCGGCACCGCGGGCATCGTGGCCAGCGTGGCCCAGGTATCCGATCGCGCCGCCGCGCCGCTGATGCTGGCCCTGCACCGCAGGCTCCGCTCGGCCGGCCCCAGCGAGGGACCCGGCCCCGGCACCCTCGCCGCCGCGCTGCGCGACGCCCGGGCCGACGCCCGTGACGCCACGGCCGGCGACCCGGTGGTGACCGCGGCCGGCTGGTCCTTCATCGCCCTGGGCGCGTGACCACGGCTTCCCAGGGACGAAGGACGCCAGGTGACGGCGGTGCGTGCTCGGTGGATGTGCTCACCAGCACCTCGCCCGCCTCGGCGGGCATATCCGCGGGCTGATCGGTGAAGTTCGCCGCCACCACCACCGGACCGGTCTGGTACGCCCAGACCCCCTCGGTCACCACCAGGTTCTCGAAGTCCGCCAGGCCCTGGCCGAGCTCGGCCCGCCGCAGCGTCAGCAGCCGCCGGCACAGCGACAACGTGGACTCCGGCTTGTCGCGCTGGCCGGCCACGGTGCGGTCTGCGGAGGGGTTCGGGGGGGTCGTCCCCCCCGGGGCTAGCACTGTGGTGGCGGGGGGATCGGCCATGGGCAGCCAGGGCGTCACGCCGGGACCGGTGAAGCCGCCGCCCGGCGAGCCGTCCCACGGCATCGGCGTCCTGGCCCGGTCACGGTCGGCGCCCCCCTCCAGCTCCAGCGTGGCGTGGTCCCGGCGCAGCGCGACCGGCACGTCGACGTCGGTCATGCCGATCTCGTCGCCGTAGTAGAGCACGCTGGTGCCGGGCAAGGTGGCCAGCACCAGCAGGGCCAGCCTGATCTTGCGTTCGTCGCCGCCGCACCAGCGGCTGGGGAACCGGCCCAGGTCGTGGTTGGAGCCCATCCACACCGGGCAGGCGCCGGGCGGCAGCGCGGCCAGCGTCTGCTCCACGATTTCCGCGAGCCGGCCTGGGTCGAGGTCGGCGAAGGCGAACGGGAAGTTGAACCCGAGCTGCAGCTCGTCGTTGTCCCCGTAGTAGGCGGCCAGCCGCTGCGCGTCCGGGACCCAGGTCTCGCCGAGCAGCAGCCGTTCGGGGGAGTAGCTCTCGGCGATCTTCCGCCAGTCGCGGTAGACGCCGTGCGTCTCCGGGCGGTTGAAGTTATAGACGAAGCGCAGACCGTAGTCGCCCTCCATCGGGTTCGGGGGGGCCAGCGGCGGGTTGTCGCGCAGCTCGGCGTCCTTGTACAGGCCGTTCGCCACGTCGATGCGGAACCCGGCCACGCCCCGCTCGAACCAGAATTCCAGGATGCGGGCGAACTCCTGGTGCACCGCGGGCTCGCGCCAGTTCAGGTCGGGCTGCCCCGGCAGGAAGTTGTGCAGGTAATACTGGCCGCTGTCGTGCCACTGCCAGGCGGGCCGGCCGGTGAAGTCGACCCAGTTGTTCGGCAGGCCGCCGTCCGGCCGGGCGTCCGCCCACACGTACCAGTTACGGTGCGCGGCCTGCCGGCCCGACGCGGCGTCGGCGAACCAGGGGTGCGCCGAGCTGGTGTGGTTCGGCACCAGGTCGAGCAGCACCCGCATGCCCCGCTGGCCGGCCTGCCCGATCAGCTCGTCCAGGTCGGCGAGCGTGCCAAGCTCGGGGTGGACGCCGGTGTAGTCGCTGACGTCGTACCCCCAGTCGTCGTCCGGCGACGGCATGATGGGCGAGAGCCAGACGGCGTCCACGCCGAGCTGGTACAGGTAATCGAGCCGCTCGATGATGCCGCGCAGGTCGCCGTACCCGTCGTCGTTGCTGTCCCGCCAGGACCGTACGTACAGCTGGTAGATGACGGCGCCGTGCCACCAGCGGCGCCCGTCCGCGTTCTCGCTCATCTGCTCTCCTCATGAGGGTCGCCGTGCGACCGGCGCCAGCCTACGCTCGCGCGGTCTCGCGCTTGATTTCGCCTGCCGCCGAGCCGACACTAGTTAGGTGAATCCGGTTCTCGCCTACCTCCTGCTGTTCGCACTGCCCACGGCGGCGGGCTTCGCGCTGATCGGCGCGTGGCGGGTGGCCAGGTGGCTCGCCGAGGCCCGTTACCGGGCTCGTTTCCAGGCCCAGCCTCCCGAGCCGATCGAGCGTCTCCAGGCCGACCTGCGCCGGCTGCGCTCCGAGCTCGAGGACACCGAAACCCGGTCCGGGCTGACCGCCAAGCACCACCGGGTGCAGGCCGTGCGCGGCGCCTACCTGGACACGCTGTCGGCGGCCTGCCGGCGGCTGGACATCAGCCCGCCGCGGGGCGGCGACCGCGCTTCGCAGGCCGAGATCTACCGGGTGGAAGCGGCGCTGCGGCACGGTGGCCTCGAGGTGCGCACGCAGGCACCGGAAACGGCCGCGCACTGAGGGCACCCGCGCGCCGTCTTCGCCCCGTCTTATGATCGGGGTATGGTCCGCGTGCTCGCGGTCTCCGATGAGGTCGATGATGCGCTGGTGGCTGACCCGACCGCGGTGCGCGGCGCCCAGCTCATCCTGGCCTGCGGTGACCTGCCGTTCGAGTACCTGGGCTCGCTGATGAACGCGCTGGACGTCCCGCTGGTCTTCGTGCCGGGTAATCATGACCCTGACGTCTCCGGGTACCGCTCGTCCCGGGCCGGCCTGACGCTGAAGGCCGGCCTGCCCGCCCGGCCCCCCTGGCCGGCCGGCGCCGTCAACGCCGACGGCCGGATCGTCGACGTGGCCGGCCTGCGGCTGGCCGGGCTCGGCGGAAGCCGGCGCTACAGCGACGGGCCGAACCAGTACACCGACCGGCAGCAGACCCGGCGCGCCCGGGCGCTGCGAGGCCGGGCGTGGTGGCGCCGGCAGCGGGACGGCCGCGGCGTCGACGTGCTGCTGACGCACGCGCCGCCGCGTGGCGTCGGGGACGGCGACGACCCGCCGCACCGCGGGTTCGGAGGGCTGAGCGGCCTGGTCGCCGCGCTTCAGCCCGTCGCGCTGCTGCACGGCCACGTGCATCCCTACGGCGCGCACGTCCGGCTGGGTCGGCTGGGCCGCACCGCGGTGTTCAACGTCACCGGGTGGCACCTGCTCGAACTCGAACCGGGCGCCGGCCTGGCTGAGCTGCTCCCCGGTCGTCGCCATGCCTGATACCGGCTTTCCCCGCGCCGACGTCGAGAACGACTTCCTGCGCGCCCGGCGCCGGCAGTCGCTGGCCCGGCTCGCCCAGTGGCTCCGCCGTGGGCCGGATGATGTCAACCTCATCCTGCCGTTCGACGAGGTCGTCGCCGCCTTGGGCATGCGCGGAGAGCGGCGGCTCGGCCTGCAGACCATCCGGCTGGACACGATCGTGGGCACCCTCGACTCCGGCCGGGACTTCGACCGCCGGTTCCGGCCCACCAGTGGGCGGGTCAGGGAGCGGTGGGAGCGGCTGGCCCTGGCTCAGCGCCGCGGCGAGCCGATCCCGCCCATCGACGTGTACCGCATCGGTGATCTGCACTTCGTGCAGGACGGCCATCACCGGGTCTCGATCGCGATCGCGACCGGGGCTACGACGATCGAGGCCTACGTCACCGAGATTCTCACCGTCGTGCCCGCCGCCGGCATCCGCCGTCGCGGCGACCTGCTGGTCAAGGACTACGAGCGGCTGTTCCGGGCCCGGGTGCCGCTGCCCGAGCAGGCCTACGCGAAGATCGCCTTCAGCGATCCGTGGTCGTACGCCGAGCTGGGCGAGGCCGTCGAGGCCTGGGGATGCCGGTGCATGCAGGACAACCGCCGGTTCATGGACCGTGCCGAGATCGCCCGCCGGTGGTTCGCCGACGAGTACCAGCCCGTGGTCCGGATGCTCCGGGGCGCCGACATGATCGGCTCCCGCACCGAGGCCGAGGCCTACATGCGGATTGCCGCCGAGCGGTACCGGCTCATCCGGACCCACGAATGGAACGACGAGATCATCGAGCGCCTGCGGCGCAAGGTCAGGTAGCCTCCCCGCCCTGGCCGGCCTGGCCGGGAACGGCCCGGATGTCGGTGGCCGTGGCGTTCGGGTCGGCAGTTTCCGGTTGTGCGGGTTCCGGTTGCACGGCGTCCGCACCCGAGACCGGCTGCACGGAGACAGCTCCGCCGTCGCCGTCGCTAGCCAGCGACAGGTTGCGGCCGGTGGCCGGGTCGAAGATGTGCATCGCCCGGGAGTCTACCCAGAGCTCGGCGTCCTGGCCCTCAGCGATGCGGGTGGCGGCGTCGAGCCTGGCGACGATGGTTTCGCCGCCGGCGCCGGAGTCTGTGCGTCCCGAGTCCCGGGCCAGCTCCTCGAGCTCGGCGGAGTTCACTCCGTGCCCGAGCTCACGCGTGAAGTAGACGAACACGTCGGACCCCAGGGACTCCAGGACGTCGATGGTGGCGTGGAGCGTGATCCCGTGCGGGCGGTTGTCGGGCGAGACCAGCGCCACGTCCTCGAAGTTCTCCGGCCGCAGGCCCACGATGACTTCGCGCCCGGTCCCGGAGCGCTCCACCTCGCGCCGCATCCGGTCGCCGAGCCGGAACTCCCCGAGGCTGGTGCGCAGCACGCCCTCCTCGAGCGTGCCGGCCATGAAGTTCATCGCCGGCGACCCGATGAAGCCGGCCACGAACAGGTTGACAGGCCGCTCATAGAGTTCCTTCGGGGAGGCCGCCTGCTGCAGCACGCCGCTGCGCATCACCGCGACCCGGTCCCCGAGCGTCAAGGCCTCGACCTGGTCGTGCGTGACGTAGACCATCGTGGTCCCCAGGCGCCGCTGGAGCCGCGACACCTCGGTGCGCGTCTGCACGCGCAACTTGGCGTCCAGGTTCGACAGCGGCTCGTCCATCAGGAACGCCGCCGGGTCGCGCACGATCGCCCGGCCCATCGCGACCCGCTGCCGCTGTCCGCCGGACAGGTTGGCCGGCCTGCGGTCCAGGAGCTGGGTGAGGTCCAGGATCCTGGCCGCCTCGTCGACCTTTTGCGTGATCGTGGCCTGCGGCGTCTTGGCCAGCTTCAGCGCGAAGCCCATGTTCTCCCGCACGGTCATGTGCGGGTACAGCGCGTAGCTCTGGAAGACCATCGCGATGTCGCGGTCCTTCGGCGTCTTGTTGTTCACCACCTGCCCGCCGATGCGCACCTCGCCCGAGGTGATGTCCTCCAGGCCGGCGATCATGTTCAGCGTCGTCGACTTGCCGCAGCCCGACGGGCCGACCAGGATGACGAATTCCCCGTCGGCGATCTCCAGGTTGAAGTCGTTGACCGCGAGCGATCCGTCCGGGAAACGCTTGGTGATGTGCTCGAGCACGATTTCGGCCACTTGTCTCTCCTTAACTCCGCTAGCCCTTGACCGCGCCGGACGTCAGCCCGGCGACGATCCGGCGCTGGAAGAACAGCACGAAGATGATGATCGGGATGGTGATGACCACCGCGGCGGCCGCGATCGGACCCGTCGGAATGGTGAATACCGATCCGCCGCTGAAGTACTGCATGGCGGCCGGCGCCGTCCGGGCGCTGATCGTCGAGGTGAACGAGATCGCCAGCAGGAAGTCGTTCCAGCAAGCCAGGAACACCAGGATCGCCGTGGTGACCATTCCCGGCGCGGCGAGCGGGGCGATGACCCTGATGAACGCCTGGAAGGGCGTGGCGCCGTCGACCTTGGCCGCCTTCTCCAGCTCCCAGGGGATCTCACGGAAGAACGCCGACAGGGTGTAGATGCCCAGCGGCAGCCCGAACGCGACGTACGGGATGATCAGGCCCGGCCAGGTGTTGAACAGTCCCAGCGCGCGCTCGATGGTGAACAGCGGGGTCACCAGCGCGATCAGCGGGAACATCGCGATGAGCAGTGCCATCCCGATGAGCACGCTCTTGCCGGGGAACCGGAGCCGCGCGACCGCGTAGGCCGCCATGGAGGCCAGGATGACGGCGACGAGCGTGGAGATGAGGCCGATGCCGATCGAGTTGAGCAGCGGCCGGAGGAACTGCGACGAGGTCAGGATCCCGTGGTAGTTCCCCCAGGTCCACTGGGACGGGATGAAGGAGGGGTCGAGGACGGCCGTGGGCGTCTTGAAGGACAGCGAGACCAGCCAGAGCACCGGGATCAGCGCCAGCGCGATGACGACGAAGTTCGCAGTCGCCCAGCCAGTCCTCTGGCGGGGAGTGATGGCAGCCATCAGTGGGTCACCTCTTTGCGATGTCCGTGCCGGGGGCCGCGGTGCCGAAGCCCTTGATGAATAGGAAGGCGATGATCGCGACGCAGATGAAGATCAGGATCGAGATCGTCGACCCGATGCCCAGGTTCAGCGCGTTGAACAGGTTGTCATAGCCGAGGATCGAGACCGACCCGGTGCCGTTGGCGCCCAGGGTGAGGATGTAGATGTTGTCGAAAATCCGGAACGAGTCCAGTGTCCGGAACAGCAGGGCGACCAGGATCGCCGGCTTCATCAGCGGCAGCGTGATCTTCGTGAAGCGCTGCCAGCCCGTCGCGCCGTCCACCTTCGCGGCCTTCTGCAGGTCTTCGGGCACCAGCGACAGGCCGGCCAGCAGCAGTAGCGCCATGAACGGCGTGGTCTTCCAGATCTCGGCGATGATGATGACCACGATGGCCTGGAACTGATTGGTCAGGGGCGCGCTGTTGTTGAATATCGAGGACAGGTAGCCCTGGCCCGGCGTCCACGCGTACTGCCAGCTGTAGGCGGCGGCCACCGTCACGATCCCGTAGGGGATGAGCGAGGTGGTGCGGACGAGACCCCGGCTGAATATCGTCCGGTGCAGGACGAAGGCCAGCAGGAAGCCGAGCACCAGCGTGATGGCCACCGAGAAGACCGTGATGATCACGGTTACATACAGCGCGTGCCACCAGTACGGGGAGCTGAGCACCGCGCCGTAGTTGGCGAACCCGATGAACTTTTTGGCCTGCGGGAGGGCCAGGTTGTAGCGCTCTAGCGACAGGTAGATGGCGTATACGACCGGGTAGGCGGTGACCGCGATCATCACGATGACCGCCGGCGCGATCAGCATGAAGCCCAGCCTGCGCTCGGCCCGCGCGCCTTCCGATAGCTGGGGCTTGCGCGTGGGTGGCGCCTCCGCCGGGGCGCCGGTGGTGACCGTCTCAGTATTGGTGCTCACCGTTCCCCTCCTTTCCTCGCGGCCTGGCCGCCATCTGCTAGGTGGCGGCTCACGGGACTAGGCCCTTCGATTGCAGGGCGTTGCTGAGGGAGCCCTTCAACCCCTGCAGCGTGCTCGTCGGGTTGATGCTGGAGGCCGGCGAGATCTGGTGCGAGATGTCGATGGACACGACCTGGTAAACGGGCGTCTTCGGCCGCACGCTCGCGTTTTGCAGCGCCTTCAGGATGTCGGCGTGGAACGGGTAGTTGGCGAACAGCTTCGGGTCGTTGTAGAGGCTGGCGATCGTGGGCGGGACGCCGCCCACGTTGGCGCCGATGAGCTGGTTCTCCCGGTTACGCAGGCACAGCGCGGCCTGGAAGGCGAGGTCCTTGTGCTGCGAGTACGCGCTCACCGCCAGGTCGATGCCGCCGATCGTCACCTTGGCCGGCTGGCCGGGGTTGACCGACGGGTAGAGCGCCCACTTGAAGACCTTGAACAACTTCGGGTTGTCCATCTTCATGCCGGGATACACGAACGGGTAGTTCAGCATGAAGGCGGCGTTACCCGCCTCCATCTGCAGCCGGTTCTTGTTCTCGTCCTGCACCGACAGGCTCGGGTCCGCGGCGGTGGAGTCAGCGAGCTGCTTCATGATCGTCAGGGCCTTGACGGCCGGCGAGCCGAGCGTGATCTTGGTCGCGTCCGGATTCAGCACGGTGCCGCCCGCACTGGACACCATCGTGTTGAACCAGACGGTTGCGCCTTCGTACTGCGCGCCCTGGATCTCGATGTAGTGCGGCTTGCCCTCCTTGGCCAGCTGCTCGGCATCCGCGATCATCTCGGCCCAGGTGGCCGGCGGCTTCGGTACCAGGTCGGACCGGTACCACAGCAGCTGGGTATTGGTGTTGTCGGGCACCGCGTAGAGTTTGCCCTTCCAGGTCGCGGTGTTCAGGGCGGGCACGAGCGTGCCGGCCACGGCCTGGGCCTTGTTCGTGCCGGTCCACGGCACGATCCAGCCTGCCGTCGCGAACTCGGCTTCCCAGGTGACGTCGAGACCCATGATGTCGATGGTGTCGTCGTGTGCGGCTAGCCGGCGGACCAGCTGCTGGCGCTGGCCGTCCGCGGCCTGGGGCAGCTGCTGATAGGAGATCGTGTACTTGCCGCCGCTGGCCTTGTCGCAGTTGCTGATCGCCGTCGACGTGGCCTTGGAGGTGTCCGGGTAGAGGTAGTAGGTCAGCGTCACCGGTCCGGTGCCGGCGTTCGCCGAGCTGCAGGCGGCCAGTCCCGTCGCGGCCAGGACGGCGCTGGCCGCGCCCGCGATCAGGCGCTTGCGCGAATACCAGGTACCGCCCCGCCGGTGAGCGCGACCGATGGAAGCGCTCGTTCTGCCACTGTCGCCTATCATCATCCCTCCAGCTACCGCCAGTTCCCGGCTAGCGCGTCAGCGCACTGCCTCGCTGGACGACGAGTAAGTTTTCTCTTCTCCGGCCGCCTCATGCAGGGCTGGCCCGTGCCTGACCCACCGCCCTTGGCCCGGCCGCCGCCGCGCCCCGGCCGGACTGATCCCGATCTGACCGGCGGCCTGCTCACGCGAAAGGTCGCCGTGCTGGCGCGGCGCACGACCTCCAGGGCGAGCTGCTGCCGCAGCGGGCGGACCCGCTCCCCGCGCAGCAGCGCGCAGAGCCGACGGGCTCCCTCGGCGCCGCTGTTCTCCAGCGGCTGGCGGACCGTGCTCAGGCCGAGCAGGGCCGCCGACTCGATGTCGTCGAAGCCGATCACCGACAGCTGGCCGGGAACGGCAATGCCGCAGCGGTCCGCCGCGGCGAGCACGCCCATCGCCTGGGTGTCCGACGCCGCGAAGATGGCCGAGGGCCGGTCCGGCAGCGCCAGCAGCCCGGCCGCGAGCGCCTCGGCGTTCGCCGGGCCGAACGGGCCGCGCCGCACCAGCCCGGCGTCGTAGCCGACGCCGGCCGCCGCCAGCGCCTGGCGGTATCCGCTCAGCCGGTGCTGCGACGAGGAGAAGCCCAGGTGAGTGGCTGACATGCGGTGCGCCGTGTCGCCGACGAAGCCGATCCGCCGGTGGCCGAGCGCCAGCAGGTGCCCGGTCGCCAGCCGGCCGCCCATCACGTCGTCGGTGATCGTCTGCGGAACGCCGGGAGCCAGCACGCCGACCGTCACCAGCGGCACCCCGGCGTGCCGGAAGGACTCCAGTTGCTGCCGCGACAGCCGGAGCGACACCACCATCACGCCGTCGGCACGGTGCCTCCTGGTCAGCGCGGCCAGGTGGTGATCCCGCTGCTGGGGGGTGTCGACGTTGCACACCACGGTGTCGTAGCCCTGCTCGTCCAGCACGGCCAGCGCACCGGCCAGCCGCATCACTACCGATGGCCGGGTCAGGTGCGGCACCACGATCGCCATGGTGCGTGCCGTGCCGCGTGACAGCGAGGCAGCCAGATGGCTGGGCCGGTACCTCAGCTGATCGATGACCTTCAGCACCGAAGCGCGGGTGCCTTCCCGCACGTTGGGCGCGCCGTTGATGACCCGGGAGACGGTGCCCACGCCGACGCCGGAAGCGGCAGCCACATCCGCGATTGTCGCCCGACGTGGTGACGGCATCGTCACACTCCCGAAACGTGCGATTGGAACCGGTTCCACCGAATTAGATCATCGTCGCGCCGCGCCGCCGCGCCGTCAAGAGCCCCGCCTCTCCGGGTCGCGAGCTGGTATATGCAGATCAGGGCTGACCGGCCCCCGTGGCGGTCAGCCCTGACGGTCTCAGCCATCGCGGATAATCTCGGTCAGCTGCCCGGCCATTTCCGTCAGGGCCTGCTGTGGCTGCTTCTGCTGGGTCAGGGCTTCGTACACCGTGCTCGAGATGGCCAGGCTGGCCTGGTCGTAGTTGGTGATCGCCGGGCGCGGCCGGGCCGAGTTGATGGCCTGCTCGAGCACCGGCAGGTAGGGATAGCTGCGGATCAGGCTCTTGTCGGTGTAGAGCCGGGTCCAGACCGGGGGGAACGACCCCTTCTCCAGCATCTGCCGCTCGTTGGTCAGGTTCGTCATGTACTTGATGAAGTCCAGCGCCGTCCGCTGGTGCCGGGAGTACGCGCTGATCGCGAGGTTGGCCCCGCCGAGTGAGCTGGAGCCCATCCCGTCCGGCCCGGGCAGCGCCGCGATCCCGAACTTTCCGTACACCTTGTTCTGCGGTCCCGGCACGGACAGGGCGGCGTACACGTCGGGCCAGTTATCCAGGAACAGGAACTTGCCGCTGGCGAAGGCGTTCTGGGCCGATTCCTCCTCGTAGCTGAGCGCGACCCTGGGGATCCAGCCCTGCCGGAACCCGTTCACGAGGAACTCGAGCCCCTGCAGGGCCCTGGCCGAGTTCACGGTGACCTTGGTGCCTTCGGGGGAGAGGATCGACCCCCCGGCCGACTGCACGGCCGCGGCGAAGTTGACGGTAAGCCCTTCGTACGGGGCGAACGTGCCGGCGTAGCCGGACAGGCCGTGCTGTGGCGCCACGGTCTTGGCGAGCTGCTGCAGCTGGGCCCAGGTCCTGGGCGGCTGCTTGCCCGCCTTGGCGAGGATGTCCTTGCGGTAGTAGAGGAGATCGGCGTTGCTGTAGTCGGGCACGGCGTACAGCCGGCCCTGGTACCTGGCGGTGTCGACGGCCGGCTTGAGGAAGTCGCCGAGCGGGAACTGGCTCTGCGGCAGCGGGATGATCCAGCCGTTAGAGGCGAACTCGGCGGTCCAGATGACATCCATGTCGATGACGTCGTACAGGTCACTTTTCGCCTGGAGGTTCGCGACCAGCTGGGCCAGCTGGCCGTTGGACGCCCGGGGCAGCAGCAGCAGGGTGACCTTCTGGCTGGGATGGCCCTGGTTCCACCCGGAGATCACGCCCTGCAACCAGCCGGGGTTGTCCTTTCCGATGGCGAAGGTGATCGGACCGATCCCGTTCGTCGACGGAACCGGCCCGCTCGACGAGGCGCCACCCGCGGTGCACCCCGCCAGGAGCATGAGTCCCGCGGCAAGGGTTGCGATACCAGGCTTCGCACGCCTCATGCGGGCCTCCACCCAGATACCCCAGGGCCATGTAAAATTCGTACATGCATGTTATGCACCGCCGTTAGGTACATGTCAACCGCATCACATAACGAGTCCGACATGTTTCGCGCGGCATTTATCCACCGCACTGGGCCCTACCCGCCGGTAAGGCCCGGCGTTAATCTGAACGCGGGTCCTGGCGGGCCCATGGAGGTGACGGGATCGTGCGGCAGCCCTTGCTGGCCCTGCTCGCCAAGGAGCCGGCTCACGGCTACGAGTTGAAGCTCGCGCTCGAGCAGACCTTCGGCCTGGCGTATCCACCGCCGAACATCGGGCAGATCTACGTCACCCTGAAGCGCCTCGAGCAGGACGGCCTGGTCCGCAGCGAGGATGTCGAGCAGACCACCCGCCCCAACAAGCGGGTCTACGAACTCACCCCGGCGGGCCGGCGGGCGCTGGGCGCCTGGGTCGGCGAGCCGAGCGACGGTCCGCGGGTCCGCGACGAGTTCTTCATCAAGTTCATCCTGGCCCCGATGGCGGGACTCGCCGACCGGATGGAGCTCATTAACTCCCAGCGCAGGCATTATCTGGGCATAATGCGTAACCTGACCGAGCTGCAGGCGGAAGCCGACCCGGCCGACGCCCCGGCCCGGCTCCTGATCGAGGGCGCCATCCTGCACCTGCAGGCTGACCTCGACTGGCTGCAGAGATGCCAGGAGGAACTTGTGTGAGAGGTATCGCGCCGAAGGATTCGCCCTGGCCGCCCGCGCGGCCGACCGAGCCCCCCATCCTCCTGCGGACGTCGAAGCTGGTGAAGGTGTACCGGGCCGACAGGGTCACGGTGGAGGCCGTCCGCGGGGTGGATGTCGAGCTCGGTATCGGCGAGTTCGTCGCCATCATGGGACCGTCCGGATCGGGCAAGTCCACCCTGCTGCACGTGCTCGGCGGTCTCGAGCCGGCCACGAGCGGCGAGATCTGGCTGCGGGGCCAGCGCGTGGACGGGCTCTCGACGGCCGCCTGGGCCATCCTGCGGCGGCAGCACATCGGCTTCGTGTTCCAGTTCTTCAACCTGCTGTCCAACATGACGGTGGCCGACAACGTGGAGCTCCCCGCGCTGCTCGCGGGCGCGACCCCGCGGCAGGCCAGGAAGCGCCGCGAGGAGCTGCTGACCGAGCTGGGCATTTCCGGTAAGGCGGACGCCGCCCCGGCCCGGCTGTCCGGCGGGGAGCAGCAGCGCGTGGCGCTGGCGCGCGCGCTGGCCAACGAGCCGAGCGTCCTGCTCGCCGACGAGCCGACCGGCAACCTGGACAGCTCCAACACGCGCGACGTGCTCCGGCTGCTGCGCCGGGCCCACGACGGGGGCCAGGCGATCCTGATGGTCACCCACGACGCCCGGGTCGCGAGCCTGGCCGACCGGGTGATCAACCTGTTCGACGGGATGGTGGCCGACGACGCCAAGATCGTGCCCATCCCGCGCACCATGAACGGCGTCGCCGACGTTCTGGAGCTGAGAGGCTGAGAGGCTGAGAGGCTGACACCTGATGCGAGGCACGCTCCGGTGGGCACGCGCTGACCTGCGCGCCCGGCGGGGCCAGGCCCTGATCACGGTCGCCGTCGTCGCCGGGGTGGTAGCCGCGCTGTTCCTCGCCACCATGCTCTTGCAGGGGGCGGTCAATCCGTGGCAGCAGCTGTCCGCCCGGACCCGCGGCGCGGACGTGCTGATCTATTTCCAGAACGGCACCAACACCAATGGGCTACGCCACGTGACCGGGATCAAGGAGACCGGCCAGCCGTACCAGGCCGCGCCGGCGACGCTCGAGCGCGGCGCGGTGAAGTCGCCGGTCGAGCTCAGGGCCATGACCCAGGAGCCGCCCGCGATGTCCGCGCCGCTCGTGGTGACCGGGACCTGGCTGCGGTCCTCGGCCCAGGACGGTGCTGTCGTCGAGGCGTCCTTCGCCCAGGCGGTGGGCGTCGGCGTGGGGGACCGGATCACGGTGGACGGGATCGACGGCACCAAGGTGCCGATGCGGGTGGTCGGCATCGCGGACACCGCCGACCAGGGCTTCTACCCGCAGTGGACCCCCGGCCTGATCTGGGTGCAGCACGGGCTGCTGACCCGGGTGGAGGCCAACCCGGGCGAGACCCTCCAGATCGTCGGCCTGCGCCTGTTCGACAACTCCACGGTAGCCACCGGCCAGGTCGTCCAGACCATCTGGAACCTGTACAACGGCCCGGCCGAGAATTCGGCCTCGGCCGTCGAGCGCTACTCCACCTGGCAGCAGGTGAAGGACTCGATGGCGAACAACGACCGGCTGCTCGGGCTGCTGCTCGCCCTGTTCGGAATCATCGCGCTGCTCGCCGCCCCGTGCGCCATCGCTAACGTCACGGCGGGCCGCGTCCTCGTCCAGCGCCAGGACATCGCGATGCTGAAGGCGCTCGGGTTCACGCCCGGGCAGGTGGTCCGCATGCTGCTCGCCGAGCAGACCCTGCTCGGGGCGGCCGGGGCCGCGCTCGGGCTGGCCGCCGCCCGGATCATCACCTCGCCGGCGTTCGTCAAGCCGCCGGGCGGGACGCCGGTCGGCCTCGCGCCGCTGTCCGGCGCCTGGATAGCGCTGATCGGCGCGGGCACCGTGCTCACCGTTGCGGTCGCGACCGTCATCCCGGCCTGGTGGGCGGGCCGGGTCTCGCCGGTCGCCGCGGTCCGGCCGAGCCCGCCCCGCGGGCACCTGTCGCTGATTACCCGCCTCAGCCTGCTCTTCCACCTGCCCGCGGCGCTGGTGCTCGGGGCCAGGGACTCGCTGACCCGGCGGCTGTCCGCCGGGCTGACCGTGTTCGGCCTGGCCATCCCGATGGCGATGATCACCATCGCGCTGACCTGCTGGTCGACCATCGACGGGTTTACCAGTGACCCGGGCAAGATCGGCCTCGCCTCGGCGGTCACGGTCAGCCAGGGTGGCCTGGAGAACAAGCAGATGCTGGCCCTGATCGGCCGCGATGCCCAGGTGCTCGCGGCCTACCCCGGCGCCCAGTCCGTCACCCTGCTGCCGGGCGACAACGGCACCTTCTACGCCCGGGCGATGGGGACCTCGACCCGGCCCTACCCGTTCCGGGCCGTGCAGGGGCGGATGTTCCGCGCGGCCAACGAGGCGGTCGCCGGCCAGGGCTTCCTCGACCTGATGCACATCGGCGTCGGCGCGTGGATCTCGCCGACCATCGACGGGGTGCCGGTGATCCTGCACATCGTGGGCCGGACGATCGAGCCCGACAACAACGGCGATGTGCTCGATTTCGGGCTCGACGCACTGGACCACGCGGGCAGCGCGCCGCCGCAGCTGGTCTATCACCTGGTCCTGAAGCCGGGAGTGACGGCCGCCGCGGCCCGGGCCCGGCTGCTTGCCGAGTCGCACGACCGGCTCGACGTGCAGGTCGTGCCGAACCCGGCCGGCGGCCTCGGGGGACTGCAGCTGGTGATCGCGGTTTCGGTGGTCATCCTGGCCGTGATCGGGCTGGCCAACCTGCTCACCGCCACCGTGGTCGGGATGCGGGATCACCAGCACGAGATGGGCGTGCTGGCGGCGATGGGTCTCACGCCGCGCCAGGTGGTGGCCACCCTGGTGACCAACACGATGATCCTCGCCCTGACCGGTGTCACCGCCGGCACCGTGGCCGGACTGCTGATCGCGCCGTGGCTGATCAACATGCAGGGCGAGACGAGCGGCATCGGCTCGGGTATCGCGGTCAGCCTGAGCCCGGCGGCGATCGCGGCCATCATGGCCCTGGCGCTGGCCACCGCCGCGGCCGCGGCCCTGACCTTGGCCCGGCGCACCACCAGCCAGCCATCCAGCCCGCTTGTAACGCTCCGCCACCGCCAGACGATGACCAAGTGAAAGCGGCTGACGTGGGTACCCCCGAGCCCATGTCAGCCGCTTGTGCATGGTCGGCCGGTGGCGGGATTTCTCGTCGTGGCGACGGTAAGCCGGCTACTCCGCGCACCCCCGCAGCGGGTAGCGTTCGGGTATGACGACGAACCCGGCGCCGTTCGGCTCAATGGTCACGGCGATGATCACCCCCATGACTCCCGACGGGACCGTCGACTACGACGGGGCCGCCCGTCTGGCCGACTATCTCGTCACCGACATGCGTAACGACGGCCTGGTCGTCAACGGCACCACCGGGGAGGCGCCGACCACTAGCGACGAGGAAAAGGAACGCCTGCTCCGGGTGGTGCTGGAGGCAGTAGGCTCGCGGGCCAAGGTGGTGGCCGGGGTCGGCACCAACGTGACCGCCCACACCATCGAGCTGGCCCGGTCGGCCGAACGGGCCGGGGTTCACGGCCTGCTCGTCGTGACTCCTTATTACAACAAGCCGCCCCAGCCCGCACTCGAGGCCCACTTCACCGCGGTCGCCGACGCCACCGGGCTGCCCGTGCTCATCTACGACATTCCCGCCAGGACCGGCGCGGCCGTGGCCACCGAGACCCTGATCCGGCTGGCCGCGCACCCCAGGATCGTCGGCGTCAAGGACGCCAAGGACGCCCCCGGCGCCACCTCACACGTGCTGGCCCAGACGGACCTCGTCTTCTACTGCGGCACCGACATGCTGAACCTGCCGTGGCTATCGCTCGGCGCGGTCGGCTTCGTCAGCGTGGTCGGTCACGTGGTGGGGGACCGGCTGCACGAGATGATCGACGCGTTCGGCGCCGGTGACGTGGCCCGGGCCCGGCAGCTCCACTACGAGCTCATCCCGGTTTACGACGGGCTGTTCCGCAACCAGGGCGCGGTGATGACCAAGGCCGCGCTCGACTTGCTCGGCCTCCCCGGCGGCGCGGTGCGGCTCCCGTTGCTGCCCGCCACCGACGCGGAAAGACACCAACTGGCGCTCGACCTGACCGCGGGCGGCGTCAAGCTGTGAGTCACCCCCACCCCGACCTCGCCCCGCCCGCCGAACTCGACCGCAACGGCCTGCGCATCGTCGCGCTCGGCGGCCTCGGGGAGATCGGCCGGAACATGACGGTCTTCGAGTACCGTGGCCGGCTACTCATCGTGGACTGCGGCGTGCTGTTCCCCGACCCCGACCAGCCCGGCGTGGATCTCATCCTGCCGGATTTCGGGTATCTGGACGGGCGGCTCGACCGGGTCGAGGCGCTCGTGCTCACGCACGCGCACGAGGATCACATCGGCGCGGTCCCCTACCTGCTCCGGCAGCGCCCGGACATCCCGCTGGCCGGCTCCAGGCTGACCCTGGCCCTGGTGCAGAGCAAGCTGGCCGAGCACCGTCTCGACCCGGTCACGGTCGAGGTGGTCGAGGGCAGCCACAGCTCGTTCGGCCCGTTCGACTGCGAGTTCTTCGCGGTCAACCACTCGATCCCGGACGCGCTCGCGGTGGCCATCCGCACCCCGGCCGGGGTGGTGCTGCACACCGGCGACTTCAAGATGGACCAGCTGCCGCTGGACGGCAGGCTCACCGACCTCGCCGGCTTCGCCCGGCTCGGCGGCGAGGGCGTCGACCTGCTGATGGCGGACTCGACCAACGCCGAGGTCCCCGGCGTGGTGACCTCCGAGCGCGAGATCGCGCCCGTTCTCGATGAGATCTTCGCCAATACCAGCCAGCGCATCATCGTGGCCTGCTTTGCCTCGCACGTGCACCGGGTGCAGCAGGTGCTCAACGCCGCGGTGAAGCACCGGCGCAAGGTCGCCTTCGTCGGCCGGTCCATGGTCCGCAACATGGGCGTCGCCCGCGACCTCGGCTACCTGCGGGTGCCCGGCGGGCTCCTGGTCGAGCTGCGCGAGGCCGAGGAGATGCCGCCCGGCGACGTGGTGCTGATCTCCACCGGCTCGCAGGGCGAGCCGATGTCGGCGCTGTCCCGGATGGCCGGCCGCGACCACCCGATCAGGATCGCCGCCGGGGACACCGTCATCCTGGCCTCCTCGCTGATCCCGGGCAACGAGACCGCGGTATACCGGGTGATCAACGGGCTGACCCGGCTCGGCGCCCGGGTGGTGCACAAGGCCTCGGCGCTGGTGCACGTGTCCGGCCACGCCCCGGCCGGGGAACTGCTCTACGTGCTGAACCTGGTCCGGCCGCGCAACTTCATGCCGGTGCACGGCGAGTGGCGTCACCTGCGGGCGCACGCCCGCCTCGCCGCCCTGACCGGCGTCCCGGAGAACAACATCGTGATCGCCGAGGACGGCGTCGTCGTCGACCTGGTGGCCGGCCAGGCCAGCGTGGCGGGCGCGGTGCCGTGCGGCTACGTCTACGTGGACGGCCTCACCGTCGGCGAGGTCACTGAATCCCAGCTCAAGGACCGCCGCATCCTCGGCGACGAGGGCTTCATCTCGATAGTGATCGTGGTCGACGCCAGCTCGGGCAAGATGGTGGCCGGCCCCGAGATCCAGGCTCGCGGTTCGGGCATCGACGACGCCGCCTTCGGCGCCGTCCTGCCCAGGATCGAGGAAGCCCTGGCCCTCGCGGCCGCCGACGGCATCACCGAAGCGCATCAGATCAGCCAGCTGGCCCGCCGCATCGTCGGCAAATGGGTCAGCGACAACTACCGCCGCCGCCCCATGATCATCCCCGTAGTAATAGAGGCCTAGCCCCACCACCCCACGTCCCACCAGCCTCGGCCGTATCCCCTGTCGGCCGCGAGCGTAACCACGGCGATGTGACTCTGCAGTGGTCCTGACCACACCCATGTGACATAGCCGTGGTCCGACGGGCGCGCAGCGCCCGGAAGTTGCCGACCGAGGTCATAAACGACATCAAGGCCGCCCTCGACGGCGCCCGCGGTCGCCCGCTAACCAAGCTTAAGACGGTCCCGGCGAATAATGTGGCGGCCGCGTAGCGGGCCGGCGGTACCCCGATAGTCACGGTGAAATCCCTGGTCAGGTGGGCCTGGTCGGCATAGCCGAGGTCCGAGGCCAGCGCGGCCCAGTCCACCGGCTCGCCGCTGCCGGCGCGCTCGGCGGCCTCGTGCAGCCGGGCCCGGCGCATCACCCACTTGGGGCTGACCCCGACGTAGTCGGCGAACAGCCGCTGCAGGGTACGCACGGTCAGCCCGGATGAGGCGGACAACTGGTCGACGCGGCGCAGCACGGGATCGTCGGTGACGCGCGAGACCAGCGCGGCAGCCTGCTCGGCCAGCGGATCCCGCTCCGGCATGACCGAGTGCAGCAGCGCCTCCGCATACCCGATCATGACGCCGTCGTCCACGCCGAAATCACCGATGATCGCCTGCCGGGTCTTCTCCGCCCGCGGCCCGAACAACCGCGCGGCCGGCACCACCCGGTCGGTCAGCTGGGAGATCGGCGCCTGCCAGAAGGGCCGGAAGCCGCCGGCCGTGAACCGCACCCCGAACGCCAGGCCGAGCCCGGACAGCGACCGGGTGAACAAACGCCGGTCCACGCCGAATATCCCCGCCCCAGACGCCTCGAAGACCAGGTGCACGTTGGGGTGCGGCAGGACCGTCTGCTCGTGCGGCGGCCGGCCGCGCAGGTCCCAGCGGGGGATCCAGTAGTAGTCCACGAACGGCGCGAGCGCCTCCGACGGCTTGTGCCTGTCGAGCCGGAGAACAGACGCGGCGAGGTCCGGGCGCAGCACGCCACGGCCCATGGTCCCGGCGACGGTATCTGGCACCTGATCAGCCTATATCTGTCGCGTTTCTTCAAGACGGCCTGACCCGCCCTCGGTAGTGTCGCAACCATGGAGACGAAGAATCTGAGCGCAGAAATGGCGGCCGCGTCGGCCGAGGCGGCCCGGGTAGTGGGCAAGGTCCAGGAGGGAACCCTCGACGCACCCACCCCGTGCGGCGACTGGGACCTGCGCATCCTGCTCAACCACACGATCTTGTGGACCTCGTACTCCGCCGAGCGCCGGGCGCACGGCGAGAGCGTCGCCGAGGACCTGATGAACAAGGACTTCACCGCCGACCCCGGCTTCCGCGAGGACTACGCCCGGCAGATAGACAAGGCCGTCACGGCCTGGTCGGCACCCGAAGCCTGGGAGGGCACACGAAACGTCATGGGCGACGCCACTCCGGCCGCCGACGTGGGCGCGATGCTGCTCATGGAAACGGCCCTGCACGGCTGGGACGTGGCCAGGGCCACCGGCCAGGAATTCAACGTAAACGACGCAACGGCAACCGCCCTGGAAGACATCGTCCAGGCCCAGGCCGAACTTTTCCGCAAGTACCAGGGCTTCGCCGACGCCGTCGAACCGCCACCGAACGCGACGGCCTTCGAGCGTGCCCTCACCCTCTCCGGCCGCGACCCGAACTGGAAGCCAGCGTCATAACGAGGCCAGCGTCATAACGACGCGGTCAGCACCCGCACCGGCGAACCCTGAGTGAACGCGACGATGTCCTCGGCCGCGTCGCCGTAGAAGACCCGGTAGGTCTCCTCGGTGACGTAGCCGAGGTGCGGGGTCAGCACCACGTTGGGCGCGGACCGCAGCCGGTCGGACAGCGGCAGCGGCTCGACGTCGTACACGTCCAGCGCTGCCCCCGCGATCGCCCCCGACCGCAGGGCCGCCAGCAGGGCCGCGCTGTCCACGAGGGGCCCGCGGGAGGTGTTCACCAGGTACGCGGACGGCTTCATCAGCGCCAGCTCGGCCACGCCGACCAGCCCCGCGCTGCGCGGGCTGAGCTTGTAGTGCACGGTCACCACGTCGGAGGAGGAGAACAGCTCCTCCTTCGAGACCGGCTTGGCGTGCGCCTTCTTGGCCACGTCCGGGTCCAGGTTCTGGCTCCAGGCCACCACCTTCATGCCGAACGCCCGGCCGATATGCGCCACCCGATGGCCCTGGTGGCCGAGGCCGACCACGCCGAGCCGCTTGCCGTCCAGGCCGGTGCCGATGGTCCGCTGCCAGCCGCCGCCGAACCCGAGCGCCGCGCCGCCGGCCCGCCCGGCCTGCTTCAGCCGCTGATCCTCCTCGGGGATGTGCCGGAGCAGCGCGAGGATCAGCCCCCAGGTCAGCTCGGCCGGGGCCGAGCCGGTGCCGCCGGTGCCGCACACGGTCACCCCCCGGTCAGCCGCGGCCGCGATATCGATAGCGGCGTTGCCCATGCCCGTGGTGACCAGCAGCCGCAGCCGCGGCAGCTGGCCGAGCGTGGTCGCGTCGAAGGGCGTGCGTTCCCGCATCGCCACGATTACGTCGTACGGTTCCAGGGCGCTGACCAGCGCATCTGTCCGTGAGATGTGCTCGGCGAACACGTCGATCTGGCCGAGCGAGCGCACCGCCGACCAGTCCGCGCTGGCCAGGGAAACCTGCTGATAGTCATCGAGGATCGCGACCCGCATGAGGCAGACACTACCGCGCCGCCGACGCCTCCGCTCGCCTGATAGCGTCGCTGGCGAGGAGGCCGAATTGACCTGGCTTGACGCGCTGACCGAGAAGGCCCTGGCCCGGGAGCTGCCCACCCGCGCCGAGGCCCGCAAAGTCCTGCAGGGTACCGACGACGAGCTGTTGGATGTGGTGGCGGCGGCCTTCAAGGTCCGGCTCCGCTACTTCGGCCGCCGGGTCAAGCTGAACTACCTGGTCAACATCAAGAGCGGCCTGTGCCCCGAGGATTGCTTCTACTGCTCGCAGCGGCTCGGCTCGGCGGCGGACGTGCTCAAGTACACCTGGCTCAAGCCGGACGAGGTGGTCAGCAACGCCGAGGCGGGCGTCAAGGCCGGCGCCAAGCGCGTCTGCCTGGTCGCCAGCGGCCGCGGCCCCACCGACGCGGATGTCACCCGGGTATCCGGCGCGATCGGGAGGTTCAAGGAGCAGTACCCCGACGTCGAGGTCTGCGCCTGCCTCGGCCTGCTGTCCGACGGCCAGGCCGAGCGCCTGCACCAGGCGGGCACCACCGCCTACAACCACAACCTCAACACGGCCGAGGCCAGCTACGCCGACATCTGCACCACCCATACGTACCAGGACCGGGCCGACACGGTACGGAGGGCCAAAGACGCCGGCCTGTCCCCGTGCTCGGGCCTGATCGCCGGGATGGGCGAGACCGACGAGGAGCTCATCGACGTCGTGTTCGCGCTGCGCGAACTGGACCCCGACTCGGTGCCGGTCAACTTCCTGATCCCGTTCGAGGGCACCCCGCTGGGCGGCCAGTGGGCGCTGACCCCGCAGCGCTGCCTGCGCATCCTGGCCATGGTCCGGTTCGCCTGCCCGGACGCCGAGGTCCGGCTGGCGGGCGGCCGGGAAATCCACCTGCGCAGCCTGCAGCCCCTCGCGTTGCACATCGTCAACTCGATCTTCCTCGGCGACTACCTGACCAGCGAGGGCCAGCCCGGTGCCCGCGACCTGGAAATGATCGCCGACGCCGGCTTCACCGTCGAGGGCGCGGCCGAGCGCACCCTGCCGGACCACCGACCCGAATACCGCGATCTGGTCAAGGTCCGCCGCCGCGGCCCCGGCACCTCGCTCCCGGCGAATGCCTGAGCCCAGGAACCCGCGGATCGAGGACCTCGAGCGCACCGCCGCGCTGCACTGGCAGGCGCCGGAGACCGAAGCACTGGGGGAGTGGCGGCTCCGCGCGGCGGACGGCTTCACCGGCCGGGCCAACTCGGCCCTGCCCGTCGGTGACCCGGGCCTGCCGCTGCCGGAGGCGGTAGCGGCCGTCGAGGCCTGGTACCGCCGGCGGGGCTTGCCGCCCATGATCGTCCTGCCCCAGGGTGCCGGTCCCGACCCCCTGCCCGCCTATCTGGCCGAACGGTCCTGGGTTCCCCGCCCCGGCCCCGCCTTCGTCATGACCGCGGCGGTCGCGGACCTTCCCGCGAGTACCGCCGACGTGCGATTCTCCCCCGAACCGGACGCGGCCTTCCTCGGCCTCTACCGCTATCGCGGGCAGGACCTGCCGCCGATCGCGCGGACGCTGATGATGTCGGCCCCGTGGCAGGCGTTCGGGACCATGTGCCAAGACGGCCGCACGGTGGCCTGCGGGCGGATATCCGTGGCGGGTGACCTGGGGGTACTGACCGCGGTGGAGGTCGATGCCGCCTGCCGGCGTCAGGGCCTGGGCGCGGCCATTACCTCGGCGCTGGCCGCCGCGGCGGCCGGTCAGGGGGCGCGCCGGATGCTGCTCCAGGTCGAGACGGGCAACGCTCCGGCCCGCGCGCTCTACCAGCGGTGCGGCTTCCGCGACTCGCACCGGTACCACTACGTGATTGCGCCATAAGCGAGACACGCCCCTTCGATGCTTGGGGTGACTGCGGCTTCTCGCTACGTTTGTAAGTATGGCGACCCGTGCCCGTAACGGATCTGCCCGCTCGCGTGGCGGGCTGGACGAGGCTGCCCCTGAGCCTGTGAACCGGTCCGCGGCCACCAAGTCGCCGGCCCGCCAGGCGCCCCGCCGTAAGCAGGGGCAAGGCAGCCAGACCCGTTCGGCCCCGAAGAGCCCGAAGACCCCTAAAAAGAGGAGCAACCGGAAACCGTCCGGCCGGCCAGGCCCGGGCAAGGGCCGCACGGCGAAGGGCCGCACGACCCAGGGGCCCCCGCCGCGCGATCCCGTCGTGATCCTGGTCCGCTGGACCGGCAAGATGATCGTGGCCGCCTGGATGCTCGTCGCCGGGGCAGTCGGGTTCGCCGCCCGGGCCGTCGGCCGCGGCGCGCGCGACCTGGACCCGCACCACCGCCGCGACGGGCTGGGGTTGCTCACCCTGGGCCTGGCCATCGTGCTCGCGGCCGGGCTGTGGTTCCGGATGCCCAACGCGGCCGGCCGGTCCATCCGGACCGTGGCGGTCGGCGGGTTCGGCTCGCTGGCCTGGGTGATCCCGGTGCTGGGGCTGCTGCTGGCCTGGCGGTTCCTGCGTCACCCCGACCGCAATACCGAGACCATCCGGGCCGCGATCGGCTGGACCGCGCTGCTGCTCGGCGCGCTCGGCCTCATCCACATCGCCAAGGGCACGCCGCGCCCGTCCGACGGCGCGCGCGCCATGCACGTGGCCGGCGGCTATCTCGGCTACGCCGTGTCCGGCCCGCTGGCCTCCGCGGTCACCACGTGGGCGGCCGTGGCGCTGCTCACGCTGCTGGCCATATACGGGCTCCTGCTCGTCTCCGGTACCCCGCTGCACCGCGTACCGGAACGCCTCCGTGAGGTGCGCGAGACGCTCGGGCTTGCCCCGCCGCGGGCCGAACCGGACGGCGACGGGCTGGAGGTCGACGAGAACTATGAGGCCGGCACCGGCAGCGCGGTCCGCCGGGCGCGCGGCCAGATCGCCCGGCAGATCAGGCTGCGCCCGGCCATCGAGGCCGGCGATCACTCCAAGCCCTACGACACGCCGCTACTCGAGCAGGACTCCAAGCGCGGCAGGCGCCGCCCGGATGGCGGCGACGGCCTGATCGAGGCGCTCGGCTTCGGCACCCATGAGGAGCCTGACCCGTCGACCGCGCCCGCCGCGCACGAGCCGGTCCCCGAGCCCGTCATCCCCGTGCCAAAGCCGTCGGCGCCGCTGCGCAACCCCGAGCAGCTCACGCTGACCTCGGGCGACGCGATCGCGTACACGCTGCCGCCGACCGCGCTGCTCCGGCCGGGGACCGCGCCGAAGCAGCGGACCAGGGCGAACGACATCGTGGTGGCGGCGCTGTCCGAGGTGCTCGAGCAGTTCCAGGTGGACGCGCA
>Ga0335081_10001528_pt1 | contig 36891 bp, 40 predicted proteins | sample Lox_Sample_35_FD_206713 | JGI IMG/M metagenome (GOLD analysis project Ga0335081, IMG submission 206713) | Soil microbial communities from Loxahatchee National Wildlife Refuge, Florida, United States - Lox_Sample_3.5 | ecosystem: Environmental > Terrestrial > Soil > Wetlands | place: USA...
GGCGCCGGGCGCCGCGCGCAGGCGCGACGATTTCGGCGAGCTCGCCACCGGCGGCGAGCTCAGCCACCCGCTCGCGCCCGGCGTGGCGCTGTTCGGCGGCTTTGCACTCGACTCGAAGAACAACGAGTCGGCGCGCGATCTGAGCCTGTTCCGCAGCGGCCTCGCGGGCGGGGCGAGCCTCACGCGCGGCAGCGACCAGCTCCGGCTCGCGCTCTCCCAGAGCACGCTCTGGGTGGGCGGCGCGCGCCTGCGCACCCTGAGCGGCCTGGACGGCGAGTGGAGCCGCACGCTGGACGATCTGAGCGGGGTGCGCTACTCGGCGCAGTGGGCGAACGAGGACTACACGGGCCTGGACGCGGCGCGCAAGGCCCAGTACACGGCGCTCGGTTTCGAATACCGCCAGCTGATCATCTCCGACTGGCGCCCGGTGCTGGTGCTGGGGGCGAGCGTGGGCGACGAGCACAACACCGAGAACCGGCCCGATCTCGGGCGCGGCCTGTACGGTCTGCGGCTGGGCTTCGAGCTCACGCCGCAGCTGCGCTGGGGCCTGAGCGCGGGCCTGTCCTACGTCGAGAGCCGCTACGACGGGCCCGACCCCGTGCTCGGGGCGACGCGCCGCGACCATTTCGCGCAGCTCGACGCCGCGGCGACCTACCTGATCGACCGCAACTGGAGCATGCGCGGCGAGCTCACGCTGGCCGACAACCGCTCCAGCCTGGAGCCCTACGGCTACACGCACGAGCTCGCCGCGCTGAAGCTGCGCTACGAGTTCAACTAGGCGATGCCGGCGCCGCCCGAGGCGAGCCTCACGGTCAAGGTCTGGGACGCGCCGCTGAGGCTGTTCCACTGGCTGCTGGCGGCGCTTGTCACGCTCTCGGTGAGCACCGGCTACCTGGGCGGCAACGCGATGCGCTGGCACGTGTGGTCGGGCTGCGCGATCCTGGGCCTGCTGATCTTCCGCCTGCTGTGGGGCTTCGCCGGCAGCACCACCGCGCGTTTCGCGCACTTCGTGCGCGGGCCGCGCGCCGCGCTGGGCTACGCGCGCGGGCTGGGCCGGCGCGCGCCCTCGCACAGCGCGGGCCACAACCCGCTCGGCGGCTGGATGGTGCTCGCGCTGCTCGCCTCGGCCGCGCTGCAGGCCGGCACCGGCCTGTTCTCCAACGACGACATCGCGACCGAGGGTCCGCTCTACCACCGCGTCAGCAAGACCACCTCCGATGCGATCTCGGCCGTGCACCAGGCGAACGCCGCGGCGCTGCTGACGCTGATCGGGCTGCACGTCGCGGCGGTGCTGTACTACCTCTGGTACAAGCGCGAGGACCTGCTGCGGCCGATGCTCACCGGGGTCAAGCGGATGCCGGCGCAGCCGCTCCCCCCGCTGCGCTTCCCGGGCGCGCCGCGCGCGCTCGCGCTCGCCGCGCTGGCCGCGGCGGCGCTGGCCGCGATCCTGAACTGCTAGGCGCTATTTGGCGTGGAAGTCGTCGTGGCAGGCCTTGCAGGCCTTGCCGACGTTGCCGGCGGCCGACTTCATCGCGCTCTCGTCCCCCGAGCGCGCGGCCTGGGCCAGCTTGCCGATCGCCTCGCCGGCGTTCTCGGCGGCCCGCTTGAACTTGGCCGGCTCGGACCAGATTTCCGACTTGGCATTCGTGTATTCGGCGATCTTCGAGCCCGGGATGGGCTTGTCGGTGCCGGGCAGGAAGTACTTCGTCGGGTCGAGCTGCCACACCGCCTCGAGCCGCAGCGCGCCGGCGACGAAGGCCTCCTTGTTGAAGGGAATCTTGCCCTGCGCCATGCCGGCGAGCGGGCCGAAGGTCAGCCCGTTGACGCGCATGATCGCCTGGCGCGCGTGGATCGCGTCCTCGGGCTTCATCTGCGCCAGCGCGAGCGAGCTTACGCTCGCGGCGGCGAACATCAGGCCTGCGGCCAGGTAACCGGTTCTTGGTTTCATTTGACTTTCTTCCTCGACGGTTGGCGAGCGAGGCCCGATGCCCCGCCAACGCGCCAACAGGCGGATGGTACCGATTATTCCGGGCGGCGTTCGGGGGCGAGAGAATGGTGGGCGGTACTGGGATCGAACCAGTGACTTCCACCGTGTGAAGGTGGCACTCTACCGCTGAGTTAACCGCCCCGCGTGGGGTGGGCGAATTTTAAGCGCCCGCGCGGGGTGCGGCAAGCCTATGATGCGCCGCATCTGCCCCAGGCCTGAGCATGCGATGACCGATATCCGACCCGAGCCGCTGCTGGTCGAAGTGACGCGCGGCGCGCTGGTGGAGAGCCGCCACCGCGCGCATTGCGCGGTCGCCGACGCCGCGGGCGCGCTGGTGCTCGCGCGCGGGGAGATGGAGCGGCCGGTCTACCCGCGCTCGGCGGTCAAGCCGCTGCAGGCGCTGCCGCTGCTCGAGACCGGCGCGGCGGACGCGTTCGGCCTCGGGCCGCGCGAGATCGCGCTCGCCTGCGCCTCGCACCGCGGCGAGCCGATGCACCTGGCGGCGGTCGAGGCCTGGCTGCGCCGGCTGGGCTTGAGCGCGCAGGATCTCGAATGCGCCGCGCCGCCCGCGGCGCTGGGCCACAACTGCTCGGGCAAGCATGCCGGCTTCCTCACCACGGCGCGCCACCTGGGCGAGCCGACGCGGGGCTACATCGAGCCCGGGCACCCGGTGCAGCAGCGGGTGCGCGCGGTGTTGGCCGAGATGACCGGCTGCGACTTGTCGCGCGCGCCGGCCGCGATCGACGGCTGCGGCATCCCGCTGTACGGCATTCCCCTGCCGGGGATCGCGCGCGCGATGGCGCGCCTGGCCGACCCCGCCGGGCTGGCGGGCGCGCGCGCGGCGGCGGCGCGGCGTATCCTCGGCGCCATGGCGCAGGAGCCGCTGATGGTGGCCGGTAGCGGGACTTTCACCAGCGCGCTGCTGGCCGCGGCGGGCAGCGACGCCGCGCTCAAACCCGGGGCCGAGGGCGTGTTCTGCGCCGCGCTGCCCGGGCTCGGGCTGGGCGTCGCGCTCAAGGTCGAGGACGGCGCCGCGCGCGCGGCCGAAGTGGCAATGGGCGCGCTGCTGTGCCGGCTCGGCGCGCTGGACGAGGGCGCGCAGCAAAAGCTCGCGCCGCTGCTGCGGCCCCGGCTAGCCAACGCCGCCGGGCGCGAGGTGGGCGAGATCCGCGCGGCGTGGTGACCGGCATGGCGCCAGGCACGCCCCGCTTGCTGATCTGCGCGCACTGCGACACGGTCTATCGCAGGCGAGCGCTCGCCCTGGGCGAGGTGGCGCGCTGCCGGCGCTGCGGCGCCGAGCTCGAGCGGCACCACCGTCTCGGCGCGGACGCGCTGCTGGCGCTGGTGCTGACCGCGATGATCGTGTTCGTGCAGGCCAACATCTGGCCGATCGTCACGCTCGAGCTCAACGGCCAGCAGGTGTCGGCCACGCTCTGGGGCACCATCCTCGCGGTGTGGCGCGAGCACTCGCAGGTGGTGGCGCTGCTGGTGGCGGGCACCCTGTTCTTCTTCCCGGTGTTCAGGATGCTGCTGCTTGGCTGGCTGCTGTGGTTCGCGCGCCGCGGCCGGCGCGCGCCCGGCTTCCGGCCGGCCATGGTGGCGCTGCATTACCTGCGGCCCTGGACCATGAGCGAGGTGTTCATGCTCGGGGCGCTGGTATCGATCGTCAAGGCGCGCGTGTACTTCGACGTCACGCCGGACGCCGGCCTGTACGCCTACGCCGCGCTGATGCTGCTGATCACCGTGTTCTCGGGGCTCGACCTGCGCGAGCTGTGGGACCTGGGCGAGGCGCGGGCATGAGCGCGCTGCCGCGCGCGGCGGAGCTGGGCCTGGCCGGCTGCCGGGTGTGCGGCCTGGTCTGCCGCGACATTAGCGCGCCCGAGGCGGCCTGTCCGCGCTGCCGCTCGCGGCTGCACCGGCGCAAGGGCGCCAGCCTGGCGCGCACCTGGGCGCTGCTGGTCGCGGCCATGATCCTGTACCTGCCGGCCAACCTGCTGCCCGTGATGCGCACCGCGAGCCTGGGCGACGTGAGCGACAATACGATCCTCGGCGGCGTGGTCCAGCTGTGGCAGAACGGATCGCCCGGCCTGGCGCTGATCGTGTTCGGTGCGAGTATCGTGGTGCCGATGATGAAATTCCTGGTGCTGGCCATGCTGCTGCTGAGCACCCGGCGCGGCAGCCGCTGGGCCAGGCCCCAGCGCGCGCTGCTGTACCGGGTGATCGAGTTCATCGGCTACTGGTCGATGCTGGACGTGTTCGTGGTGGCGCTGCTTACCGCGCTGGTGCAGTTCGGCGTGTTCAGCCTGGTGGAGCCGCTGCCGGGGGTGGTGTACTTCGGTCTCATGGTGGTGCTTACCATGCTGGCTTCGATGAGCTTCGATCCGCGCCTGATCTGGGACGGCGGCGATGGCGACGACTGACGAGCAACAGGCGCCGGCCGTGGACGACCTGCCCGAGCCGGTGGTGCTGCGTCCGCGCCTGAACGTGGCGCTGATCTGGCTCATCCCGGTGCTTGCCGCGCTGGTGGGCATCTCGCTGGTGGTCGGCAACTGGCTCGAGGCCGGGCCCAGCATCAGCATCAGCTTCCTGAGCGCCGAAGGGCTGGTGGCCGGCAAGACGCCGGTCAAGTACAAGAGCGTGGTCATCGGCAAGGTAAGCCGCATCGTGCTCAGCCGCGACCGCAGCCACGTGCTGGTGCAGGTCGCGCTCGACAAGAGCGCCGAGGGCTTCGCCAGCGCCGACGCGCGCTACTGGGTGGTGCGGCCGCGCATCGGACTGGGCGGGGTGTCGGGCGTCGATACGCTGCTCTCGGGCGCGTTCATCGGCGCCGACGTGGGCCATTCCGCCAAGCACCAGGACGTGTTCACCGGGCTCGAGACCCCGCCCGCGGTGCTGCACGACGCCCCCGGCAAGAGCTTCATCCTGCACAGCCGCGATCTGGGCTCGCTCGACATCGGCTCGCCGGTGTACTACCGCCGCATTCCGGTCGGCCAGGTGGCGTCCTACCGGCTCGACCCGGACGGCAAGGGCGTATCGCTGCAGATCTTCATCGACGGACCGAACGACCGCTTCGTCGGGCGCGACACCCGGTTCTGGAACGCGAGCGGGGTAAACGTCTCGCTCGGGGCCGACGGGCTCAAGGTCGACAGCGAGTCGCTGTCCGCGGTGCTGGCGGGCGGGGTGGCCTTCGAGGACCCGCCGGGGCCGCACGACGCCAGCCCGGCGCCGGAGAACGCCAATTTCACTCTGTTCGCGAACCACGCCAGCGCGATGGCGCCGCCGGACGGCCCGCCGCGCTACGTGCGCATGCGCTTCGACCAGTCGCTGCGCGGCCTGGCGGTCGATGCGCCGGTGGAGCTCCTGGGCGTCAATATCGGCCGGGTGGTCTCGATGAACCTCGATTACGACCGCGCGCGGCGCCGCTTCCCGCTCGTGGTCGCCGCCGTGGTCTATCCGCAGCGCCTGGGGCCCGCGTACGACAAGCTCGCCGCCGCGGCCGGCGCCGGGGGCGAGGACGCCGTGCTCTCGTCGCTGTTGGACATGCTGGTCGCGCGCGGCCTGCGCGCGCAGGCGCGCATCGGCAACCTGCTTACCGGTCAGCTCTACATCGCGCTCGACTTGCTGCCCAACGCGTCGCCGGTGAAATTCGACCGCGCCGCCAGGCCGCTCGAGATTCCGACCGCCCCGGGCAGCTTCGACAAGCTGCAGGAGCAGCTGGCCGACGTGGTCGGCAAGCTGCAGCAGGTTCCGTTCGAGCGCATCGGGCGCAACCTGGACCAGAGCCTGAGCGAGCTCGACCGCACGCTCGAGGCGGTAAACGGCGGGCTGCTGCCGCGGCTCGGCAGCACCCTCGATCAGGTCAACGGCAAAGTGCTGCCGCGGCTCAACCGCACGCTGGAGCGCGCGCAGCGCACGCTGGGCAGCGCCGATCGCGCCTTGTCCCCCGATGCGCCGCTGCAGCAGGGCATCGGCCAGACGCTCGAGCAGCTGCAGCGCGCGGCGCGCTCGCTGCGCGCGCTGACCGATTACCTGGAGGCTCATCCGGAGGCGCTGATCCGCGGCCGCCAGCCGGATCGGGCGCCTTCACCGGAGGGCAAGCCATGATCCGCGCGCTTCGCCCGGCGACCGCCGCGCTCGCACTCGCGCTCGCCGGCTGCGCCTCGGCGCCGCTGCACTACTACACCCTGGTCGCGCCGGCCGGCGCGGCGCCGGCCGCCGGCACGAGCGCGCCGTTCCAGTTCGCGCTGCTGCCGGTCGTGGTCCCGGCCCAGGTCGATCGGCCGCAGCTGCTGGTGCGCGAGGGCGGGCAGGGCGTGCGGGTGCTGGAGGACGAGCGCTGGGCGGCGCCGCTCGCGGACGAGGCGCGCGCGGCGCTGGCGGCGGATCTGGCGCGCGAGCTGAACGCCGAGGATGCCACCGGCCTGCCGCCCGGCGGCAAGCCGCGGCTGCGGATCAAGGTCGAGCTGCGCCGCTTCGATTCGCTGCCCGGCGGCTACGCCCTGATCGACGCGGCCTGGAGCGTGAGCGCGCCGCGGGGCGGCGCGGGCGCGAGCTGCGCCGGCGCGGTGCGGGAAAGCGTCGGGCCCGGCTACGACGCGCTGGTGCAGGGCCACCAGCGCGCGCTCGCGCGCCTGGCGGGGGCGATCGCGGCCACGGTGCGCTCGGTCGCCGGCGGGCATGCGCCCGCGTGCGCCGAGCTGAACTAGCCGAACTTGGCGAGCAGGGCGGCGGCCTGCTGCACCCGCTCGTCCGCGCCGGGCTTGGCCCCGGCGCCCTTCTCGGGCACGGCCTGGATCGCGCAGGCGAGCACGCCGAAGAACGCCTTGTCGAGCGCGCGCCGCGCGGCCGAGAGCTGCTGCGTGACCTGCTCGCACTCGGCGCCGGCTTCGATCATGCCCTGAATCCCGCGCAGCTGGCCCTCGACCCGCTTCAGACGCAGGATGAGGTCCTTCTTGTGCCGCTCGTCGCGAATCACCGACATTCTGAATTTATACCCTACCCTGTATCAAATAACAAGGACTCTAAAGGGGATTGACCTAGTATACCCCCTAGGGTATAGTGCCGCAGACGCTAACCCAAGGAGCCTCTTCATGACCGTCGATAACGCCCTGCGTGCCATTGCCGGACTGTTCGTGCTGCTCTCGCTCGCGCTCGGCGCGCAGGCGAGCCCGCTGTTCGTGAGCACGAACTTTCTCTGGTTCACCGCCTTCGTCGGCGCCAACCTGCTGCAGAGCGGCTTCAGCGGCACCTGCCCCATGAGGTGGCTGCTGCGCAAGTCCGGCCTGAAGCAAGCGAGCACGGCATGAGCAGCGAAACCCTGAAGGCGGTTCAGGTCGCCTGCCCCGGGTGCCTGACGCCCAACCGCGTCCCGGCGGCGCGCCTGGGCGAGGACCCGAAGTGCGGCAAATGCGGCGCGGCGCTGCTCGACGGCCACCCGCTGGCGCTAGACGAGGCGTCGTTCGACGCCTTCGTCGGGCGCACCGAGCTGCCGGTGCTGGTGGACTTCTGGGCCCCGTGGTGCGGGCCTTGCCGCGCCATGGCGCCGGCGTTCGAGCAGGCCGCCGGCGAGCTGCGCCAGAGCGTGCGCTTCGCCAAGCTCGACACCGACCAGGCGCAGGCGATCGCCGCGCGCGCGGGCATCCGCGCGATCCCGACCATGGTGCTGTACCGCGCCGGCAAGGAGCTCGCGCGCACCTCCGGCGCGATGGACGCGGGCTCGCTGCGGCGCTGGCTCGCAGAGCACGCCGCGTGACGCGCGCCGCCCTGCTCGCCGCGCTGGCGCTCGCGGCCTGCGCGGCCGCGGCCGCCGAGCCGCTCCGGACCGCGCCGGTCGAGCTACGCGACATGGACCTGAGCTACAGCGCCGAGGCGGTGGTCGAGGCGGTGCGCCAGTCGACCGTCTCGGCCCAGATCGCGGGCCGCATCGTCGAGCTGCGCTTCGACGTCGGCGACTACGTGAAGAAAGGCCAGGTCATCGCGCGCATCGACGAGCGCGCCGCGACCCAGGCCGAAGCCGCGAGCGTGGCGCAGGTGCGCGAGGCGCAGGCCGCGCTCGCCAACGCGCGCGCCCAGTACGAGCGCTCGAAGCAGCTCCTGGCGCAGAAATTCATCAGCCAGGCCGCGCTCGACAAGTCCGAATCTGATTATCGCGCGGCGCAGGCGCGCGTGAGCGCGCTGCTCGCCGGCGCCGGCGTGGCCGCCACCGAGCGCAGCTTCGCCACCATCGTCGCCCCCTACAGCGGGGTGGTCTCGGCGCGCTACGTCGAGCTGGGCGAGATGGCCGCGCCGGGCAAGCCGCTGATGACCGGCTTCGACCCTTCGAGCCTGCGCGTGGTGGCCACGGTGCCGCAGTCGGAGGTCGCCGCGATCCAGGCCGGCGCGAGGGCGCGCGTCGAGGTGCCTTCGAGCGGCAAATGGATCGACGTCAGGAACATCGTGATCGTGCCCTCGGCCGACCCGCGCACCCACACCACCCGCATCCGGCTCGAGCTGCCCGAGGACGTGCGCGGCGTGTACCCGGGCGTGTACGCGCGGGCGCACTTCGTCACCGGCAGCGCGCTCAAGCTGCTGGTTCCGCGCAGCGCGCTGGTCCGGCGCAGCGAAGTCACCGCCGTGTACGTGGTCGACGCCAAGGGCGAGCCGCGCCTGCGCCAGGTGCGCCTGGGCGAGGCGGCGGACGAGAGCAGCATCGAGGTGCTGGCGGGCGTGCGGCCCGGCGAGCGCGTGGCGCTCGACCCCGTGCGCGCCGGCATGGCCGGGCGCCCCGGGCCGAGGCCCTGAGCGATGGGCCTCTCCGGGCGCATCGCGACCTACTTCCAGGACTCGCAGCTCACCCCGCTGCTGGCGCTGGTCGCCTTGCTGCTCGGGCTGTTCGCGGTGATGGTGACCCCGCGCGAGGAGGAGCCGCAGATCAACGTCACGATGGCGAACGTGTTCGTGCCGTTCCCCGGCGCCTCGGCCAGGGACGTCGAGACGCTGGTGTCGACGCCGGCCGAGCAGGTGCTGGCGCAGATGACCGGCGTCGAGCACGTGACCTCGGTGTCGCGCCCCGGCATGGCGGTGCTCACGGTGCAGTTCAAGGTCGGCGTGCCGCGCGTGGACGCGCTGGTGCGGCTGTACAACACGGTGCAGTCCAACCGCGACTGGCTCTCGCCCAATCTCGGCACGCTCGAGCCGATCATCAAGCCCAAGGGCATCGACGACGTGCCGGTGGTGGCGCTGACCCTGTCGGCCGCGGACCCGGGCATCGGCGCCTACGAGCTCGAGCGCGTCGCGCACGCGATCGAGATCGAGCTCAAGCGCGTGCCGGGCACGCGCGAGGTGCAGACCCTGGGCGGGCCGGGCCGCGCGCTGCGCGTGCTGCTGGACGCCGACCGCATGAACGCCTACGGCGTCTCGGCGCTGGACGTGAGCAACGCGCTGCAGCTGTCCAATGTCTCCTCGCCGGCCGGGAGCCTGGTGCAGAACAACCGCGAGATCGCGGTCGACACCGGCAACTACCTGGAGTCGGCCGCCGACGTGCGCAGCCTGGTGGTCGGCGTGTTCGAGCAAAGGCCGGTCTACCTGTCGGACGTGGCGCGGGTCGTCGACGGCCCCGAGCAGCCGCAGCACTACGTGTGGATCGGCAGCGCCAAAGGCGAGGCGCCGGCGGTGACCGTGCAGGTCACCAAGAAGCCGGGCCAGAACGCGGTCGATGTCGCCGAGCGCGTCATGCGGCGGGTGCACGAGCTGCGCGGCACGGTGATCCCGGACGAGGTTCGCGTCACCGAGACGCGCAACTACGGCGCCACGGCGAACGAGAAGGCGCTCAAGCTGATCGAGAAGCTCGTGTTCGCCACGCTTTCGGTCGTGGTGCTGGTGCTCGCCGCGCTCGGCCGGCGCGAGGCGCTGATCGTCGGCGCGGCGGTGCTGCTCACGCTCGCCACGACCCTGTTCGCGTCCTGGGCCTGGGGCTTCACGCTCAACCGCGTGTCGCTGTTCGCGCTCATCTTCTCGATCGGAATCCTGGTCGACGACGCGATCGTGGTGGTGGAGAACATCCACCGCCACCGCGCACACGCGCCCGAGACGCCGCTCGCGCTGCTCATCCCGCTCGCGGTGGACGAGGTCGGCGGCCCGACCATCCTCGCCACCTTCACCGTGATCGCGGCGCTGCTGCCGATGGCTTTCGTCAGCGGCCTGATGGGGCCGTACATGAGCCCGATCCCGATCAACGCGAGCATGGGGATGCTGATCTCGCTCGCGATCGCGTTCAGCGTGACGCCGTGGCTGGCGCTGAAGCTGCTGAAGAAGAATCATCACGAGCGAGCTGCAAGCGGGAAGCTCGATCGAATCTCAAGCCGCATCCTCGGCCCGTTCGTCGATTCGGCCAGGAACCGGCGCCGGCTGTGGCTCGCGATCGCGCTGCTGATCGCCGGCTCGCTGTCGCTCGCGGCGTTCCAGCTCGTGATCCTCAAGATGCTGCCGTTCGACAACAAGTCCGAGTTCCAGGTGGTGCTCGACATGCCGGCCGGCACGCCGGTCGAGGTCACCGCCGCGGCGCTGCACGACATGGGCGCCGAGATCGCGCAGATCCCCGAGGTGACCGACTACGAGGCCTACGCGGGCCTCGCCTCGCCGATCAATTTCAACGGCCTGGTGCGCCAGTACTACCTGAGGAACCTCTCGGAGCAGGGCGACATCCAGGTCAATCTCAAGCCCAAGGGCGAGCGCGAGCGCAAGAGCCACCAGATCGCCCAAGGCGTGCGCCCGGCGCTGGAGCGCATCGCCGAGCGCTGGAACGCGCGCGTCAAGGTGGTCGAAGTGCCCCCCGGGCCGCCGGTGCTCTCGCCGATCGTGGCCGAGGTGTACGGACCCGACGAGGCGGGCCGCATCCGGGCCGCCGAGCGCGTGCGCGCGGCCTTCGCCGCCACGCCCGGCATCGTCGGCATCGACGACTCGGTCGAGGACGCCGCGCCGCGCTACGTGCTGCGGGTCGACCAGAGCAAGGCGGCGCTGCTCGGCGTCAGCCAGCGCCAGGTTGTCGAGACGATGCGCATGGGGCTTTCCGGCGCGGACGTGACGCCGCTGCACGACCACCAGTCGAAATACGAAGTCCCGCTGCGGGTCGAGCTGCCGCCCGAGCAGGGCGGGCGGCTGGACGACTTGCTCAAGCTCGCGATCCGCACCCAGGCCGGCGCGCTGGTGCCTCTGTCCGAGCTGGTGAGCGTGTTCAAGACCGTGCGCGAGCAGCCGCGCTACCACAAGGACCTGCTGCCGGTGGTGTACGTGACCGGCGACGAGGCGGGCAAGGTCGACAGCCCGCTCTACGGCATGTTCGCGATCCGCGCCAAGGTGGTCGGCAAGCCGCTCGCCGACGGCGGGGTGCTGGGCGAGACCTTCATCCACCAGCCCTCGGACCCCTACCGCCAGTACGCGATCAAGTGGGACGGCGAGTGGCAGGTCACCTACGAGACCTTCCGCGACATGGGCATCGCCTACGCGGTCGGGCTGATCCTGATCTACCTGCTGGTGGTGGCGCAGTTCCGCTCGTATCTCACGCCGCTTATCATCATGGCGCCGATCCCGCTCACCGTGATCGGGGTCATGCCCGGGCACGCGCTGCTGGGGGCCAACTTCACCGCGACCTCGATGATCGGCATGATCGCGCTCGCCGGCATCATCGTGCGCAACTCGATCCTGCTGGTGGACTTCGTCAACCAGAAGCTGGAGGAGGGCGTGCCGCTGCGCGACGCGGTGCTGCACTCGGCCGCCGCGCGCGCCAAGCCGATCGCGCTCACCGGCCTGGCGGCGATGATCGGCGCTACCTTCATCCTGGACGACCCGATCTTCCAGGGCCTCGCGATCTCGCTCATCTTCGGCATCTTCGTCTCGACCCTGCTCACCCTGGTCGTGATCCCGGTGCTGTACTACGTCGCGATGCGCGCCAAGGCGGAGTCCGCGTCGAAATAGTCGCTTCGCGGGCAGGACTTGCGGCGATAATCGCCCCCGCATGTCCGAGATCGTCCTCGAGAATGTCTCCAAGCGCTACGGCGCGGTGCGCGCCGTGGACGGCGCCAGCTTTCGCGCCGCCTCGGGCAGGTTCCTGGTCCTTCTCGGACCGTCGGGCTGCGGCAAGTCCACCGTGCTGCGCCTCATTGCCGGCCTGGAGGAGGTGACCGAGGGCAGGATCCTCATCGGCGGGCGCGACGTCACGCGCGTCGACCCGGACAAGCGCCACGTCTCGATGGTGTTCCAGTCCTACGCCCTGTTTCCGCACCTGTCGGTCGCGGAAAACATCGTCTTCGGGCTCAAGGTGCGCGGCGTCGCGCAGGCCGAGCGCGACGCGCGCCTCGCGCGCGTGGCCGATCTGGTGGGGCTGTCCGAGCAGCTCGCGCGCAAGCCGTCCCAGCTCTCCGGCGGCCAGCGCCAGCGCGTCGCGCTGGCGCGGGCGATCATCGCCGAGAACAGGATCTGCCTGATGGACGAGCCTCTGTCCAACCTGGACGCGCAGCTCCGGCACGGCATGCGGGTCGAGATCCGCGCGCTGCAGCAGCGGCTGGACATGACGGTCGTCTACGTCACCCACGACCAGGTCGAGGCGATGAGCATGGCGGACCGCGTCATTCTGATGCGCGCCGGGCGCATCGAGCAGGAGGGCGCGCCCGATGATCTGTATGCCCGGCCGGCGTCGATGTTCGCCGCGCGCTTCATCGGCACGCCGGCCATGAACCTGGTCGCGCTGGCCGACGGGCCGCGGGGGGCGGCGATCCGCGGCGCGCCGGAGGTGGCGGTGCTCCCCGGCCGGGGCGCCGGGCGCGTGCTGGGCGTGCGTCCCGAGCACGTCGGACTGGTGGCCGAGGGCGGGGTGCCGGGCAGCGTGACGAGCGTGGAGTACCATGGCGCGGATACCGTGCTCGGGGTACGGGTCGGAGAGGAGTCGCTGTTCGTGCGCGCGCCCGGCCGGTTGCGGCTCGGAGAGGGCGCCGCAGTGCGGCTCGGCTGGGAGAGCGCCGCGACGCACCTGTTCGATGCGGCGAGCGGGACGCGAATTGAATCGAGTCACGAAAAGGGAGGAAGTCCATGAAAGCGTTGCTTGCAGTTCTGATGACGGCAGTGCTCGCGGCGGCCGCCGGGCCGGCGCGCGCCGACACCGAGCTCACTTTCTATTACCCGATCGCCGTCGGCGGCCCGCTCACCAAGGTGATCGACGGCCTCGCGCGCGACTTCGAGCAGGAGCATCCCGGCATCAAGGTCCATCCCATCTACGCCGGCAACTACGACGACGCGCGCATCAAGGCGCTCGCCGCGCTGAAGGCGGGGCAGCCGGCGCAGATCTCGGTGCTGTATTCGATCGACATCTACGAGCTGCTCGAGCAGGACATCATCGTGCCCTGGGATGCCGTGGCCACGACGGCGGACGACAAGGCATGGCTCAAGGCGTTTTACCCCGCCCTGATGCTGAACGGCATCTACAAGGGCAAGGTGTACGGCATCCCGTTCCAGCGCTCGACCATCGTGCTGTACTGGAACAAGGACGCGTTCAGGGAAGCTGGCCTCGACCCGGACAGGCCGCCCGCGACCTGGAACGAGATGACGCAGATGGCCGAGAAGCTGGTGAAGAAGGACGCGAGCGGCAACGTCGTGCGCTGGGGAGTGGAAGTGCCCTCGACCGGCTACGCGTACTGGATGTTCCAGGCCTTCGCGCGCCAGAACGGCCACGACCTGATGAACAGGGACGGCAACCGGACTTACTACGACAATCCGGACGTGATCGCGGCGCTGCAATACTGGCGCGACCTGGGGGCCAAGTACAAGGTCATGCCCGAGGGCACCGTCGAGTGGGGCACGCTGCGCCAGGAGTTCACCGAGGGCAAGACCGCGATGATGTGGCACACCACCGGCAACCTCACCGCGGTGAAGAACAGCGCCAAGTTCCCGTTCGGGGTGGCGATGCTGCCCGCCTCCAAGCAACGCGGCTCGCCTACCGGCGGCGGAAACTTCTACCTGTTCAAGAAGACCACGCCCGCGGAGCGCAAGGCCGCGCTCACCTTCGTGAAGTGGATGACGACGCCGGAGCGCACGGCCGAGTGGAGCATCGCCACCGGCTATGTCGGCACACGCCCCGACGCCTACGAGACGGCGAAGCTCAAGGAGTACGCCGAGGGCTTTCCGCAGGCCGTGGTGGCGCGCGACCAGCTGAAATACGCTACCGCCGAGCTCTCGACCTTCCAGACCGGCCGCGTGCGCAAGCTGCTCGACGACGCGGTCCAGGCCGCGCTCACCGGCGCCAAGACCCCGGCCGCGGCGCTCAAGGCGGCGCAACAGGAGGCCGACCGGCTGCTGAGGCCCTACCGCTGAGTCGTCGCGGATGAAGCACGTCTACGGCTGGCTGCTGCTCACGCCAGCCGCAATCCTGCTGGTCGGGTTCACCCACTACCCGGCGGCGGCGACGCTGATCGACAGTTTCTTCTCGACCGCGACGGCCGTGCGGCCGTCCCGCTTCGTGGGCTTCGGCAATTACGCTTCGCTCGCGGCGGACCCGGTCTTCTGGAAGGTGCTGGGCAACAACTTCCGCTTCGCGCTCGGCACGATTCCGACCTCGATCGCGCTCGCGATGGTGATGGCGCTGTGGGTGAACCGCAGGCTCCCGGCGCGGGGGCTCGTTCGCATGGCGTACTTCACGCCGACCGTGCTGCCGATGATCGCGGTGGCGAACCTGTGGCTGTACTTCTACACCCCGCAGATCGGCCTGCTCGACAAGATCGGTGCGCTCTTCGGCGCGCCGAGCCACAACTGGCTCGGCGATCCCGACACGGTGCTCGCCTGCACCATGGTGATGGTCGTATGGAAGGAGGCGGGATTCTTCATGATCTTCTACCTGGCGGCGCTGCAGACCCTGCCGCCCGAGCTGCAGGAGGCGGCGAGCATCGAGGGTGCCTCGCGCTGGTACTTCTTCCGGCGCGTGACCTTTCCGCTGCTCATGCCGACGACCTTGTTCGTGCTGGTGAACGCCACCATCAACTCCTTCAAGCTGGTCGACCATCTGTTCATCATGACCAAGGGCGGCCCGGACAACGCCTCGAGCCTGCTCCTGTACTACATCTACCAGGTGGCGTTCAGCTTCTTCGACACCGCGTACGCGTCGACGCTCACGGTCGTCTTGCTGCTGCTGCTCGCCGGGCTCGCGCTGGCGCAGTTCCTCCTGATCGAGCGGCGGGTACACTACCGATGAACGTCTCGGGTAACCGGATCCTGCCGCTCGAGACCGGCGCGGCATGGCTGCTGGCGCTGCTGTGGCTGTCGCCGCTGCTGTACGCCTTCTGGGCCGCGTTCCACCCTGCCGAGCTCGCGACGCACTTCAGGCTGCTCGCTCCGCTCACGCTGCAGAACTTCGCCAAGGCCTGGACTTACGCGCCGTTCCCGCGCCACCTGCTCAACACCGTGATCCTGGTGACGATGATCCTGGCGGCGCAATTCGTGCTATGCACGCTTGCCGGCTATGCCTTCGCGCGCTTCGAATTCGCCGGCCGCGACATCGCCTTCGGCCTGGTGCTGGTGCAACTCATGGTGATGCCGGAAGTGCTGATCGTCGAGAACTACCGCATCATGGCTCACCTGGGCCTGGTCGACACGATCATCGGCATCGGACTGCCGTACATGGCGAGCGCGTTCGGCATCTTCCTCTTGCGCCAGACCTTCAAGACCGTGCCGCGCGAGCTCGAGGACGCGGCGCGGGTCGAGGGCTGCGGCTTTCTCGGCGTGCTCTGGCGCGTGTACGTGCCCCTTGCGCGGCCGACCTACCTCGCGTACGGGCTGGTCTCGGTGAGCTACCACTGGAACAACTTCCTCTGGCCGTTGATCGTCACCAATTCGGTGACCACGCGGCCGCTGACCGTCGGACTCGCGATCTTCGGCGCGCCGGAATCCGGCGTCGATTGGGCGGTGATAAGCGCCGGAACCATCATGGCCATCTCGCCGCTGCTGGTCGCATTTCTCCTGTTCCAGAGGCAGTTCATGCAGTCGTTCATGCGGGCAGGGATCAAGTGACCGCAATCGTGAGCTGGAACATCCAGTGCGGCAAAGGCTGCGACGGCGCCGTGGACCTCGCGCGCATCGCGCGCGTCGTCCGGGCGATGGGCGAGGCCGAAGTCATCTGCATGCAGGAGGTGACGCGCAACGATCCGGAGATCGCCGGGGGCGCGGACCAGGCGACCGAGGTCGCGGCGCTTTTTCCGGGCTACCGCTGGATATTCGGGCCGGGACTCGAGCGGCCGCCGCGCCAGTTCGGAAACCTGCTGCTGACGCGCCTGCCGGTGCTGCAGGTCTTTGTGCATCTCCTGCCGCAGCCCGCCGAGGGCGACATCAAGCACATGCAGCGCCAGGCGATCGAGGCGGTGCTCGCGACCCGCGCCGGACCTCTGCGCGTGGTGACCACGCACCTGGAGTACTACTCGGCGCGGCACCGCGCGGTGCAGATCGAGCGGCTGCGCGCGCTGCAGGACGAGGTCGCGGCGAACGAGGCCCGACCGCCGAAACCGGCTGCCAGCCCCTACGACCCGACCCCGCGCCCGGCCTCGGTGGTCCTGTGCGGCGACCTGAACCTGCTTCCCGGGGACGCCGAGTACCGCGCCCTGTTCCAGGCCCCTTTCGTCGACGCCTGGCGCCAGGCGCATCCCGGCGAGCCGCATCCGCCGACGACGGGCGCCTTCGACCGCGAGCAGTGGCCGATGGGAGGCCATTGCCGCGACTATTTCGCGCTCACAGCCGATGTGGCGCGGCGCGTGGCAGCGCTCGAGGTCGATCTCGATACAGACGCCTCCGATCACCAGCCGCTGCGCCTCGAATTGCGCGACTAGCCCATGTAGCGCGGCAGGAGCAGGGAGATCGCGGGGAAGGCGACCAGCAGCGAGAGGCGGAAGAAATCGGCCACGATGAACGGCAGCACGCCGCGGAACACGGTGCTGGTGGGGACGTCGGGCAGCAGGGTCCTGAGCACGAACACGTTCATCCCGACCGGGGGCGTGATCAGGCTGATCTCGGTCACCACCACCACGATGATGCCGAACCAGACCAGGTCGTAGCCCAGGTGCTGCACCAGCGGATAGAACACCGGCACGGTGAGCAGGATCATCGAGATGCTCTCCAGCACGCAGCCGAGCACGATGTAGATCAGGCAGATCGCGGCGATGACGGTGATCGGGCTGAGCTCGAAGCGGTTGACGAAGTCGCGCAGGTCGCCCGGCATGCTGGTGTAGTTGATGTAGTTGGCGAACATCATCGCGCCGATCAGGATCACGAACAGCATCGAGGTGGTGCGCGCGGCCTCGGTCAGCACGCCGAGCAGCGACTTGAGCGTGAGCCTGCGCCGCGCCAGGGCGAAGGCGAACGCCCCGGTGGCGCCCACGCCGGCGGCCTCGGTCGGGGTGAAGATGCCGCCGTAGATGCCGCCCATCACCAGCGCGAACAGCGCGATCACGCTGATCACGCCGCGATAGACGAAGGCGAGCGCCATGGTGCCGAAGGCGCCCAGCACCAGCGCGTCGTCGGACTCGATCACGCGCAGCCGCGCCAGCGCCGCGAGCGCGAGCGCGAGCACCAGGAAGGCGCCCATGCCGCGCAGGGTGGCGAAGCGCTCCTGCCAGCTCAGGCGCTCCCCCGGCGGGCCCGACCCGGGGTCGCGCCAGGTGGTCCAGCGCACCGCCAGGATGTAGAACAGGATCCCGACCAGGCCCGGCAGCACTCCGGCGGCGAACAGCTTGCCGATGCTGGTGCTGGTGATGATGCCGTACAGCACCAGCACGGTGGAGGGCGGAATCAGGATGCCGAGCGTGCCGCCGGCCGCGATGCAGCCGGCGCCCAGCGCGTTGGAGTAGCCGAACCTGCGCATCTGCGGCATCGCCACCTGCGACATGGTGGCCGCGGTGGCGAGGCTCGAGCCGCAGATCGCGCCGAAGCCGCCGCAGGCGGCGATGGTCGCCATCGCCAGGCCGCCGCGCAGGTGGCCGATGAAGGCGTAGCAGGCCGCGTACAGCTCCTCGGCCATCCCGGCGCGCGTCACGAAAGTGCCCATCAGGATGAACAGCGGCACGACCGAGAACAGGTACGAGAAGCCGGTCTCGTAGGTCACCTGGGTGGCCATCGCCATCGCCGGCGCCCAGCCCTTCATCAGCACGATGCCGCCGATGCCGACCGTGCCCATGGCGAAGGCGATCGGCACGCGCAGGAAGGTAAGCGCGAGCATCGCCGCGAAGGCGAGCAGCGCGTCACTCACGGGGCGATTGCCGCGCGAGCGCGTTATAGAAGTGGATGACCCCCGCCATCACCAGGAAGGCGACGATCGCGTACACGAAGGGCGCGTACTTGATCAGCAGCACCGTGGTGGTATCGCCGTAGGAGGCCGAGCGCCCGGCCTTGCGCCACATCAGGTGCGCCAGGCCCAGCATCAGCACGCCCGAGGCGAGCTCGAGCGCGACCCGGTAGGCGCGCTTCGCGCGCGGGGCGAAGAAGCGGTCCACCAGGTCGACCGTCACGTGCTCCTCGCGCCGCACCACCAGCGGCAGCCCGGCGAAAATGAGCAGCGCCATCATGATCTCGGTGATCTCGAACGCGCCCACCACCGACTGGTTGAACAGGTAGCGCCCGACCACGTCGACGAAGGTCAGCAGCATCATCGCGAACAGCAGCGCGGCCGCGCTCACCCCGAGCGCGGCCTCGATCAAGCGCGCGAGCCGCGCCATGCCTGCTACTTCATCCCCGCTTCGAGCTTGTCGATCTCGGCGTGGTAGTAGGCGAAGGCCTTGGGACCGTCGACGTCGCGCCGCGCCGCGTCCTTGTACCACTCGTCGATCACCGATTTGGCGATCGTCCTGACCTCGGCCTCGAACGCCGGGCTGGCGTGGGTGATCTTGACGTTCGCCTTCTCGATCGCCTCGAGGCCGACCTTGTCGGCGTCGTCCCACATGTGGCCCGCGGCGCGCGCCACGTACTCGCCCGAGATTTTGTCGAGCGCGTCCTTGTCCTGCTGCGGCAGCGCATCCCACTTGCCGGGGTTCATGAACAAGCCGAACGTGGAGCTGTAGAAGCCGCCGTGGAACAGCGTTGCGTAGTGGATCAGCTTCTCGAGGTGGAACGAGGCCGGCGACTCGAGCGGGAAGAACACCCCGTCGGCGACGCCTTCCTTGAGCAGCTCGTAGGCGAGCGGCGCGGGCTTGAAGATCAGCGTCGCGCCCATCGCCTTGCCCATGTCGGCCGCGACCCCGCCGCCGGTGCGGATCTTGAGCCCCTTCAGGTCGGCGACGCTCGCCACCTCGTGCTTGCTGTTGAAGATCTGGCCCGGGCCGTGGGTGAACACGCCGAGCAGGTGCACGCCCTTGTACTCGTCCGCCGCCGCGAAATACTTGTAGTGCGTGCGCGAATAGGCGACCGAGTTGATGGTCGCGGTCGCGCCGCCGCCGGGCAGCTCGCCCAGCTTGGTCAGCAGGAAGCGCGCCGGGGTGTAGCTCGCGGTCACGTAGGACAGGTCGACCAGGTCGTCGTGCACCGCGTCGAAGGTTCCCGGCGGCGCCACCGGCGCCTTGGGCAGCATCTGGAACCTGACCCGCCCGCCGGTGACTTTCTCGGCCTCCTTCGCCCAGCCGACCAGGAACACGCTGGTGAGCGGGTGGCTCGGCGGCACCCAGGACGACATGGTGAGCGTGGTCTGCGCCGCCGCGGGCTGCGCGAGCGCACCCGCGACGACGGCGGCGAGCGCGGTCAAGACGGTTCGATTCATTTTCATTCCCTCCTCCCAGATGGAGCGCGCATTCTATCGGAATCCGCCGCGGCGTCGATCGCCGCCAGCACCTTGGCGTAGTCGCCCAGCTCCCCCGCGAGCAGCACCGCGAGCCGCGCCAGCGTGCGCTCGCGCTCCTCGGGCGCGCTGCCATCGAGCAGCGCGGCGAACGCATCGTAGAGCCGGTCGGCCTCGAGCGGCGAGAGCCTGCCGGGGGCGCGCGCCGCGGGCGGCGCACGGCGCGCGGCGCCCGCGCGGTAGCCGAGCACGCCGTCGATCGCTTCGCGCGCGAGCCCCGGGTCGATCCCGCGGCAGCGCGCCAGCACGTGGCCGTCGGGGCGAAAGACGTAGGTCGCGCCCTCGGGCGGCACGCCGTAGCGCGCGAACAGCGCCTCGTTGCCCGCGCGCGGCACGGCGATCGCCTGCGCCCCGCGCGGCGCGGGCGCCTCGCCCCCGAACCAGGCCACGCTGAACTGTCCCTGCAGCCGGTCGACGAAGTAGCCCTCGCCCAGGCGCCCGTCGGGCGCGGCGCAGCCCGGCGCGGCGAGGGGCGCCTCGAGCGGCGCGCCGCGCTCCAGGTTGAGCGGCGAGTCGGCGTATTCGGTCGCGACCGAAAGCCGGCCGACGTTTACCAGCGGCCGCATGGCGGGGTCGGCGCGCGCGAGGTCGAGGATCGCGTTGCGCACCAGGCGCTCGCCGTGGGTCTGCGGGCCGATGAAGGTCGCCGCGCGCGAGGCGTGCTCGACGTTCTCGCGCGCGGCGAAGCCGCGCTCGCTGTCGTAGGTCTCGATCAGGTCCTCGTGCGCCTTGCCCTCGAGCACCAGCGCGAGCTTCCACGCCAGGTTGTTCGCGTCCTGGATTGCGCGGTTGCCGCCGCGCGCGCCGAAGGGCGAGTGCTGCGCCGCCGCGTCGCCCAGGAACAGCACCCGCCCGTGCCGCATGCGCTCGAGGTAGCGGCGCCGGAAGCGCCACGGCCCGACCCACACCAGCTCGAACGGCACGTCCGGTCCGAGCAGCTTCTTGAGCCGCTCGGTGACGCGCCCGGGCTCGGTTTCGCGCGCCGGGTCCGGGTACTGCGAGACCTGCCAGTCGGTGCGCCAGATGCCGTCGGCCATCTGGTGGTACCAGATCGCGCCGCCCGCGTTTAGCGGGTTGTCGACGTAGGCCTTGCGCACCACCTCGGCCGAAGGCGACATGCGAATGTCGGTGATGCACCACTGGTCTTCCGAGAGCGCCGACTCGGCGTCCTTGGCGCCGAGCTTCTCGCGCACCACGCTGTGCGCGCCGTCGGCGCCGAGCAGCCACTGGCAGCGCGCGCGGTAGCGCCCGTCGGGACACTCGACCTCGACCTCGACTCCGTCGGGGCCGGGGCGCACGTCGACCACCCTGTTCTTCCAGCGCAGGTCGACCGCCGGGGTGCGCATGATGCGCTCGACCAGGTACTGCTCGACGTAGAACTGCTGCAGGTTGACGAACGCGGGGTACTTCTGGTCGCGCTCGGGCTGCAGGTTGAAGCGGTACATGCGCTCCAGGCCGGCGTAGACGTCGCCCTCGTTCCAGGTCACGCCCTTGGCGCGCACGCGCTCGGCGACGCCGAAGCGGTCGAAGATCTCGAGCGAGCGCTTGGCATAGCAGATGCCGCGCGACGAAAGGCCCGCCGCGCCGACCGTGTCGTCCTCGTCGAGCAGCACGGTGCGCACGCCGCGCTCGCCGAGCTCGAGCGCGGCGGTGAGCCCGCCCAGCCCCGCGCCGACCACGATCACCGGATAGAGCGCCTGTTCGCCGCGCGCGATCTCGGGCGGGGTGCGCGCTTGGTACACCGGCAGGGTGTAGCCGGCCATGCGGTCGGGCTGGAAGGTTCTGGCGCTCATGTCAAATCCTAGCATCGCCGGCGCGTTACAATTCGCGCCTCAATGAACGTGCGCACCCGCTTCGCTCCCAGCCCGACCGGATACCTGCACGTCGGCGGCGCGCGCACCGCGCTCTTCTCCTGGGCCTACGCGCGGCGCCACGGCGGCAAGTTCGTGCTGCGCATCGAGGACACCGACCTCGAGCGCTCGAGCGAGGCCTCGAGCAACGCGATCCTGGACAGCATGAAGTGGCTCGGCCTGGACTGGGACGAGGGGCCGGTGTTCCAGATGCAGCGCCTGGCGCGCTACAAGGAAGTGGCCGAGCGCCTGATCGCCGCGGGCCAGGCCTACTATTGCTGGGCCACGAAAGAAGAATTGGATTCCCTCAGGAACGAACAGCGTTCGCGGGGCGAAAAGCCGCGCTACGACGGCAGGTGGAGGCCCGAGCGGGCGAAGGCCGCGGGCCTCAAGGCGCCCGCGGGCGGCGCGCCGGTGGTGCGCTTTCGCACGCCGGAGGAGGGCGAGGTCGGCTGGCGCGACCTGGTCAAGGGCCAGATCTCGTTTCCCAACGCCGAGCTCGACGACCTGGTGATCCTGCGCGCCGACGGCGTGCCGACCTACAACTTCGGCGTGGTGGTCGACGACCTCGACATGCGGATCACGCACGTGATCCGCGGCGACGACCACGTCAACAACACGCCGCGCCAGATCCACATCTTCCGCGCCTTGACGAAGGATGCAGGAACCCGGTTGCCCGAGTTCGCGCACGTGCCGATGATCCTCGGCCCCGATGGCGAGCGCCTCTCCAAGCGCCACGGCGCGGTGAGCGTGACCCAGTACCGCGACGAGGGCTTCCTGCCCGAGGCGCTCGACAACTACCTCGCGCGGCTGGGCTGGTCGCACGGCGACCACGAGCTGTTCTCGATGGCGCAGCTCGTCGAGTGGTTCGACCTCGCGCACGTGGCGCGCTCGGCGGCGCAGTTCGATCCCGCCAAGCTGGCCTGGATGAACCAGCAGTACCTCAAGGCCGCGCCCGACGCGCGGCTCGCGGCGCTGGTCGAGCCCGAGCTGCGCCGCCTGGGCGCCGACCCCGCTGCCGGGCCGCCGCTTGAGCGCGTGGTCGCGCTGCTCAAGGACCGCACCACCACGCTGCTGCACCTGGCCGAGGCGGCGATGCTGTTCTACGCCGAGCCGCATCCCGCGCCGGCGCTGCTCGCCGAGCACCTCACCGAGGCCGCGCGCCCGGCGCTGCGCACCCTGCGCGCGCGCCTGGCCGAGGCGCCGGCCTGGGAGCGCGCGGCGATCTCGGGCGCGATGAAGCAGGCGCTCGCCTCGAGCGGCCTGAAGATGCCGCAGCTCGCGATGCCGCTGCGGGTGCTGGTCACCGGGCGCGCGCAGACCCCGGCGATCGACGCCGTGCTCGAGCTGCTCGGGCGCGAGACCGTGCTCGCGCGCCTTGCCCACCACCTCGAGGGCGACTGATGGCCGCCGCCTCGCGCGCCGCATTGCTCGCGCTGCTCGCCGCGCTGCCGTTCGCCGCCCGCGCCGACGTGCTGCCCGGCGAGTGGGATATCGCGACCACCGTCTCCGTCTCCGGCCAGGCCGGCAGCGTCGGCCCGCTGCACCAGACGCGCTGCCTGGACGCCACGCAGGCGGCAAATCCCGGAGCGCTGTTCGGTCCCCTGGCCGGCGCCGGCGCGGGCTGCTCGCTGAGCGACAAGCGCGACAACGGCAGCAGCCTCAGTTTCCATCTGACGTGCATTGGTCCCTTCGCGGCCGACGGCTCCGGCACGGTAAGCTACGGACCGGACCGCATGGACGGCGAGCTGCAGCTGCGAAGCAGCATCGCCGGCCAGCAATTCGACACGCGCTCGCACGTCGCGGCGCATCGCATAGGACCCTGCCAATGACCGCGCTACGCACCATCCTCGCCTTCGCGCTCGCGCTCGCCGCGATGCCCGCCCGGGCGCAGTCGATCATGGCCGGCGAGTGGCAGATCACCCTCACCCAGAGCGGAATTCCCGGCGCGCCGGCGGCGAGCGCGATGCAGTGCGTGAGCGGCCTGCAGGCCGGCGACCCGGGCGTGATCGCGCGCCGCGCCCGCCCGCGCGCCGACTGCACCACCACCTCGACCCCGGCGGGCGAGGGCGAGTACAAGTGGACCTTCGATTGCCCGCAATCCGCCATGAGCGGCCGCGGCCAGATGCACTACAGCAGCACCGAGATGGCCGGCGAAATCCACAGCAGCACCCGCATCGGCGGCTCGAACATCGACCTGACGCAGGACATCGCCGCCAAGCGCGTCGGCCCCTGTAATTGAAAGGAAAATCCGCCGCTTCGCTTTACGTGCGCGGCCCTGCTCGCTATAATTCGCGCCCTTGCGTGGGGGTATAGCTCAGCTGGGAGAGCGCTTGCATGGCATGCAAGAGGTCACCGGTTCGATCCCGGTTACCTCCACCAGAGACCCGACTTGATTTCTGCCTCAAGTCCCCATCGTCTAGAGGCCTAGGACATCGCCCTTTCACGGCGGTAACCGGGGTTCGAATCCCCGTGGGGACGCCAAATCCTGGAAGCGGCATGATGAGGGCACGATGAGCGTGCGGCTTGGAGAAGCGGACTCACGCGCCCACCGCCGCGCGGTCGTGCTGATGATCATCGCGCCGCTGCTGTGGAGCATCGCCGGGGTGGTGACGCGCCATCTCGAGTTCGCCGGGCGTTGGGAAGTGGCTTTCTGGCGCAGCCTGTTCGCCGCCTTGTTCGTGCTCGGCGCGTTGCTCGTGACGCGGCGCGGCGGCGCCTGGAACGCGCTGCGTGCGGGCGGCGGCTACGGCCTGCTTTCGGGCGCGATGTGGGCGATCATGATGATCGCGTTCATGCTGGCGCTGATGACCACCACCACCGCCAATACCCTGATCGTCAACAGCATCACGCCGCTGGTCACGGCGCTGCTCGCGCGCGCGGTGCTGCGCGATCCGATCGCTGCGCGCACCTGGGCCGCGATCGGGCTCGCGATGGCCGGCATGCTGTGGATGTTCGGCTCGCGCTTCGCCGCGGGCGAGCCGCGCCACCTCGCCGGGATGGCGATCGCGCTCGCCGTGCCGCTGGCCGCGGCGGTGAACCTGGTGACGCTAAAGCGCGCCGGCCGCTCGGTCGACCTCGTCCCGGCGGTGCTCATCGGCGCCGCGCTCTCGGCCGCGATCAGCCTGCCGTTCGCGCTGCCGTTGCGCGCCGGCGCGCACGACCTCGTCCTGCTCGCCCTGCTGGGTTGCCTGCAGCTCGGCCTGCCGTGCATGCTGATGGTGCGCGCCAGCTCGCAGCTGTCGGCGCCCGAGATTTCGCTGCTGGCGATGCTCGAAGTGGTGCTCGGCCCGCTGTGGGTCTGGCTGGGCGCGGGCGAGGCGCCCGCGCTGGCGACGCTAGCGGGCGGCGCGCTGGTGATCGGCGCGCTGCTGCTGAACGAGCTGGCGGCCTTCGGCGGGCGGGTGCGCGCGCGGCCGCGTGCCGCCGGGCAAGGATGAATCCCGACAGGGTCATGAAGATCTCGGTCGTCGTGCCGGCGTTCAACGAGGAGCGGCTGCTCGCCGCCTCGTTGCGCTGCCTGCACGTGGCCATGGCGGTGTTCGCGCGGCGCGGCTGGGCTGCGGAGCTGATCGTGTGCGACAACAACTCGACCGACCGCACGGCCGAGATTGCGCGCGCGGCGGGCGCCCGGGTCGTGTTTGAGCCCGTCAACCAGATCAGCCGCGCCCGCAACGCCGGCGCGGCCCATGCGCAGGGCGACTGGCTGATCTTCGTCGACGCCGATTCCTACCCGAGCCCGGCCCTGTGCGAGGACGTCGCGCGGGAAATTCAATCCGGTCGCTGCCTCGCCGGCGCCAGCACGCTGCGTATCGAGTCGGATCGTGCGCTGGTGCGGTCGCTGGGTCTTCTCTGGAACGCGCTAAGCAGGATCAACAAGTGGGGGGCCGGTGCGTTCATCTTCTGCGAGGCCTCCGCCTTCAAGCGGCTCGGCGGCTTCAGCCAGGAGCTGTATGCAGCCGAGGAAATCGATCTGTTTCGTAGGCTGAAGCGCCTTGCGCGCCGCGGCGGGCGGACCATTGCGATCCTTCATCGCCACCCCCTGGCGACGAGCGGCCGCAAGGCGAGGCTCTACAGCGCGCGCGAACTGCTGACGTTCGCGGCGAAGACCGTCGCGAGCGGCGGCCGAACGCTGCGCAACCCCAGGGAATGCTTCTCATGGTACGACGGCCGGCGTTGATGGCGCCGCGCCTCGATCTGGAAGGAGTCCGTCATGAGTAACGACGCAGTTCTGCACCATGTCGACGCGCGCGGCGTCGCGAGCGTGATCCTCAATCGTCCCGAGGTGAACAACGCCTACGACGACGCCGTGATCCAGGGCCTGCTGGATGCGATGGACGCGCTGGGCGCGCGCGGCGGGCTGCGCGCCGTGGTGTTGCGCGGCGCGGGAAAGCACTTTCAGGCGGGGGCCGATTTGAAGTGGATCCGGCGCGTGGCGGGGCAGTCGGCGCAGGAGAACGAGCGCGCCTCGCGCGCCACGGCGCAGGCGGTGCGGCGGCTGAACGAGCTTGCGGTGCCGACGGTCGCGCTGGTGCAGGGCGGGTGCTTCGGCGGGGGAACCGGCATCGTGGCGGCATGCGACGTGGTGTTCGCCGCGGACAATGCGATGTTCTCGATCGCGGAGACGCGCTGGGGCCTGATGGCGGGGATCATCCTGCCGCAGCTTGCGGACGCGATCGGGGTGCGGCAGGTGCGCCGCTACGCGCTTACCGGCGAGCGCTTCGGGGCGCAGGAGGCGCGGCGGATCGGGCTGGTGCACGAGGTGGTGCCGCTCGCCGAGCTCGAAGCCGCCGGCGCGCGCGTGGTCGAGCAGCTATTGCAGAACGCGCCCGAGGCCAACGCCCAGACCAAGCGCGTCGCGCTCGAGTTCGCCTGGGGCTCGCCGGACGAGCCCGTTTTCGAGCGGCTGGTGGCGCAGCACGCCGCCAAGCGCCGCAGCGCGGAGGCGGCCGAGGGTCTGGCCTCGTTCGTCGAGAAGCGGCCGGCGCGTTGGTCCGCGTAGCCGCGCGCGGGATCACCCGCCCACGGCTGCCGCGAGGTCCTGCGGGAACTCGGCCATCGCCTCGCCGCTGGCGATGAGATCCTCGCGCTGATTGCGCAGCTCGATCTCGAGCAACAGCCAGCGGCTCTTGTGGGTGGTCTTCTTGTGCACCACCCGCGCGCGCGGCCGGATCGTGTCGCCCGGTCGCACCGGGGCGCGCCAGCGCGTCTCCAGGCGCCGGTGCACGCCGCCGCGCTGGTACAGCCAGTCGGTGAGCATGCGCGTGATCAGGCCGAAGCTCGTCATGCCGTGCATGATGATGCCGCCGAACTGCGTCTTGCCGAAACTTTCCTTCATGTACTCGTCGTCCAGGTGCAGCGGGTTGTAGTCGAGGGAGGCGTCGCAGAACTCGCGGATCGTCTCGCGCGTCACGGCGAAGGCGGAGCCTTCGATCGCATCGCCCGCCCGGATCTCCTCGTACGCGCCGGTCATCGCTTTGTCACAGCGGCCGGATCGTCTGCCCGCGGCCGCTGCAGATCACCTTGCCGTGCTGGTTGAAGAAGACGTTGTCGTGCACCGCGAACAGCCTGTCCTTGCGCATGAACTTGTCGAGGCAGCGCGCCTGCAGCGTGATGCCGTCCCCGGGGCGGGCGGGGAGGTTGTAGCTCCAGCATTGCCCGGCATTGATGGTGCCCGGGCTGCGCATCCAGTCGTCGGCCGGGGTGCAGGCGAACATGAGCAGGATATGAATCGACGGCGGCGCGATCAGGCCGCCGTAGGGCGAGCGCTTCGCGTACGCCTCGTCCAGGTACAGCGGATGCAGGTCGCCCACCGCGTGGCAGTACTTGCGGATCGCCTCCGCGGTCAGGAGATAAGGCAGCGTGCGGCGCGGCTCGCCGGGCACCAGATCGTCCCAGCTCTTGCGCGCCGCGGCGTCTTTCCAGAAGTCGGTCTCGAAGCGCGCTTGGCTCATGGTCGATTGTCCCGAGAGCCGGATTGGAGTGTCAACTGACGGCCCGCTGTTATCCGGGCGTCCGGACGCCGTGCGGTCGCGCGCGGGAAAGCGTAGGCTACGCAAGCGGCCTGCGCCGTCAATCGGGGGGAGTACGACAACCATGAACCTCATCGAGAAGCACCTCGCAACTATCCTGTTTCGCAACTGGTGGGTGCTGTTGCTGCGTGGCCTTATCGCCATCGCGTTCGGCCTCCTGGTCTGGTTTCAGCCCGGAATCTCGCTTGCCGCGCTGGTGCTGCTGTTCGGCGCCTACGTCATGGCGGACGGCATTCTCGGCGTCTGGACCGCGATCGCGGGACGCGCGGAGCACGAGCACTGGTGGCTGCTCCTGCTCGAGGGCCTGCTCGGCATCGGGGTCGGGATTCTGACCTTCTTCGCCCCGGGCATCACCGCGCTCGCGCTGCTGTTCTACATCGCGATCTGGGCGGTCGCCACGGGCGTGCTCGAGATCGCGGCCGCGATCCGCCTGCGCAAGGAGATCGGGGGCGAGTGGCTGCTCATTCTGAGCGGGCTTGCCTCGGTCGTGTTCGGCGTTCTCCTGGTGGTGTCCCCCGCAGCGGGCGCTCTCGCCGTCCTCTGGTTGATCGCCGCCTACGCCATCGTGTTCGGCGTTCTGCTCGTCATCCTGGCGTTCAAGGCGCGCTCGTTCATCACGCAAACCGGGAGGCCCGAATGAGCGATGAAGGCAAGGACGTGGTGGTGGTCGATATCAGGATTCCGTTCTGGTCGATGGTGACCCTGCTCGTCAAATGGGCGCTCGCGTCGATTCCGGCGTTCATCATCCTCTTCGTCATCGGCGCCTTGCTGTCGGCGCTGTTCGGGGGAGTGTTCCATTGGGGCATGATGGGGCAAGGCGTATAGAGCACGGTCCCGCAACCGACGCCGAATCCCGATGCGGAATTGCCGCTTGCGTTCGAGCGCGCGGTCGAAATGCCAGGTCCCTGGCCTGCGCGGCGCAGCCCGCGAGGCTGGTTTGCTGCCACAATGGGTGATGCGTCCGCCTGGGCGGTTGTCGGGCGGGCGGCGTGATGGCGAATAGGGTGCCGTTAGGGTCGATTGTTGCACAGGCCCATCGATACGTCGCAGATGACGGCGACCAAAGCGCTAATGCGGGCCAGCCGAAGGAGTGATCGTGTACCGCGACGGTACTGAAATCTTGACGGTCACGCGCATGAACTTCGTCTTGGCGCACAGCGCGCTCGGCGACATGATCACGTCGCTGCCGGCGGTGATCCATGCGCGACGCACGCACGGCAATCGCCTCAAGATGCATGTCTGGGTGCCGCCCTGGCAGATGGAGCTCGTCGAGTACCTGCTGAAGCCGTACGGCGAGTTCATCATCCAGGACTACGGCGAATTCCAGGCGAACAGGGCCGGCCGCGAAGGCTCGGACCTCGGCCCGGTGGCGATCAATGCGGCGCACTACAACACGCACACCCGCAATCGTGTCCACATGGTCGACTATGCGTTCAACTATCTGCTGGACGCGCGACCGGAGACGATGGCGCAGCGGAATTACCCGAATGCGGCGCCGCTCGGTCCGCGGGTCATCGCGGGACCCTACGTCGTGTTTCCGGTCGGAGCGACGTCGGACAACAAGCTGTTCCGGGCGAGCGTCATGGTTCCGATCATGCGCTGGGTCCTCGAGCGCGGCTACAAGCCGGTGCTGCTCGGAACCAAAACGAGCCACGTCAAGGCCGAAGTGAACGGTGAGCTGGAGCCTGTGGTCGTGCGGGACGAGGCGGATAGGATTCCACAGGATATGATGGCGCAGGCTGTCGATTACCGGGAGAGGACTACACTTTTGCAGGCGCGGGACGTCTGCGGGCACGCCGCCGCTACCGTAGGGGTGGACGGCGGGACGCTGCATCTCGCCGGAACGACAAATGCGCCGATCGTCTACGGCTTGACGACGACGGTGCCGGCGCATCGCTACATCACGCGCAACGCCGAGCCGGGCTACCGGATCCGCTACGTCGTGCCGCGGGACCTGGCATGCGCGGGTTGTCAGTCGCAATGGACCCTGCTGTTCCGCCACGACTTCCGCTACTGTCCGTATGGGGACTACGCCTGCACGGAGAAGCTGCACCCGGAAGATTTCATCAACGGGCTGAAGGAGCTCGGCCTTTAGGCGAGTGACGTTACGGCGACACCAGCGTCCGGGCGCTGAGGCAGCGGCGGCTCGGCTAGGGCATTAGCTTCAACTTCGGATCGTCGGTCGGGACGCAGCGGCTGGTCGAGTAGGCCGAGTAGTTGGCGTGGTGCGTCTCGGAGACGAACCGCTCGTAGCGCAGCAGTTCCGGCGCCGAGCGCTCGCGCTGCGCCTTCTGGTACTCGCCGAAGCCTTCGTAGTAGAGCTTGTGCTCGGTAAGCGCGAGCTTGCCCCTTCTCGCGTCGCAGTTGAATACGCTGTCGAATATGCCCGAGAGCTGCCACTCGGACAGCGGCCTGTCGGCCAGGATCCTGTAGGCGCCCAGGAACGGCGCTCGCTCGTCGTAGTCGCTGCGCGGCGGAACGACCAGATACCATCCCGCGGCCCAGGTGGCCGACGTTGCGCCGAGCAGCATCGCAGCCAGGATCGCGCGCTTCATATCGCCCTCCGCCGCCACCTCTGCGCGGGCTGTGGTGAGATGCGAGCAGGCTACTCCTTTCCCGGCCGGGCGGCCGATCCGTTAGGCTGTCGCCCAATCCACTCGGGAGCCGCATCGTGACCCCCCGCCCACATGTCCTGCTCTGGACCGACTCGAGCGCCGCCTATCTGGACGCGATCAAGGCCGCCGGCCTGGCCGAGCGCGTCGCGATCGAGACACTGGCGCGCAAGGAAAAACCCTCGCCCGGGCAGCTGGCGCGCACCGAGGCGCTGATGGCCTACGTCGCGCCGCCGGGAGTGCTGCCGGCGATGCCCAAGCTGCGCTGGGTGCAGGCCATGACCGCCGGGGTCGAGCACTGGCTCGCCATGCCAGACCTGCCGCAGAACCTGACGCTGACCTGCGCGCGCGGCACGCACCGCGAATCGATGCCGGAGAACATCATCGGCGCGCTGCTGTACGCCGCCAAGCCCTACGCGCAGGCGGTCGAGAACCAGAAGCTGCGCAAGTGGGTGCAGCAGCCCGCCCAGCCGCTCGCCGGCAAGACCCTGGGCATCCTGGGCCTGGGCGCGATCGGCCGGGACGTCGCCCGCATCGCCGCCTTGCTCGGCCTGCGCGTGATCGGCACCCGGCGCCGGCCGCAGCCGATGGACGGCGTGGCCGAGGTCCTGCCGCCCGAGCGCACGCCAGAAGTGCTGGCGCAATCGGACTTCGCGCTGCTGCTGCTGCCCTCGACGCCGCAGACCGACGACCTGATCGACGCCAGGCGCCTGGCGCTGATGAAGCCCACGGCGTGGCTATTCAATTTCGGCCGCGGACAGCTGATCGTGGACCGCGACCTGGTCGCGGCGCTGAAGGCGAAGACGATCGCCGGCGCGATGCTCGACGTCTACCGCCAGGAGCCGCTGCCCGCCGAGCACCCGTTCTGGAGCACCGAGGGGATCATCGTGCTGCCCCACATCGGCGGCCCGCACCCCGAGCGCGACAAGTTCGTCGCGCGCCTGTTCGCCGACAACCTGGCCCGCTTCCTCGACGGCAAGCCGCTCAGGGAAGTGGTCGACCGCGAAGCGGGCTATTGAGGCGCCTGCGGCACGGGCGGAGCAAGGTCTTCGGTTGACAAGTTTCAAAACGACACTCACTATCGCCGCCACGCAGGACCATCCCGGGAGGTCGGCATGGCAGCACGCGAGGCGAGCGCCGCGGTCATCGGCGCGGGCGACTTCATCGGCGCCGCGATCGCGCGCAAGTTCGCGGCCGAGGGATTCGCGGTCTACGCCGGGCGGCGCAACGGCGAGAAGCTGGCGCCGCTGATCGCCGAGATCGAGCAGGCCGGCGGGCGCGCGGCGGGCCGCTCGCTCGACGCGCGCAAGGAGGAGGACTTGACCGCGTTCCTGCACGAGGCGGAGCGCCGCGCGCCGCTCGAAGTGTGCATCTTCAACATCGGCGCCAACGTCAACTACCCGATCCTGGAGACGACCGAGCGGGTGTTCCGCAAGGTGTGGGAAATGGCCTGCTATGCCGGCTTCATCGCCGGGCGCGAAGCCGCGCGCCTCATGCTGCCGCGCGGCAAGGGCTGCATTTTCTTCACCGGCGCCACCGCCAGCATGCGCGGCGGAATCGGCTTTGCGGCCTTCGCCTCGGCCAAGATGGGGCTGCGGGCGGTCGCTCAGTCGATGGCGCGCGAGCTCGGCCCGCAGAACATCCACGTCGCCCACCTCGTGATCGACGCGGGCGTCGATACCGCCTGGGTGCGCGAGCGGATCAAGCAGCGCGAAGGGGAGGCGGCGCTCGCCAGCCTCGCGCCCGGGCGCCTGATGCGCCCGGAAGCGGTGGCCGAGTCCTATTGGGCGCTCTACAGCCAGCGGCGCGACGCCTGGAGCTCCGAAATGGAAATCCGTCCCTCCGGCGAGAAATGGTGAGCCATGCCTAAAGTCGAGTTCCTGTTCGATTTCGGCAGCCCGAACGCCTATTTGAGCCACCTCGTCATTCCGCAGATCGAGCGGCGCAGCGGCGCGCGCTTCGAGTACGTCCCGGTGCTGCTGGGCGGCATCTTCAAGCTGACCAACAACCGCTCGCCGGCGGAAAGCTTCGCCGGCATCCGCAACAAGCCCGAATACCAGCAGCTCGAGACCGAGCGCTTCATCCGCCGGCACGGGATCACGCAGTACAGGTTCAATCCCTTCTTTCCGGTCAACACTCTGGCGCTCATGCGCGGCGCGCTGGCGGCGCGCGAGCTCGGGGTGTTCGAGCGCTACGTCGATGAGGTCTACCGCCACATGTGGGCCGAGCCGAAGAAGCTGGACGACCCGGAGCTGCTGCGCGCGGCGCTCATCGAGTCCGGCCTGCCCGCGGAGCGCCTGTTCGAGCTCGCGCAGACGCCCGCGCTCAAGCAGGCGCTCATGGCCGAGACCGAGCGCGCGGTCGAGCGCGGCGCGTTCGGCGCGCCGACCTTCTTCGTCGACGGCGAGATCTACTTCGGCAAGGACCGGCTGCGCGACGTGGAAGAGGCGATCGCGGCCGCAGCGAAGGCCTAGCCGTGCGCTGGGACAGGCTCGAGCGGCAGGCGTGCTCGCTGGCGCGCACCGTGTCGGTGATCGGCGACCGCTGGACGCTGCTGATCCTGCGCGACTGCTTCCTGCGCGTGCGGCGCTTCGAGGAATTCCAGGCCCGCCTGGGCGTCACGCGCCCGATCCTGGCCGACCGGCTGCGCAAGCTGGTGCGCAGCGCGGTGCTCACCAAGGTGGCGTACCAGCAGCGCCCGCTGCGCCACGAATACCGCCTGACGCCCAAGGGCCTCGAGCTCTACCCGATCGTCATGTCCATCGTTCACTGGGGCGACGTCCACATGGCGGGCAAGAAGGGCCGGCCGCTACTGCACCGGCACCTCGAGTGCGGCAGGGATTTCGACCCGGTCCTGGTGTGCTCGGCCTGCGGCGAAGCGCTCGATCCGAAGCGGGTCAGTGCGCACCGCGGCCCGGGCGCCAGGAACGCGCGCCATCTGCCGCAGCAGGAGGCCGCGCCGCGCCTCAGGCGTGCTGCTGGCCCCATTCGCGCAGCGCCTTGAGCACCGGCCTGAGGCTCCTGCCTTTGTCGGTCAGGTGGTACTCCAGCCGCGGCGGGTGCTCGCTGTAGAGCTTGCGCTCGATCAGGCCGCGCGCCTCCATCGCCTTGAGGCGCGCCGAGAGCGTGTTGGGCGCGGCGCCGGCGAGCGAGGCCTGCAGGTCCTGGTAGCGGCGCGGGCCGTGCAGGATCAGGTCGCGCAGCACGAGGATCGTCCAGCGCTCGCCGATCAGATCGAGCGTGCGCGCCACCGGGCACTGGTTCTGGCGGTAGGACCTGACCATGCGGCAAAGATAGGGCATTGACAATCGTTTTGCAAGTAACTATGATTTCTGTAGTTACTCGCGGGGAAGCCGTCATGTCCAATGCCTTGCTGCAGGGGCCGATCGCGCCGCAGATGTTCCGCCTGGCGTGGCCGGTGCTGGTGGTGCTCGCGCTGCAGACGCTGGTGGGCGTGGCCGAGACCTATTTCGTCAGCTTCCTCGGCACCGCGGCGCTGGCCGGCGTCGCGCTCGTGTTCCCGGTCTTCATGCTGATGCTGATGATGTCCAACGGCGGCATCGGCGGCGGCGTGGCCTCGGCGGTGGCGCGCGCGATCGGCGCGGGGCGCCGGCGCGACGCCGACGCGCTCGCCACGCATGCGCTGGTGCTCGCGCTCGCGTTCGGCGCGCTGTTCACCGCGGCGGTGTGGCTCGCGGGGCCGGCGCTGTTTCGCCGCATGGGCGGCGCGGGCGCGACGCTCGCCAACGCGGTGCTGTACGCGGACGTCGTCTTCCTCGCCGCGATTCCGGGCTGGATCGCGAGCCTGCTCGCGGCCGCGCTGCGCGGCGCGGGCAACGTGCGCGTGCCAGCGATCGTGACCGCGGTCGGCTCGTTCGTCACGCTCGGGCTCTCGCCGCTGTTCATCTTCGGCTGGGGCTGGGTGCCGCGGCTGGGCGTGGCCGGGGCGGGCACCGCGCTCGCGTGCCTGAACACCGCCTCCGCGCTCGCCCTCGCGCTGTACCTGCGCTCGCCGCGCAGCCCGCTGCGGCTGGGCGCGGCGCGGCTCGAGTGGCGGCTGTTCGCCGACATCCTGCGCGTGGGTTTCCTGTCGGCGGTGGGGACCGTGGTCACCAACCTGACGGTGGTGGCGACCACCGGGCTGGTGGGCGAGTTCGGCCGCGACGCGATTGCCGGCTACGGCCTCGCTTCGCGCCTGGACTACATCCTGGTTCCGCTGCTGTTCGCGCTCGGCACCGCCTCGCTCACGATGGTCGGCACCAACGTCGGCGCGGGCCAGTACGGCCGGGCGCGCGCGGTGGCCTGGACCGGGGCGCTCGCCTCGGCGCTCGCCGCGGGCGGGATCGGCCTCGCCGCGGCGCTGTTCCCCCAGGCCTGGATGCACATCTTCACCCGCGACGCGGCGGTGGTGGTCTACGGCGCGGACTACCTCTCGCGCGTGGGCCTGTTCTACGCCTTCTTCGGCGCGGGCCTGTCGCTGTACTTCGCCAGCCAGGGGGCGGGGCGCATGGCATGGCCGTTCGCCGCCGGCATCGCCCGGCTGCTGCTTATCGCCGCGCTCGGGAGCTGGTGGATCGACGCTCAGCACGGCTCTGCGGGCGGGCTGTACTGGATCGCCGCGGCCGCCTACCTCGCGTTCGGCGCGATCAACCTGTTCGCCATGGCCTCCGGCCTGGGCTGGGGGCGCCGCCTTGCCGCCGCGCCGGCCTTGAAGCCCGCCGTTCGGACCCTCAGCTAAGGCGCCATGGACCTCGACTTCGGGCCGCCGGGGGCGGGCGACGCGGCGCTGCTGGACGCCTACTCGCAGGCGGTGGTGCGCGCGGCCGAGCGGGCCGCCCCCGCGGTGGTGCATCTCGAGGTGCAGCTCGCGCGCGCGGGCGCCAAGGGCAGCGGCTCGGGCTTCGCCTTCACGCCGGACGGGCTGCTGCTGAGCAACAGCCACGTGGTGCACGGCGCGAAGAGCATCCGCGCCACCTTCGCCGACGGGCTGAGCCGCGACGCCGACCTGCTGGGCGAGGATCCCGACACCGACGTCGCGCTGCTGCGCGTCGGCGCCGACGGCCTGCAGCCGGTCGCGCTCGGCACCTCGCGCACGCTGCGCGTGGGCCAGCTCGCGATCGCGCTCGGCAACCCATACGGCTTCCAACACACAGTCACCGCGGGCGTGGTGAGCGCGCTCGGGCGCAGCCTGCGCGCGCAGTCCGGGCGGCTGATCGACGACGTGCTGCAGACCGACGCCGCGCTCAACCCCGGCAACTCCGGCGGCCCGCTGGTCGATTCGCGCGGCGAGGTGATCGGGGTAAACACCGCGATCATCCCGGGCGCGCAGGGACTGTGCTTCGCGACCGCGATCGACAGCGTCAAATGGGTCGTGCTGCAGCTGCTCAAGGACGGGCGCGTGCGGCGCGCCTACCTGGGCTTCGCGGGCGCGAACGTCGCGCTGGCGCGGCGCGTGGCGCACCACCTGGAGCTGGACAACGCGCGCGCGGTGCGGGTCGAGTCGACCGAGAAGGACGGCCCGGCGCGCCGGGCGGACCTGCAGCCGGGCGACCTGATCGTGCGCTTCGAGGGCCAGGCGGTGAGCGGCATCGACGACCTGCACCGCCTGCTGGGCGCCGAGCGCATCGGCCGGCCGAGCCGCCTGACCGTGGTGCGGCGCGCGGCGCGCGTCGAGCTGGAGATCGTCCCGGCGGAGCGCGTCGCGGCCTGACTCAGGGCGCGAGCTTGCCGACGTAGGCGGAAATGCGGTGGTTGGTGAACATGCCCGGGCGCAGCCACGCGAGCCAGGCGTAGGGCGTCACCGCGACCAGCGGCAGCAGCCAGACCTGGAACGAGCCGAGCACGAACCACAGCGCCGCCCTGCGTCCGCGCAGCAGCTTGCCCGAGCCGGTGAGGTACATCAGCTCGCCGACGTGGCGGAACAGCCACGCCGCCGGCGGCACGCGCGGCACTATGTCGCTCGCGTTGACGAAGCGGAACGCCGGCAGCCGGCGGCGCCGCCAGACCGCGGCGAGCGCGCGCGAAGCCACGCGCGGCGAGCCGTAGGTGTACAGCGCGCGCGGCGGCCAGTAGTGCGCGGCGAGGGTGGCGAGTGCGGCGCCCAGGCTGTGCCCGGTGAAGAACACCGGCACCTCGAGCAGCTCGTCGAGCGCGTCGCTCACGCCCTTCATGCCGTACCAGTCGACCTTGATCGCCGCCGACCTGAGCGCGCCCACGCCGGTGCCCCAGACGTCCTTCAGGGCGTAGACGAAGCCCGCGTGCGCGCGCAAGTCCTCGTCCGGAAGCTTGGTCTTGGCGAAGTCGATGTCGGTCAGGATGTCGTTCCAGTCGTTCTCGGTGCCGCGGAAGGCGAGGATCGCGAAGCCCGCGGGCGCCTGCGCGCTCGGAGGGTGGCGCGCGAGAAAGCCCTGCGAGCCCGAGAAGTCGACGAAGGTCACCTCGGCGAAGCCGGCCCCCTCGAGCTCGTAGGCCACGCGCGGCTTGGATTCGTAGGCGAGCTGCGAGCAGCGCGCGAGCCACCAGGCGTTGCCCGGATCGTAGCCTTGCGCCTGGGCGCGGAACTCGGGCACGCTCCCGCCCG
>Ga0335081_10001529_pt1 | contig 36882 bp, 37 predicted proteins | sample Lox_Sample_35_FD_206713 | JGI IMG/M metagenome (GOLD analysis project Ga0335081, IMG submission 206713) | Soil microbial communities from Loxahatchee National Wildlife Refuge, Florida, United States - Lox_Sample_3.5 | ecosystem: Environmental > Terrestrial > Soil > Wetlands | place: USA...
TTGCGGGAGATTCGTCCAGCGGCTAGGACACCGGCCTCCAGATCCGGATACGAGGGTTCGAGTCCTTCATCTCCCGCCATTGCGAGCATGGTATAGCGGCTGGTGCCTCGGGCCTCCAACCCGATGACGCGAGTTCGACTCTCGCTGCTCGCTCCACGCGGAAGTCGTCTAGCGGCCAAGACGCGACGTTGCCAACGTCGAGATCGCGGGTTCGAGTCCCGCCTTCCGCTCCAGTTGTGAGGTGGCGTAGCCAAGACAGCAAGGCGTCTGCCTGCAAAACAGATCATCGGGAGTGCAATTCTCCCCGCCACCTCCAGAGTTTTTTGGCTGGCGTAGCTCAGTAGGAAGAGCGCGGGCCCCGTAAGTCCGTGATCGGCGTTCGACTCGCCGCGCCAGCTCCGCTGGTATAGCTCAACGGGAAGAGCAGGCGCATGGTAGGCGCCCGACCGCAGTTCGAGGCTGCGTGCCAGCTCCATAGTTTGCTGGTCTAGCACAGTGGCAGTGCAGAGAGCTTGTACCTCTCCGACGAGTGTTCGATTCACTCGACCAGCTCCAGATTTCAACGGCGGGATTGGCCGAATGGGTCAGGCGCTGGAATGTGGCTCCAGTTACGAGAGTTCGATTCTCTCATCTCGCCCCAAATGGGCGGTTCGTATAAGGGGATTACCCACGGCCTGCACCCGTGAAATGCGAGTTCGACTCTCGCACCGTCCACCAAAGTTTGGCTCGTGAACTCGACGGCAGAGTGCTGGTCTGAAAAGCCAGTGGACGCGGTTCAATTCCGTGACGAGCCACCAGATTCGGGGAGTGGCCTAGCTTGGTTCAAGGCGCGTGCCTCGGGCGCACGAGATCGGGAGTTCGAATCTCCCCTCCCCAACCAGATTTGCGTGTCGCAAGGCAGGAAGGAAAAGACGATGACAGACACAACTTACAACGTGATCGAGCCGGACAATGGAGTTCCGATCAAGGCCTGGACCAAGGGAGTCCCGCTGGAGGACGCTGCGCGCCAGCAGTTGCTGAACGTTGCGCAGCTGCCATTCATCTACAAGTGGGTGGCGGCGATGCCCGACGTGCATTGGGGCATCGGTGCGACCGTAGGCAGCGTGATTCCGACGCGCGGCGCGATCATTCCCGCTGCTGTCGGCGTGGACATCGGCTGCGGCATGATGGCGGTGAAGACTTCGCTGCATGCCGACCAGTTGCCGGATAACCTGCACGGCATCCGCACCGCGATCGAAAAGGCGGTGCCGCACGGGCGCACCGACAACGGTGGGAAGAACGACCGCGGCGCGTGGTCGGATGCTCCCGCGCACCACACTGCCGTGTGGGCGAAGATGGAGCCCGACTACCAGGCGATCGTGGACAAGTATCCCAAGCTGGATCATGTGCAGCGCGTCAATCATCTTGGGACGCTTGGAACCGGGAACCACTTCATCGAGGTCTGCCTCGATGAAAGCGACAACATCTGGTTCCTGCTGCACTCGGGATCGCGTGGCGTCGGTAATCGTTTCGGCACATTTTTCATCGAGCTGGCGAAGAAGGACATGCGCCAGTGGATGATCAACCTGCCGGACCAGGACCTGGCCTACCTGCCGCAGGGGACAGAGCACTTCCAGGACTACGTCCGCGCGGTGCACTGGGCACAGGACTACGCGCTAGCTAACCGCGATCTGATGATGCGCAACATGATTGCGGCCGTGCAGGGCTCGGGTGAGGTCCCGGCGTTCGAAGCCAATGTGGAGGTCGTAAGCTGCCATCACAACTACGTGACCTGGGAGCACCACTATGGCGAGAACGTGCTTATCACGCGCAAGGGTGCAGTCCGTGCGCGTGAAGGCGACATGGGAATCATCCCCGGTAGCATGGGCGCGCGCTCGTACATCGTGCGCGGCAAGGGCAACCCGGAAAGCTTCATGAGCTGCAGCCATGGAGCCGGACGTGCCATGTCGCGTGGCGAGGCCAAGCGCCGCTTTACGCTGGATGATCACGCGAAGGCAACAGCCGGCGTCGAATGCCGTAAGGACGCGGACGTTATCGACGAAACTCCGATGGCGTACAAGTCTATCGACGCCGTGATGGAAGCGCAGCGCGACCTGGTCGACGTGGTGCACACGTTGCGTCAGGTGGTGTGTGTGAAGGGGTAAAGAGGAGAGGGCTGAAAGGCCCTCTCCTCTGCAAGAACATCTATGCTAAAGAAGAATTCAACGCCGGAATTCGTTGCTGCCGTGAAAGCGGTTGAGGATCGGGCGGACGAGTGCTACCGGCCTTTACGCCTACTTCGGGCTCCCCAAAACCAAGCCCTTTGGGCGCTCCTCTCCGGAACGGTTGGGCAGGTTGAGGATCAGATTGGTCGCTGGGGAACTGAGAGTCCCCACTTTCAAGCTGCCCTCCTGAATCTGAGCCGAATCGGTCCTGTGGTGATGCGATGGATTGCAAAACATGGAAAGCCAGAATCGAGGCTCGTCAAGACCTACCGGTGGACGGATGCCCTCAAAGGCGATGTGAAGGAGGCTATAGAAACAGGGTTACATTATTCGACTTTCCTAGGTTGCTTCCCGATGTGGTACAGAGACCGATTGTCAGCTGAATTCTTGTCCGATAGCGCTGTCCGCTTTACCGTCCCTGGGGGTAGCAGGGAGCGGCAGGTCAGCGCTTACCATAAGGGATTCCGGCCCAAACAAGGACACTTCCGGGGCATTACGGGAAAAAGAGTTGAGCAGAGCAGTTCTGTAAAGAGGTTATTCGGCGCTGTGCTGCAAAACGCAAGGTCAACCGGCCTCCACAAATTTAGATATAACGACTCTCCAGAGCTTGTGGCCGCTTTGATGCCGGAATACGAGAATCGAGTCAACACCATATTGCGGCGCGCTGACTCGATCGACCTCGGCGGCTACACTATGCAGGAGTTCAAGCTTTTTTATATCGCCCTTCTGATAACCTGTGCTATTCATGAGCATCTTTGCTATCTATGGGGACAAAGTGCACACCTGTTCCCCCATTCGTCGTCCGTAATGGTGAATCGGCGTGCTTCTTGGGTCGGGAGCCTAGCTACTATTGCTGGGTTATCTCGCCCGCACTGCGAGAAGATGCTAGACGATCTAACTCTTTGTCTCGATAAAGGGGCTGATTTGCATATTCAGCCGTTCGTTCCGCTGGATCGAGACGCCACCACTTTGGCGTTAGCGGCTAATTTCCCACTAAACAGCAGGTGGGATGAGAATATCCTACGAATTTGCTCTTACAGTCGACCAGAAATCTACTCGGTGGCGAGCAGTGAAAAAGAAACAGAAATGAGGTCCGCGCTGATCGCCGGAAATAGGATGTATCGGATTGAGGGGCCTGCCAAGTTGCCAGCGCCGCTCCCTGATATCGATTTCATTGTCGAGGACCCCCATTCTTCTACTGTGGTAATCGCAGAGCTTAAGTGGATCAGGAAGCCACTAAAACCGCTTGAGAGGATTGACCGCGACGCAGAAGTGCTTCATGGCATCGATCAACTCGCTGCGATAAGGCAATATTTGAGTGAACATGCGAAACATCTTATGGACCAACGAAAGCTGACAAGGCCGCTTTCTGACTACGAACATGTGCAATATCTGTTAATCGCTCGCGACCATTGGGTGTGGGTTGATCCTCGGCATGAAGTTGCCATCGTAGACTTCGATCCGTTTCGTCGGTTACTGAGCGAAAGCACCGACCTCTGGTCGGCAGTAACAGAGCTGCTTCAATATGATTGGCTCCCGGTGGAAGGTCGAGATTTCCGAGTACAGTTCGACCGGGCAACAGCCAACGGTGCTGCAATTGAATCCGAGGTCTTCTATGCGAACGAGGGTCGGGCGGCCAACCGTTCTTGAGAAAGGTGCACATGAGAATGTAATGGTGCCAGCGGAGAGATTCGAACTCTCAAACACCTGTTTCTAAGATAGGCCGCTATACCAATTCGCGCACGCTGGCACTTGGTGCACAGGGGAGGATTTGAACCTCCGCGCCTCACACAGGAGAAGCCGGGTTACAGCCGGTCCGTTTCGGCCTGGCTCACGCACCTGTGCAAACTTGGCGGAAGGTAGACGAATCGAACGCCCATGGCTCATCACCACGCCCTGGTTTTCAGGACCAGTTGCCGACCATTCAGCGGTACCTTCCGTAATGGCGGAGAGTGCGGGAGTCGAACCCGCTAGCCTCTTGCGAGAGCCCTTGCTTAGCAGGCAAGTGCCTTACCGTCCGGCCCACTCTCCGTGAATTGTCAAAGAACGACGGAGTTCTGGTAGGCCCGGTGGGAGTCGAACCCACAAAAGGGCTGCTCTTGAGGCAGCTGCGTATGCCAGTTCCGCCACGGGCCTAAACGCTTTGAAATTGAGCAGGGATCAATAACTCAGTCGGGATCGACGGAGACGCAATGACGATCGAAATTGAAGCTGGCGCTTCACAAACTCAATATAACATCAAACCGTGGCCGGTGCGACTGGGCCGACCGACCGCTGGCCGGCAGTTGAGGTTAGCGAGCCGGACGGCACAGCACACTTCTCGCTGAAGGACGGGGCCGAGATTCAGGGGGCTGAGCCGCCGCCCGAGATCTGCGACAACAACGATGCTTACGGATGCTGCACCAAGGGGCCCAAACCGGGCAAGCTTTCTGGAGAGCGATCAAGTCAGAAATCTTGACCTGCCATCAGGCGGCAAACTCACATCGATTGCAAGGTCCATCGAATCTGCAATGGACGATGGGACAATCCCCTCTGTGCGAAGGGCCTGCGCACACTTCCTGGCGGAGTTAGCGGTGTTCTACGGTGTTCCCGCATGTGGCGTTCGAGTGCTAGCTGCGCGGCCATTGCGCGTCCGTGAGAGCGGAACCAGCGAGCTTTTTGGGGACTACAGAGCTGACACACGGCTCATCCGCGTGTGGATGCGGACGGCGGTGCGCAAGAAAGTTACTTCTTACGGGACCCTTCTGAGCACTCTCTGCCATGAGTTTTGTCATCACCTCGATTTCTATAAATACGAATTCCCCAATTCCTGGCATACCCGTGGCTTCTATGAGCGCGCTGGAGCGCTTTACCATTGTGCGCGTGGGACAGCTCCCAAGCGCTTGTTCTGGGTGCCGGTGGGAGGAGGCCGCTGGCGGATCAACTGGCCTCGAACAAATCGTGGCGGATGACCATGCCCAACTGGAAAACTACTTGTGCTGAATGTGCCGGAATGTCAGGTTAATTCGCGGCAAGGTGACATCCGGTTCTTTGGGAACCTCATGCTTGAAGTTCTTCTGGGTGGCTCCCGCCATGATCAGCAGGCTTCCATGAGGCAACCGCTCTGCAAAGACGAGTTCGCCGCTTTTTCCCTTGAGACGAAATAAGCGCTCAGTGCCCAGACTGACCGAGGCGATGACTGGACCCATTTCCAGCTCGGCGTCCGCATGCAGGCCGACGCTGTCGTTTCCGCTTCTATAGAGGTTGCAGAGTACGGCGTTGTAGACCAACCTCGGCAATCCCAAGTTGGCATATGCCACTGCGGGTGTGGCTTCTTCCACGCGAGATTTTAAACAGAGCAATTCCGGAATCCAGGCGAGAGGCTTGTACTCCCGTCGCGAGTATGTGTAGTTGGTGGCGGGATCGCCATAGTATGCTTCGTCGCGGGGCACGAGAGATTTGAACGATGTCCTGTGACGTTGCCAGGCGCACTGTGTCAGCAGTGCGTTGAATAGGACCGTAGCCTCCTCGGGTGGGAGAAAATCCTTCTCGTAATAGACTTCCGCTCCTGCTATGGGGATCGTTTCCATGTCGTGCTACTCGAAGAGTGCGGGTTGGGCAACCATGTCTTCGGATTCCCGAAAGTTGCTCAAGCCAACCCCGACGAGACGATAGCGCTGGTGTGAACCGAAATCGACCCGCTCTCGCAGTTTCAAGGCAATCTCAGTCAACTCCTCGCAAGAGGCGGGTGGACACTCAGGTGTATGGCTGCGGGTGAGAATTTTGAACTCGCTAGTCTTCAACTTGAGCACAACCGTACGCGCAATTCGTGATTCCTTGCGCGAGGTCGACCAAAGCTTTTCTGCAAGACGGCGGATCATCGGCTCGGTGTCTGCCAACAAGACGTCGTGCTCAAAGGTGTCCTCGACGGATATGGATTGCGTCGGCCTATCCGGAACAACCGGGTTATCGTCGATACCACGGGCGAGTTCGTGCAGGCGCTGGCCGTAACGGCCGAAGTGCTGTTCGAGTACGGGCAAGTCGAGAGCTCGCAGGTCCTTCACCGTTTGGGCACCAAGCTTCGCCAGCTTCTCACCCGTAACTTTACCGACGCCCGGCAAGCGTCCAACCGGCAATGGCAGCAGAAAGCCATCAATGTCCACGGGCTGGATGACAAACAGCCCATCGGGTTTCCGCCAGTCCGAAGCTAGCTTGGCTAGGAATTTATTGGGCGCCACGCCCGCAGAAGCCGTCAGGTTCAGTTCCTGGCGGATTTGCTGACGGATCGTGCGCGCCACCAGGGTGGCTGTCGCCAAACCGGTCTTGTTTTCGGTGACATCCAGATACGCTTCGTCGAGAGACAGCGGCTCAATCAGGTCTGTGTGACGCTTGAAGATCTCGTGAACGCTGCGCGAGACCACGCGATAACGTGCGAAGTCCGGAGGTACAAAAATCGCATCGGGGCACAGACGTTCAGCTCGCTTTGCGGGCATGGCCGAATGCACGCCAAAGCTCCTGGCTTCGTACGAAGCAGCGCAGACGACAGAGCGATTGCCCTGCCAAGCAACGATTACTGGCTTGGCGCGCAGCTGCGGATCATCACGCTGCTCGACCGAAGCATAAAACGCGTGCATGTCGATGTGGGCGATTTTGCGCACAGCTCTCCCGCAACCATATTATTCCGGATTCAAAACAGTGCGAATCGTACCGGCGTATCTTAAAGAGTGTCGAGAGATGCACGCAGCCGCTATCGCTTCGAATTTGTATTCCGGGCTCGCGACCTCAGTTCTGTTTCTGCATGCGCTGTTCATCCTGTGGGTTGTGTTCGGCGCCTTGCTGGCACGGTTTCGCCCGGTGCTTCGCTGGCTGCATATCGCGTCTCTAATCTGGGGAATCCTTATTGAAGTCCTGCCTTGGCCATGTCTTTTGACTCTGCTAGAGAACTGGCTCGAGGCCAAGGCCGGAGTCGAACCGAGCCAGGGCGGGTTCCTGCTTTATTATCTGGACCGCCTGGCTTATCCGGATATTCCCTCAACGGCGCTAACCATTGCGGCTGTCATCATCCGCGGTCTGAATCTTGCGTTCTATGCCCGTCAAATCTGGATGGCTCGACTTTGATAACGGCCGCGCAGCGCACGCAGTTGTGGCTGAACCATCTAACGTCAGCCAACGCGTGCCCATCTGCTACGCCTCGATCTTGGAAGGAGCGATTCGAGCATGATGTTGACTGAGGGCTCGACAGCGCGCAAGATTGATTGTGGATTCTGCCAACTGACCAAGCTGTCGAACCGCTAAATCGGAGGCGGTCCTGTGTATGTCGTTGCTGGGCCGAGCGCATATTAGGGTTGCAGGGTGGCTGCCGAGGCCAGCATGAAGATCCTGGTGTGAAGCGATGAACGTCGCGCGGAGACCTACACCCGAGCGATTACAACGGCTGTCCGGTTTCGGATGGTATGCGGTAGGCCTGTTCGCTAGATTATTTCGGCTTGAACGCGCCCTCTGGAAGAAGCGCGTCTTGTCACCGATGTCCTCCCTCAGCTGGCAGGCAGCGCTCACAGAAGTTCACTCGAGAGAGGCCTTTTTCAAATCGATCCCGTACCGGCCTTCGTATGACTCGCCATTCGACCAAGAGAAGCTGTTCGTGAAGATAGCCTTGGCTGTGGCGAACTTTTACTACTTCCGCTCTGATCTCAAGGCCTATATCCACCTAGTCCGAAGGGTAGGTTCATATCTTGACCATGCGATGACCTCGAACGCACGAGAGGTTCACGATTCTGACGTTTGGGCAGACTACCTCCACCACAAGGCGAGCATCGAAAGCATCTTCGGCCAGTCGGCAAAAGCAGCATGCCTAAATAGCGAGGTCAAGCAGTTGTGTTCGCAGAAGCATGGTCGAATCGTCGACGCACTCACGTACGAGGGTTGCACCATGTGTTGCCGTGTTGAGTCTTTAACCGCGGATGAGGATTATCTTCTGACAGCACTCGATTCTCAAATCCTCGATCTCCTGCGACGACTTGAAGCCCTTCCGCGCGATCAACGGCCTGTTGACAACGCTTCTGACTTCTACACCCCAGCATTCTACATATCCATACTACGTTGCAAGATCCAGGCGCATGCGAGGTATCCCAACGTAGCGGCAATCGAATCCGCAATTGAGCAGGCCAAAAGGTTTCGCGAACATATTGATGGCCCGGAAAGGGATACATACGACGTCGTCGTACCCTTCTACGAGGCGCTTCTATCTATGTTTAAGAAAGAGTCTGTTAAGCAGACTACCGCCTTGTATGATAAGTCACTCGAAGCCTTACAAAACAGTCGGGTCCCGTACTTCTGCCTTTTGCGTGTACCAGATCGGATTGCATTAACGCTAGCAAATCATGTCCAACGCGAGCAGATAAGCTCTGACAGGATGCTAACTAAGCTAAAAAGGCAGAAAGGTCGGACGTTTGCCATAAAGGCAGGTCTGCTCTTCTTTGCGGCGATCATCGCGCCTCCTGGTCTGAACTATTTGGCCCCCTTTGCTCAGTTATTATCCCGTTTCCCAAGCGCTCGGGGGGTGTGGTTCACGGAATACGGGCTGACGACCGGATGTGCGTCGGTCGTCGTATGGGCGATGAAGCGGTTATCCGAACGACACGACCGAGGTCTTGTGTCCCCAGTGGTCCTTTCATGGGTGGACATCGTTGGGGGATTCTATCTGGTCCTTGCCGTCACTTTGTTCGGGGCGGCTGCCTCTGAGATCATTACTTCTGCTCCATAGAAGAACATGTACTCGGTCGTTTCAACAGTCAGCCGACAAAGAATGGGTGCCACCGTCCTGGCGAGTGGCTTTTTCGGATAGGCTCGCAGATGGCCTGTTCGAACCCCGAGGTGTACAGGAGTAGCGCAATTGGGAACGATCTGGGCTCGCCCACCGCAAGGCCCAGCCGGACTACCCTTGACGAGCCTGCTGCACCATCTCGACGAACACTTCTCTGGTCTCTGACGGATCGCTAACTTCCCGCACGAATGCGACCCGAGTTCCTTTCACGCCATCCTGCGTTTTCAGGCGTAGGTGGAAGCCGAGGCGATCGATTGAGGTCATCTCCGCCTCCTGTGCCTCAATCCCAGCAAACCGTTTCGCGAGCAGAACGAGCGCATCCTCTGGCTCCGGAATTCTACTAACCGTTCCTATTAGCGTGACCCTGGAGGCACCGAGCGGGTCGCCACTGGCGTCAGGCTCTGTCACAAACAGGCTGGCTCGCGGGTCCGCTTGCAGATTCTGCGTATGCATGGCCATCGTGCTGATGAGGAAAAGTGGGCGCCCCTGACCATCAAGCGCATAAGGCATCAAGGATCCGAAAGGAAATCCCGGCTGTTTCCGCGACAGTGTTGAGAGACTGCCGGTGCGGCCCACGTGCATCAGCGTGCGCGCCTGCTCAGCGAACGAAGGCTCGGGAACAGAGAGCTGATTGCTCGTACCGCCACCGGCGTGTTTCCCGAGGGATGAGAAAGACATCGTTGATCGCTCTCCCGGCTTTTCAACCGACTATGTCGATGATATCTCCGGGCACGAGGCCACGCGGTCCTCGAAAGGTTCATCGTCATGGGGATGGAGCAGAGGCTAAGACAGGCCCCCAGCCAGCGCTGTTAAGGGCCTTGGACTATGCCTTCGCCTTTTTCCTCGCTGCCCAGCGCGCCTTCATCAACGCCGACAACTTCTTCCTGGCAGCTGCACTCATTGGAGGGCGGCTCTTGGTCTTCTTGGGAGCAGACTTTCCCTTCCACTTTGCCCAACGCTGTTTCATCGCGTCTGAGATTCGCTTGCGGGCTGCAGCACTCATCGTGCGCCGTCTCCGGCGTGGTGCTGTTGCAGTTTGTGACTTCGGGGGACGCCCGCGGCGAGGGGCGGATGGGCCAACGAGTCCCTCGAGTGCAGAGATGGCATGATCCATGCGAGCGCGTTCCAACCTAAGTTCTGCCAATATGCTTTCTAGGTTCACGACAGTCCTTTCTGATAACAACCGCTGGACAGTGTAGCAGCAAGAGCTTGCTAAGCTAGAGGTGGAATGCGCAACTGGGGCAGGAAGAACATTTCGATTCGCCAGCCTGTACCGCCTTTGCTGGCCTACTTCCGCCACACAGAACTCGAATCAGCAGCTAGCGATAGCACAACGCGCTGGCTAACCGACAGTCAGGCGATGGTTCTGTCCAGTCGCGTGTTGCGGGGATTGAATTCTGCACACAGGTGGCACACCATGCGTGTTCGCGGACATGGTTTCGTAGTCGGACGGAATGCGTGTTTCACTTCATAAAAGCGCGTCTATCGCGACCTGATGCGGTGAGCGCAAGTTTCAATTTGTCAGAGGTTGGCTCGTCGCAGTTACCCCGAGCACGACCCATCAGCGAAAAGCCTCAGTTTCGCGCCATGGCCACATAACGCACGATACCGAGGTGCTGCCGTTGCAGCAGTGCATTGAGAACGCTGACGACGTTCGACTGCGGGTGTACGATACGGAACGGCCACTGCTGTATTCGGGCACGGGATACGCTGAGCGTGACCACGGTGGCAGGCGAGTGAGTTTCCTGGCAGATCTTTGGCAGGCCTAGTTGAGGGATGGCGAGCACATGAATGTTCCTAAGTTGGACGCCATGTTGAGACCAATTCTGGCGTTGTCCGTTGATTCACCGATTACACGAGCGGCAGCCACCGAGTCGATGGCGCTGCATTTTGGCCTTTCCGCAGAAGATCGCCAGGTTCGAATTCCCAGCGGTAGGTCGACTTATGTTCGCAATCGCACGGGCTGGGCCATGACGTTTCTCACAAAAGGTGGACTGATCGAGAAGGTCGCACCGAAGCAGTATCGCGTCACTGAACGCGGTCGCGCCTTCCTAGACGCCCACCCGGAAGAAATCACGACGCGAGATTTGGAGGCGATTGACGGATGGGAAGAAGCATGGAACGCCGATGCTCCAGGGGGGCGCAATACGCCGGCCAAGGATAGCGACGACGATGATCCGGCGGACGCCGACCCCGAAATCATTGAGGCCCGAATCAAACGAAAGATCGAGCGGGCTCTTCCGGAGCCGTCAATCCGGACCGCCGTGCTGGAGTTTCTTGCGTATGCCATTGAGAAGGTCGACGAAGAGCGGAGCGATGCGTGGCGGTTACGTGAGACGAGACGCGGGTTTGAGTTGAAGGCCGGCCGCATCCTGGCGTTGCAGATCAAGCCGAATGACTTCGGTGTCAGTGTGGTCGGCCCTCTTTCTCCTGAAACATCTACGCTGCTCGGTATCAGCAAGGAACACGAGGAACCATGGAAGTTGGTGGTGGGCGGTCTGTACTTGGCTCTTCGACCAGATCGAGTCGCGGCCCATCTCGGCGTGTTGAAGGATCCGTTTGCCAAGTTCGTTGATGCGGCGATTGCGCGAGTGCGGAGAGAGGTTGATTTGGACGACCACGCGCCTGAGGCGATCACGTATCTGTCGAAACTCGTTGGTAGAGATCTGCCCCAGCCGGAGCCGAGCCAGGCGTCGGAGGAACCCGACGAACCCGACACCGATGATGACGGACCTGAGCTGTCGCGGGAGCCCAAAGAACGCGGTCGTGCAGCGATTTTCGAGCTGGGGCAAAGAGCTGTTGGATCTCTGGTCGAAGACATTGACCCCCGCCGAGGCGTCATTGCGCTGCCAGATCTTCAGCGTCCATTCGTCTGGGAAGACACCAAGGTCAGGGATCTCTTCGATTCACTGTTCATTGGGTTCCCCGTCGGGACATTGGTCCTGTGGTACACAACGGACGAACGGGAGGCGCGAGCGCTTGCCGCCTCCGATCGGGCCCTCCGCGCCACTACTCTCGTCATCGATGGTCAACAGCGACTGACCTCGCTCTTTGCGGTGATGCGGGGCGTTGAGATCCAGGACAAAGATGGTGAGAAGCGACTCATAACCATCGCTTTCCGGCCTCGCGACGGACGCTTTGAAGTGTGCGATGCAGCTATCAGGAAAGATCCTGAGTTCCTGCCGAATATCACCGAGCTCTGGTGCGGTCCACGCACCAAGGCACAGATTCGTAAAGATATTCTCAAGGCGCTTGAGGAGCGAGGTCGAATCATCGACGACGCATACAGAGATGCAACGGACATGAATCTCGATCGCGCTCAGGGGATTACAAACTACAGATTTCCAACAGTGGAGATCCGCAAGACGGCCACCGCCGAAGAGATTGGGGAGGAGGACGTCGCTGAAATCTTCGTCCGCATCAACAGCCAGGGCACGCGCCTCGGTCAGGCTGATTTCGTGCTCACTCTGTTGAGCGTCTTCCATGGCGAGTTGCGTGGCCGAATTGAGACGGGCGCGCGGTCGATGTCGATTAACGCAGTAGTGCCTGTCGATACCCAACAGATCCTTCGGACAGCCTGCGCGGTCGGATTCCAGAGGGCGAGAATGTCCTCCATCTACAAGTACCTGCGCGGGATAGATCCGGTGACCGGAGATCCTAATCCTGCGGGAAGAGTCGAGCGCTTAAAGGTGCTCGACCAGGCGGTCGATCAGTGTCTCAATGAGACGCGCTGGCGAGACTACATGTTGCGCGTCATGCTGGCTGGCTTTGTGAGCCCAGGCCTCGTGGCATCAACGAACGCGGTCGCGAACGCTTATGCGTTTTACGTCCTGGGTACGACCTATGGTGTTCCGCGGCAGCAGTTGGAAGAGGGTGTGTGCCGTTGGCTCTTCGGAACGCTTCTGACAGCCCGCTACTCGGGGTCGTCTGAGACCAAATACGAGGAAGATCTCGGGCGAGTTCGCGATGCGTCAAAGGTCGACCCCACGGCATTCGTGCAGACTCTTGACGACATGCTTAGCGACGTCTTGACGAATGACTACTGGAACCAGACTCTTCTGTCCGCGCTCGACACTCAGCGCGGGCGCGCCCCAGCCGCGCTTGCCTTCCGAGCCGCACAGGTCATTCTCGGCGGCAAGGCGTTGTTCGGCGATCAACCATTGCAAAATCTGCTTGCGGCTCCAGGTGGGGGCGGCCGCGCTGCGAGCGAAATGCATCACCTGTTTCCGAAGGCGTGGCTCCATGATCGCGGAATCACGGAGCGAAAGAAGGTGAATCAGGTTGCGAATCTCGCTGATGTTGGTTGGTTTGACAACAGCTTGATGGGAAACCAGAGCCCGGCAAAATACGTTCCCCGTTTGCGCGCGAAGTTCGACAACGACGAGTGGGGCAGGATGTGCGCGGAACACGCGCTGCCACCCGGTTGGGAATTGATGAGCTACGAGGAGTTTCTAGCGGCGCGCCGCCCGCGCATGGCAGAGATCATTCGCATCGCGTTTCGCAAGCTTGGTGGAGAAGCCAGCGCGTCGCCCCTCGTGCCACCGTGGTTCCTCCCAGGAGCCGAAGTTGTTTGGCAGCGAATCGGTGATGTAGAGCTGAAGCTTCGTAACATTGTCCGAGAAGTGTACCAGCAGCGTTTTGGCGACAAGGCGGCTGCTGCCATCGAAGACGCACTCGACGCTCGCGAGCGGGAAGTCTTGTCCCGTGCGATTCGGAATCGGCCTGCCGGTGTTGATAGTCTCGGTGTTGTCGATTATCTCTATCTGGCACAGCTGCCGGCGCTTCTCTTCAAACCCGACGTCTGGCAGGGCGCCCGCGCCAGCTTCGGAGGTGATGCGGAAGCTAAACGGAGGCTGCAGATCGCCATCGATCACATAACACCGGTCCGAAACGAGATTGCTCACGTACGGGAGGTCGCCCGAGAAAAGTTGCAGCGTGCCAATGTTGCCTGCGCGGACATTCTCGCAATGTTGGCGCCAGCGTAGTTGGAGAAGATCGCCGGACTCGCGAACTCGATATTAGGGCTCACTTGCGATGCCAGACACATCGGTGCATGGCGACACTTCTTCTTCGAAATTCCCCAATGTGCTGAAAGGCGGAGTATGCTGGAATACCCTGAAAGTGCAACGGTTGACCGACAGTCAGTCCAGTCAGTCTGCTGGTGCGGCTGTAACTCTCCAACCTGCCCTAAACCCTCTCGAGGCTCTTAGCGGAGGATCATTTGGATTTCCGGCACTCCGGTAGCACGGAAGCTGGAATCAACACAAACGGCGTGTAATAGTAATCGGAGAGGAGCGTGAAGGAAAAGGCTTGAAGACCCGCATGACAGAGACAGTAGCAGTGCGCAGGCTTGCGAAAGCGGCGAAGTCTTACGCGCCGGAGGTAGTCGATTTGATCGCCTCCGGATCAACGACGGAGGCCTCCTACTATCCGACGGTTCGATCGCTGGTCGCAGGGAGTCTTTCCGCACAAGGGCTGCCGTTCGATGTGCGCATCAACACTGGCGAGGAAAAGGTAGGAGGAGGCATCAACCGCTCCTTAAAGCAACTCCTGTGTGACCCAATTTGCTATTCTGGCAAACACGTCGTCGAGAGGTCCCGAAGTGTCGACGAGGAGGTCAGCTGCCGCACGAATTTGAGAGTTCGTTTGAGATTCGACTGGATGGGCATCGATGGTACGTATGTCGCAATCGCTTTGCCTGATTTTCGTTCTTGCCGTCCTGACTTCAAGTGGCGCAAAAAGATATATCAATCTGACTCTCCCACCATTTGAAAGCTTTGAGAGCGCCTGAAGAGCTTCCGCATGGCGTATACCGTCGATGACTATTCTCTCTCCGGCAACATAATTCACGGCCTTGAGGACATCCCGGCAAAAGGAGAGCATGTCTTGTTCCGCCAACTCTGCCCCAATGTCCTGAAGGTCCTGGCGTGCAGATACCGCTTTACCCCTCCGTTTCGCTTCGTCCCTAACGTAGTCACCAAAGCTAGCAAACTTGCACTGCAAAAGATCGGCGAGCTTACGAGCTAAAGTCGTTTTGCCGGTCTGCGACGAACCACCAAATGCGATCATCGAAATCACAACAGTATTCCTTGTCCAAACGGGGGAGCCTCCCGAACAACGACCCAACTCCTTGGATCATCTTTGTCTATGCTAAATTCGTTGACACGATGGACAGCCTCCACCCGCATCAAAGTTGCGAACGAAGCGTGTCGCTTCCTCTGCCAAAAAGTCGATTCATCCATACACAAAGCTTTTGCGTACCGTTCGATATCACGCCAGCTACCCGGATCTAGGCGATAAAACCACGCGTTGCTGATCCTACAGATACCACACACGGGGCCACTCGTACGTTTAAGAACGAGGATGTCTCCGTTTCCAACTCGCTCAAACGGTGGATGCTTGTTGACACTGAATCGTGATTCGACTGTTTTTTGACCGCAAAATAGGAAACTCAAGTAGGGCTCGATAAAAACTGCCAGATGGATACCTACCGTGCACCGTTCGTCCAGTGCTTCGGAAAACGGAGTGTGCACGCATTCATCACGAAGTCGTTCGAGTAACGCCATCTTCCAATTGCGGTTGTCTAAGGACACTAGTCGATCCATTTCAAACCCGCGTCTTGACTTAATAGTCTGAGTAATTCCTGCAATTCTCCCCTTTCATCGTCTGTGAGTTGATACTCATAAGCAACACTCGCCAGCGAGTCCATGGGCGACTCGCCGTTACCAATCTTCTGCAAAGCATCCTCCAACACCGCGGTCTTTGACACCTTCAGCGCAATGTTGCGAGATGTCCAGAGGTTTATTCTTGATCTAGCAGGCGACCTTCGTGAGACTGATCTCAATCTGATGTTCTTACTAGAAGACGCCGGTTGAAAGCGAAACGCTTGATTGCTCTCGCCGCCTTGAACCTTTACCTTAATCGTGGTGCCTCCGAGTTGATGGGTGTGCCACGTTTCTTTATTTGTCGGGTGTCTATGCTTCACTTGTTCGGGTGGTCTAGAGCCTAGGACAAACGAGAAAAGATCTCCAGAACGCCAGTCGTCAAGAATGATCCCGTCCGTTCTCAAGGCTTCGATCTCGAAGGGTGGGGATAGGTAGCGCAAAGCGCCCAGTTCAGCTTCAATCAGATCAAATCCAAGATAAGCAGCGCATTCGAGAATCGAAATTCGGTCCTGTGACGCAGAGGGTCTAGTGAGTCGAGGTAAGATGCTCAGCAAAAGTCTGCCACTTGGGACGAGAAGTCGTCGTGCCGCGTCGATGAACGCTTCATAGTGCTCGACATACCAGGGCGGATCCGCCAAAGCGCATTGATATCCCGGTTCCAACTTAGGAAATTCAAGCAAATCGCACTCGGTTACAGAAGAATAGCCTTCACTTCGGAGATGCTGTACTAGGCGAGGATTTCGGTCGAATAGGGTTGCGTCGGCGCCAATGTCGACCAAATGCCGATACAGCGTTGGTGCACCCAACACTGCCACTCTTGTCTGTTTCGACAACTTCAGGGACTTCGCTAATTTGGTCAGTGTGTGAGTAGTGAAGCGCCAGTCAAAATCTAATGGGTGCGGTTCTGGTAGGCCATCCTTACATTGAAGTTCCGACAGATATTCGACTTGTTGCTCAACTGGCCCCAGGACGCTAGCCGCGCGCGTCCATAAGCCCGACTCTGAGATTGAAACTATTTGTTCTGCCCGGAGGCCCTCAAGTACTGACTGAACATCAGCTGGGTACGCGCCTTCAGCCGCTCCAACTAAACTCGCAAACGATCTAGGGCCATTCCGAAGTTCGCCGATAAGTCGGACGACCAACTCTTGCCGAAATGAAGGTTCGAGCAGGGGGTGCTCGTCGACGGCGTTTTTATCGGGGCTCACTGATACTCCAGCACGTGCTCGGTGACACTCTGTTCCATCTCTCGGTGAGAGAACCTTCTGTGTAGCTCGGAATTCCAGGCAACGACGGCCCGCTCTTGAAGATCTAGTGCCTTCTCTTGTTCGGGACCTAGGCGACTTTGGGTTGGGGTGAATACGGAAATGCGCAGCGGCACGGTTCGGAGAGGAAACTTCTCGTGTATCCCCTGAAGCCGGTCGACAAAATCGGCCATCTTCGTTTCCAGATCTCTTTCTGAAACCGTCGTAAATGTGGCGTATCCATAAACGTCAAATCCAGCATGGACAAGGCGTTTCATGAGGGCAAATTGGTTCTCAAACAGGTTGGGCTGTGCTTTGGTGTTGAACGCAAACGAGTCGGCATCGAACCCTTTAAAACATCCGACTCTTCCGTAATTTCGGAAATTGACAAGCTCCGCTACCTCGTCAGGGCGCAGAAACCTCCAGAGATAATCATTGCTGAGGTTGTCGTCACTCCAGAGATAAACCGAAGTCTGAAGGTTGCGTCGAGATAGAGCTCGCGTGAACCACAGTCCCCATTCCGGCACGAGATCTGGCTGGCCGCCGGAAAGATCGATAACGACAGGCCGATCCTCTTCTGCAAGGTAAAGATCCAACAATTCGTCTGCACTCTTGAATTCCGAAAATTTCGGATTCGCAGACAAGAGCGCAAAATCAACAAAACAGTACCAGCACCTCCAACTGCATATTGCGTTCTGGAATACCTGAGCACGGAGCAGGCTACCTGGTTGCAAATTCAACGCCTTGGCAGCGGGATCAATTGGAAGAGGGTTTGCGGGCCACGGTGCAGGCTGCACGCGGAGAAAATGATGAATTCTCCCGAAACCAGCACAGTTTGCGGGGACAGCCAGATCCTTTTCTTGATCGCTATCTCGGAAATTGGTGACTAGTATCTTATGATTGTCAAAGTCGATTCCCCGGCGCCGTAACGATGCGGAAAACCGAGCGGTATCCAAAGTTATAGAGTTCATAGGATCCTTGCTAATGCCAACCCAGAAATGCCTTCAGCCAAGTCCACATCTGGGCCCAGGGAGCTTTTGCAATTACAGTGATGCCCGCAACAACCACGGCGCCAAAATAGAATGCAAGCCGAGCGACATCATCCTTTCTGAAGAATTCGTCAGAGAACGACTTCCGCAATCGGTTCTCGACACCCGCATAGTGTTCATCGAGTTGCCTTTTGATCTGATCTTGGTAGAGATCATGAAAGGGGTTGCTGAATGCTTCTACAGCTGTCTTCATGGCAGCTTCAAGGGTCTCGGCCTTGGTTCGGCGCGGGTGACCTTTCGCTCCATCTGCTGGCTGAACCGTGTGAAAAACGACAGTGAACACGGCTTCGCCAAGCGTCAGTGGCCATGGTATCGCCCCGAGATTGATCAGCCGGATCATGATTGGTCCCTCGTAACCTGGGTCCACGTGACCGGCATTTAGAGCGAGCACATTTTGCTTTTGCAGCTTGTTCCTCGAATAAACCGTGCCAGAAACATCGTCTGGCAATTTCAATTCTTCATGTGTTATTACAAACACCATTTGCCCAGGGCGCAATGTAATCACCGCTTGCTCCAGTGGGCCCTTTTTCTCGTCGAATTCTTGACGAATAATCTGACTACTGCCCTGGTCTTTCCACAAAACAATTCCGGCGCGGAGGTCGTAGCTGGCAGGTTCGACGACCGGATTGCCTGCTTCGTCGCGGAGCGGTGAGAGAATCAGATAGCCCTCCGCTATCCGACGCTCCAACTCGCGCTTGTTCAATATCGGCATCAGTTCGCCATTGCTTGCTGACCTTGGACGGCGGCTGGCATGACCACCTTCTTGCGCGGATCCAGATCAGGCATACGCACTTGGATGTAGTGCATGACCAGCTTGGTAAAGTAGTCGATATCCTTCTTGAGCAATTCATGAGTGAGCGGGACGGCATGCCAATAGCTCATGCACGCCCGGCAGCAACATGCGGTCGCATGCCGGGCCCAATGGACAATCGTCCCGTCCAGCATGGGCGTTTGCTTCCAGTCTTGTGCCGGCATATAACGCAACATCTTCTTTTGTTCGATCTGATGCGCTGTAATGGCTGTCAGACCACTGTACCCATGCTTTCGAGCATATAGCTCGATGCGGGGCGTTACCGGAACATGAAAGAAGAAATGCCGGATCCACTCCTTCTTGAGGAACTTGAATTTCGCCTCGAAGTCCGTCGATTCCCTGGTGCAAACCGTTTGCCAGTCAATGAGATCTGCACCGCAAGAGCGGCATGCTCCTGCGGGCGATTCACCATTCCTGGCACCGCTGAAACAATGGAGGTTACGCTTGCAATCAGACCGGGTGCAAACGATTCCGAGCTTCTTGGGCTTCTTCTTCTTTATGCGCTCAACATCATCTGCACTCAGATCAAATACCGAATCGATGATCTCTGCCCCTTCCGCAAAGCCCGGGAGATCCAGTTGCACCGTTTTACTGTCTTTGGCAAGTTGCATACGCACCTCAAAGAACGCCGCTTTCGTACGCGCTCATTCCAAAAATTCTAGCAGGGTGGCGCGGCTTGCTGCCCTATTGCGACCGCACACTGACAAACCGACTCTGAGCACTCGCTGCGCCACAGCGAGGGACCCCGTGCAAATATCATGCCGCAAAGGTATCCGCTCTCACATATCTCCATCCTCTCTATTGTCGCTCCAATCGTTCCCGGATCGAAGCGGAGGAACCTTTTCGCCATCATCCTTGAGATCTGGGAGCCGCTCGTCAAGGAACATATTCACTAATGCCGCAAAATATCCTATCTCCTCCTCTGTGAGCTCTCTCCCTCGCTCAATGCCATGCCAATATTCAATACACTTGCGACAGCATGTGGCGGTGGCATGCTGACCGTAATAAATCGGATTTCCAGTCTTGCCCGTTTGCGTGCCATCCCGAAATGGTTCTACTGGACCCACGGACTTCCTGATTCGATGTTCTGCTGCGATCTTCAGAGCCAGTCTGCCCTTGCGTCGCGCATAGTTCTTGGCGCGCGGGTCAAACTCCAAATGCCAAAAATGGTGGCGAATCAACTCGTACTTTAAAGATCGGAAAGTGTAATCCAGGTCGTTAAGCCTACGTCTTTGAACCCGCGGAAAATCAACGAGGTCGGCTCCACAATCACGGCATTTGCCCCCCGAAACTCGTTCTCTTCCTTGGCGTTTTGTTTGCTTAAAGCAGTGGAGCCCATCATCACATGCAGAGCTGGTACAGGTGATCTTTAAGGGAGTCAGTTTCTTCTTTCCGGCTTTGTTGTCAGGGGCCATGCTCATTCGTTACTGGACAAGGCTTGCAGTAGCAAATCCCTGTCTATTGGGTTTAGCTGACCGAAATCGGCACGCGCCAAAACAAAATCTCTGGCAATCTGCCACGGATGCCCTTTTTGCTCTTGCAGATTCTGTGCGGCGCCCCACCAATTTTCACCTTGCAAGGACAGCCTGTACGCCATGTAGTTCGCCAAGAGATCGACCGGCACTCGTTCCGCTCTAGCAACCCTCGGAACCGCGAACTTGAGCCACTCTAACTTCCCCTTCGCCGTATCAACGCACTTTTGGGCGAGTTCTTCGACATTGTCGCCCAAAACGACTTCGCCGGCGAAATCTGTTGCCTCTGTCTCTTCGTTAACGACATCAGATGGAGCATCTTTCGACAATACTTCTGGCTCGATGACAGACACATCGTCTCTAGCAGGACGGCTCGATAGATGACGGAGCTCATGTAGCAAGTCGATGATCCACCGAGCAAGAGAATTCGTCCGCTGCTTGAGAACGATGACACTGCGGCCCTTGATTCGCCAACACGCACCATGAAAGGCACCAGGGTCATTCAATGGAAGGACCGGAATGCCCAGGCGGTCCCAGGCATACCTAAGGAGGCTCTCTAGCGTGATAGGGCCTTCCGCAGCCAGTTCGGCGCGAATAGATATTGGAGAGGTAGGTATCTCTTGCGGTCTGATATGAGAGGTACTCTGCAAAAGGACGAGCGCCAAATAATGTGCATACACCGTATAGGCAGCAAAGAATTGTTGGTCCGCTCGGGCTGGAACTTTGAACCGTGCTTCCTCTAAGACATCACCACGGAGTGGCAATTGTGAGTTACTCAGGATCAGTTCCGTGGACCAGTCAAACACCCGACCAACCCTCGCAGCCGTTTCGAGAGCCCATACGTGTGTTTCTCCGTCGTCAAATGGAATGTTCGCATTTAGAGTCGACTCTAAAGACTTGGGCAGAAGTCGTTTCTTTACAAACTCCTTCGTTAAACCAATAGATTTCATCCGTCTAAGGACATCTTCGAAGGTGCTGCTGCTTTGAGGTAGTAAGACGCCCTTAGCGAACCTGAACCCGATGGCGTTCATCGTCTGCTGGATTCTCTCTAGGCTTGCGCCCGCATAACCAGTTGCTTCATACCGTTGAACCTGTTGTTCCTTGATCTTAAGCCGGTCGGCTAGCTCTTTTTGAGTAAGTCCCGCAGCGATTCTTGCCTTCAGTAGTACCTCAGGGAGAGCATCAAGCGAGTTGACCTCCAATGCTTCTAGTCCGCGATTGCGCAATTCTTCGTATTCATGAAGCTCCTCCCGAAATTCATCAACCTGACTTGTTATGGCATCCTTCTCCACCTGCAGCCACAACTCATCCTCCGGGTCGGAAGCTCGCTTCGAGGACAACGCCGCTCGAGCTTGCTCGAATTCTCCCAATCGAGCCTTCGTGATGCGGTATTGGCGTTCGTTCTTAATCATGACAAGCTCCCTAAGTCCAAAGCAAGAATGCCCTTTTCTCGACCGTTGTCCTTGTCACGCTGGAAAAAATTGAGAAAAGTCAGTCCCGATCTATCTTCGACGGAGTCTGCCGGAAATAGCTCACCAAAATATTTTGCTTTCTGCGCCGCTCGCCGGTTGGCGAAAGTGAGCAATACAGGATCTGCTGCACGAAGGCTGAACAGGTTTACGCCGCTGCGTTCCCAACAGCCATCAAAGTCCAGCGGCACACTCTTGTTCGTCACGAAACTTCCATCGACGTAAATTCTCTGGCAGCCCACCGATTTCAGCACTTGCGCAGCTCGTTGAAGCCCTGATAAGAGCCTTCGCCGATGCGGATTCTGCCCGCAGTGGGCTTCTAGCTCCGGCCAACTCACAGAATGAATGCCAGGTGGAAGATTTCCATCGGCATCCAAAGGGGGAATCATGGCAACACAACTCTAATGTTGTGTTGAGTAGAATGTCAAGTGAATTCTGGATTTGATGTAGTCCTACAGCTTTAACCCATTGAAAACATGATGCCTTAGCTGGATAAAATCTCATGCCGTGGCTGCCAGCCGGGACTCCTTATTACGAGTCTCACTAAAACAGTCTCTTTGAGCCTTTGAGCAAGGCACTTAACTGGCACTTGCCAAACCGTATCTCTGGCCAGCGAACTCCAGGTCTCACTTGGAGTTCTTTCCCCAATAGAGCGGGCTTACCCCACTGTGACGATCCAGCCATTCTAGGTATCCATCGATCTCGGGCCCACCCATATTCAGAGCAAGTTCCAGGCCGAATATTGCCAACACGAAGTAGTACTCACAGGTATCGGTTTGCAGGATGTCAAATTCGTGAACGGTCTGCAATATTGATCCGCGCTCATCAAACCAATACTGATCGGCATCGTAAATACGGCGCACACTAAATGGCCAGCCAGGGGTCCGCCCCCGACGAGCGTGATCTCGGAGCAGATCAAGTTGAGGTTCTGTCGCTAAGTATTCCCGCCCTTCCGGGTATTTCACTAGCCGGCTTGCCAGCGCTTCGAGACTCGCTTTTGCCAGGAACCTTGAGACGACACGATCACTGGGCGGTGTGCCGCGAGCGGGCAGAACGATCCTGCCAGTGTCCGACGAGAGCAGATGCTTGAGGCCATCAGGCTCAAGCGCGAGGTGAGCGAGAAAGGAGTCCTTCGGTTGTTTCCAGCAGGTAACCGGGAATCCCGGCATCAGTATGCCATTAATTGCCGGTACCCTGCCGCGCTTATTGGGTATGGCCTGATGGAATCGGAGAAGAGTGACGGCAGCCGATTCCAGGAAAGGCTTTTCTACCTCCCGTGAAAAGTAGTTGTTACACTGGTCGCATACAACTCCCGGCGGCAAAACATATCTCGTGTTTCCGAGCGACTCGGGGATAATGTGTTCTTGACTTCGTGATGCACTGGATTCCTTCTTACAAAACAAGCAATGCACGGCACGTCCTCTGCGACCTCATTTTGGGCTCTATCAAATTCAGAAGAGGTTTAGGCCTTTGCACCTCTACTTTAACGCAATTGGCTGCGAGTCTATCAAGTATAGCAATCGTGCCTGCAACCTAACGCTGACAGTTCAGGGCGGATCGGGTTTTAGAAATGTCCATGTCGGAAGCCGGGGCATGACCCTCGGCTTACTTGACACACAAGCCAAAGAAGGGCTCGACTTTGCCAGCTGGTATGACTCATTCCGCGCCCGTAGTCAAGAATCCATTTGTCGATGGCCTTCTCTCCTAAGATTCGCCCGTCGAGCAACCATTCTGTCAACTTCAGGTGCAATGAAATAACTTGACTCCCAAGAGCAACTCATCCCAAGCCATTTGCTCAGCGGAGGCAAGCGCAGCGTGCGGCCCATAGATGACAACTACGACACATCTCTCGCACACTTCGGGATCCGCAAAGATACGGCTCTGTTGGTGATTGGAAGAAAAGCCGAGTGATCGGCCGTCAGTCAGAACATGGTAGCTGTTGCGCAAGGTGCCTTGGAGCCGCATCGGAATGCTCATCAAGCCCATGCCTCGCATCCTCAGGTTCGGACGTTCCCATTGAAAGTGTCGCCCTCGATCAAGAGGGCACTAAGCCCGTGCACACTGAGCCCTGACTCCGTCCGTGCCGGCCGATGTACCGTGCCAGAATCAAGAAGCTTCATTAGGCCAGTTCGGGAAGGGATTTCGGGACGAGTTCTTGAAGGAAAGAACTAAATCACGAACTAGCGCGCGGCGTTCCAGCAGGTGGTACAACAGCCGATCGAGCTCGTCCACGGCAGAGCCGTACCACTCCGGAGGAATCTGATCGACCAATGACCAAAGCGAGTGCTCGGAAAAGCTTTCAATCCTGCTCAGCCAAGGCTCGAAGCTGTCCCACCCAGTGACGCCCGCGTACACATCATTTCGACCAAAGACGCCGCGCAGTGGCGCATCCGGAAAGCTCCATTCCCCCGCATTGAAGCAGTATCCTTGGTCGATAAAGCTGGCAGTGAACTTACGTTCTCTCGATCGTTTCCAGAACGCCGCCTGACGACCATCCGCATTGCAGGTCCATTTGTCGAGCGCCAGCATCCCGGCGAAGTGACTCAGGTTCCGCACCTGCGCAATCATGCCCTCCGGCAGGTAATCGTGCACCTGACCATCGTCGGGTAACACCACATAGCGCGAGCCGAACGACGGACCCGGCGTAACGATCATCTTCCGTCCGCAAAGCTCGATCCGCAAATCCGGACTGTGCTCGATTAACCGCGGATTCACGTCGATGACGTCCACGGGTGGGACTGAGAGACCGATCATTTTGGCCAGCCGTGTGCCCAACCAGTCGTTTACGAGGACTCGGGTATGTTGGGGGTTGTTCTGGAACTTCACTACATAGTAATGACCGTCGGCACAGCGCATCAGGTGACTTTGCGCACCGCCGCGCATTCTGCGAATGTGTTGAACCGCTTGTATTGGCATGGAAATGTTCCGTGGAAGTGGACTGCTGGCAAATCTGCAGTGGAGTGTTGTGGAGACTGAGAAAGCGGATATCAGGTCTGGGGATTTCTCGGAACCAAGCCGAGGACCCTAATCGGGACGACGTGATCGTCTGGTGGAAACTGCGGGCGTTATCGGGATAGCCACAACCTGTCCGGTAGCGAGATTACAGAACCCACCTTGATACGACAAAGAGCCGTGTCGAAGCAGTTGGGTGAGCATTCCCAACGCCTGGTAAGCCAGGTTTTGATTGATGAATGGTTCCTGGCGGGTCAGCGCTTCGGTCGCACTGCACGAGGGCTGATCATCGTCTTTCTTGTCTATTCTGAGGATCTCCGGGTACAACTCGGCGACAGTCGGGAGCCGACTTTTTCTTTTCCTGTTCGCTGGATTGTTCGGCTGCCCGAGCACGAATTGTCCACTGGATACGTCGTTCCCGAGATCCAGCCAGTACAGAACTCGCGAGCCCAGTACCCACTTGTCGATCGCGCGGCGTGCTTTCCGTGTGTCAACACAGCCGACGACGAAGTCAACCTCGGAGCCCTTATTGAGCTGTTGAATGGTTGAATGCATCCCCTGCCAGTTGAATCCCCAGAAGAGGTTGATCCGGTGCGCCAGCACGATCGCCTTCGCGAAGCCAATCTCGGTTCGGCAGAACGGTTGGCGGACACAATTGGTTTCACTGACCACATCTGGGTCGATCAGGGTTACAGAGAGGCCGCCCGGATGACCAAAGGCGAGGAGTGCCTGATGCAGATACGGGAGGCCGGACACAATAGCACTGCCGTTCCCGCCACAGCCGACTACCAAGATGCGAATGGCTCGCTCCAGCAGCTGGGGATCAGGAGTGTGTTTCATCGCTGTGCGGCCTCCAGTTTTCTGAGGTACTCGTGTAATGGCTCGGTTTCGATCAGTGCCGATCGGGGAAAGGTCTTCTTGCCAGCTAGACTGTTCCACAGAGCCGCGGTCCCGCCTTTGCGCCTAGTCAGCCGACCCGCACCTCCGGGGTGGGTGAATTCGCTTTGGAAGAAAGCCTGCTGCCAGGCAGCAATCGAAGTAACGGTTAGTGATTTCGGTGTGCGCATGGTGCCGGCGCAGACGGCGCCAGCGCCATCGATGTTCCAATACGGTGCCGCCGCCAGTTTCGTACCTGTCTGTGGCCGTTCGCTCGTTGGGAGCGCACGTACAAACAGAGTTCCGTTCCTGACCACAAACAGCAAGGCTGGATGCGGAAATAGCTTGCCGGAAACACTGGCGAGTTCAGAGCCCTGACGAAAGAAAATGGGCCGCATTGCGGCTGGCGTCCACCACGCTATTAACTCCGGGGTTCGCGCGACGACGTGATCGGGTAGATATTCTGCCGGACAACTCGTCCCTAGCTGTCTCGTCAGTTCCCGCAGGGCTGCCGTACTGAGCAGTTGTCCGGCACCAAGTAGCGGAGTGCCGTCGGCCTCTTTCTGCACCACGCCATGGACCGTTGCCATCAACCGGTTTCCGTGGTCGTTTCGGTAAAGCAGCACCGCCTGATACAGCTTCAGTTCCAGTTCGCTTCCGACGTCGATGCTGAATCGCATTTGGCTTTCTCCCTGTCCTCGATGAGGGTCTTAATACGCACCGTGAGCACAAGGACTCGCAGCAAGGTCCCCAGTACGGCGAATGCCTGCCGCACGCTACCTGGCTCAGCCGGCCGAAGCGGAATGATGAGGTTGGGCTCCGGCGTTTCCTGCCCCCAGTATTCGCATTCGTCATCGAAACAGGCCATCACTGCGTCTCCGGGTCGGAAGTACAGCAGGACGGAAGGCAGGGGCATGTCGAACGAATAATAGCTGCGCTGGTAATGGAGCCATTCCTCGTCGACGCGCGGGCGTTCCATCGAGTGGGAGGCGCGGTGCAGTTCGAGGGTGGTTTGGAAAAGATCTTTCAGCCGGGGTTCCGCCGGCACCGGGAAGGAATCCAAGGATCGTGGGGACTCTGCCGATTCGGGGCTTCTGAGGCACTGCGGCAGGTCCTGGTCGAGTTTTGGGATTTCGTGGGAACCGGGATCATCCTCTCCTTCCGCCCACTCGACCATTTGCTCAATGCGGTAGCTAGCGTCGTGATCATCATAGACTCGGATCCAGCGATAAAGTGCTTGGCGCAGGGTTTCGTAGAAGGCCACTCCCATTCCTGGATGGCACGCCTCCAGTTCTTCGATGACGGTCCCAACGCCCAACGGGAACGACGATTCGGTGTTGAGCACCAGAAATAGCTGGCCATGGGAATCGGCACCAGAATCGGAGTACCGGGCGTCGAAAATGGATTCTCCGAGCGTTAGGTACAGCTCAAAGTGCTCTGCAATGATTTGCTGACCGTGGCTCCCGAGAAAGCGGCGGAATACGGAGTCGACCATTGCGGCAGGAATTCTTCCTGCCGCAATCCAGTCGGATTCAGTGGCGAGGTCAATTTCGACCAAAGCCTGAGCCAAGGCATTTAGGTCGGTGCAGCCGAAGGTGATTCGGTTTCCGGCGTGGCCCGCTTCCAGCTTGGGCATTCCGATCAGGCTGGCGGGATTGGCCAGATACCCATTCCGGGAAAGACGGGATCTCCGCTTCTTTGCATTGAGAGAGCCCGTGCGAGAGCACTGCTTGCTTCTTGCGAGTCTTTGCATTCGAGCCACCTCAGCATAAGGCCGGTAAAAGGGTGGGCGCTGGCTTGCCGACCCTCTGATTCGCGGATTTCCTGTAACAGCGATTGTTTGCTGGTGTCCGGCATCTCATCAGCCCTTTGAGCCGATGGCGCGCTCGAAGCTGTAACGCAACCGGTCGCCAATCGCTTCCGGTCCCGTAATGGCTGCGTTGGTCAGCTCGGGAAACTGAGTGGCGTAGAACGAACGGACCTCTTCGATCGAGAACTTGGGGTTCGGATCGGCCAAGGTGGTTCCGTGATAAACGAACTCGCGTTCGACAAAATTGATTTTCATGACGCTTGACCTCCCTAGTTGTAGGTTGACAGAATTAATGACATTCCCACCATGGTTTCGTGACATAAAACGCCAGGATTAGTGACACAGGCGTCGACCCATCGGGGCAGAATGGTTAGGACCACGGACAGGACAGCTTCAAATTCTTCGCCGTTCGGCAGGCCCTTCCGGCTGCCCACACCCTTGGCTCCGCTATAGCTTCGGGATTGCCGACCACCCGCTCATAACCGGCGCCAGCCCCCCAGAGTGCGGTTTCGTGGGATACTGGCCGACATTGCGGTACCTGTCCAGGTCCGGGACTGAAACTCGGTGATAATGTTCTGATTGGTGCGTCTCTAGGGGGCAGATCCTTCCAGGTAACCGATACTCGCTCCGAGTCAGGTGCGCACGATTTCGATTGAGGGGCATCGCATGACAGCGACGGATCAATTCGGACTACAGGGTGCAGTTGCTCAGAGCGGCACAGTGCCGCCCGTCGCAGAGTGTGACGTAACCGATTTTTCCTTGCTCGAAAAGTTCAGGGAACAGAGGAGCAAGTGGATCAGCTGGTATTCATTCCGAAAGGACGACCCAAACAACATAGAAGGCCAAATCATCAGCATGATTTTTCTAGATCTAAGCTACCGTACGCTCGCGAGCGGGCGCGGTGACTTCAGTAAAGGTCCTGACATCGCAGCACGAAGCGGAGTCCTAGCCCATATCTTGGACCAAGGGTACGTTGCTATCCAAGTGCTTGCGATACGGCGGCTTCTCGACAAACGAAAAGATGTGCTTTCACTCCGTAGACTGTTCGACGATATACGGGCCAACAGCGGATTGATCACTCGCGAGAACTTTGTGGCCTATGATGGTTCCCCCTACGATCCCAATGACTGGCAGCTGCTGCCAAAGGACCCGATGATTCAGATTTGGGGAATCGACGCCCCCGGACTCCACCGCTTTGTTCGCTCCTCAGAACGTAACAAAGTTTTCGACAAACTGTCCGGCACGGATCAGGCAAATCGGAACCGCAAAGATACGATTACAACAGATGTCTTCGACAAGCTTCTAAGTTGGCTCGATTGCCAGGAAGCAAAGAACCTAGTGACACTCAGTCATAAATTCTTTGCGCATGCATCGGACCTGCCTTCTCGTGAAGGGGCTACATACACTGGCGTTCTGCTCAAGGATATCGAGGCAATACAGCGGGCGATCGTTAGCGTCGAACGCGCCATCACAGATGACATCTTGTTTATGGGGATCGCGCGCGATGTCGTTGCGATGGAGCCATTGGGATTTCTGAAAGGCCTCGACCGGGTATACGTTCCTACAGAAACGATTTCCGAGATGGATGCACACTGGGAGCGGTTAAGAAAAGATCGGGACAGTTGGAGGAATGCGTACGAAGCTGAACTCTACAAATAAAGGTGCGTTAGTAACCTATCCACGGGTGCCTGTCGATCCTTTGTTCTCCGATCTTTATTGAAAAACGCCCATCTCACCTGCAACCGATCCGATGAAATTGGAAAACCCGGTGAGTCGGTGCCGATTCTAGTCGGATGACGGCTTAACCGGCAGTTGTCGGCGCCCGCGGTTCGGCGTGCGACCCAATCGGCTGTTCAACAGCGGCCCACAACGCTTGGCTCCGGAAGCTATCCCGAAGTCCTGTTTGGAGGATATGTGGTATTACGGAGCGCGCTCCTAGCGATCTGATCTCCTCGAAACAGATAATCTCTCGGTTTCAACCGATCCATCGCGGATCGCGAGTCCTTCGAGAATTGATGGACAAAGGCGCCTGGCATTCAGACTGCTCGATGCCTATGAACGCGACCCATGGAGTAAAGATGAGAACCATCCCCGTCCGAGCCTGTCTCTAAGCCTATTTAGCTTCCTGTTGTGACATCGCCCCAGACGCATGCCAGTACCGCATGGGCATGGCAGCTTGTTGGCCTTACCTTTCTTCATGGCTAGGAGGCGCACAAAACCGAGTAAGACGAGATCATCGTCCATGCCGAGGATGGATGCCAGATCGTCGCGAAGACCGCGTGCCCCGTGCGACAGCTCGCCAAAGGGAAGTACTCCGCCATTCTCGACGATCGAGTAACCATAGAGGTAAGGAATAACGCATCGCTCAACAAAAGAGAGAAGCGAGGGAGTTTCGGCCAGAATCAGTCGTAGACGAGTCGGGGAGCCCAAACACAGATGGCCGGAGCCCAGCTTATGGAAGTCTCGCGGGATGCGCATTGCCGTATCTCGTACTAACGGAATGGCTCTCGGATAATCAGGAGGAACGGAAATACTAATTGCATATCGATCAGAGATCAGCTTCTGACCGCGAGTCTGCGCAGAAAACTCAAGACTTCCCGCGATGATCGTCTCGTCCTTCTTGGTGGGTTGGAGACGGAGCTCAGGATATTTTCGTAGCAGCTCTTCCACACCCCACTTCAGCAGCACGGATGCGCGCATTCATTGATTTCCCCACGGCTTTGGTGCGCCGGTGATGGCGACCGCCGGCGCGGCGTAGGAGACGCTGCGCACCGAAATGGGTGTCGGTTGAAATTGCCGAAACTGCTCTTGCGTCAGATCGAGCCGGAACATCTGGCGCACACTTGCAGAGAGCCGGTCGCCGCGAAGAAGATCGGGCAGCCGAGCCAGATCGGACTTCGCCTGCATAAGCCAGTACCAAAAATTCTGTTCGAGCTGCGGCTCCTTGGTCCATTTGTCGGCGTAGTCTTCCCCGGGATCGGCCGGATTGGGAACCCGCGGTCGTTCGGCGCGAATGAACGACGGCATCCGGTCGACGATTCCAGTCACGGCCGTGAAGATGTCCGATTCCCCGTTGTAGGAATGGGTCGCAAGATTGGTGAGAATCATCGAAATCGGCGCGAGCTCGGGGTTCTCCTGGAACATGACATCCCGGTGGCGCTTCAGCAACTGGATACTACGCTGAAGCGGCGTCTTCCACTCGTATGCAGGGACATCTTCGACCGAGCTGTACAATCTCGACTCCACCAATCGCCGCAAACGCGGAAGAGCATAGCTCCGTGTGCGCTCCTCGAACCAGCGTGCAAACCCGCGAGGGTTACTACTGAGCCAATTCGAACTGCTCAGGGCGTAGTGCGGGTGGCGCTTGTCTGTGATCGCCACGGCGCGCTTAGCCAGTTCACGAGGAACTCCGAGTCCGATGATTGCCGCAATGACGCTTTCCTCCTCGGCGGCGCACGGCAGGGTATCGAGATGAAACGTGATTTCGTCGGAGTAGTGCAGGCGCCAGCAGCGATTCATCTCTTCGATTGGAGACAACATCTGGTGCGCTTCGGCATAAGCGCGGATCTCTTCTCCAAAGAGCGTCTTCAGCTGCTTCTGCGTCATCGCTGTCTTCGGCAGCGTGAGAGTCACCACGTTGTCGAGGTCGTATTCCCCCTCCGCGTTCAAGGGCCGGGTAACAGTGCCGTACCGGAAGGAGCCCTGGGGCGTTACATGGGCCTGGAATACTGCGACCTTGGACTCCGGGCGGCAAAGCCACTCTCCGAGGGACCGATGCCGGTCCGCCGCTCGCCGGTAGTAAGACTCCGGGATATCGAGCGAGTCAATGATGCTGTCCAAGAGCTTTACAACGAGTTCGTTCGCCATCTGACGCGCCTCCTAAGAGATCGATAAAGCAGGCACAAAGCCTCCAAGCGGATTGACCTGGTCGTAGAGTTGCCAAGGCATGTCGGCCTTCGGCATGCGCACTCTGCCGACTTCAAGACAAGCAGAGACAGGGGCCGCGGGGAATATGTGAAGAATCGCTGACTGCCCGTGCGCAAACTTGATCTGGTCGAACACGCGCCGTAATACAGCTCTCAGCTCTGCGAGCTGTTCGCGACTCTTCATCAGATCGTTGTGCGGCGTCTCTACCGTGATGACCCAGATGCTGCCATCCTCGCCAAGCACGGAAGTGACCCTGGCGACATCGATGGTCGCGCTCAGGGACAGTACGAGCGCCGCCTTTCCAGTCTTCGATTGCGGTTTGCGGATCACATAGCCGGGAATCTCTGCTCCCGAGGGCCATACCCAGGTCTGCGGTTCACGATGCAGTTGGTAAACGTCGCAAGGGATGATGTCGCCCAGTAGCGTTCCCAGATGAATCAGCAGCGGCTGAGGTGCCAGCGAAAACACGGAAAGATGCACAATCTCGCCGTCCGCAATCCGATCGCGTACCCGCCGCGCGAACTGCTTCTCAAGGTTTTCTCTCTCGGTGAACCAGAACTGCTCATCGCGGTCGGAAACCGCGCTATTGTGCAGCCCAAGACTGATTGCATGATCAGAGGCCGGATAACGGTGCGGGAAAATGGCTGTCGCGGCACCTGCAAAGTTCAACGGCGCAGAATGTTCGCCGATGTTTGCGCCATACAGGAGAATGTGGCTCTTCCTGGTCGGATCGATGCCGGTCACGAGTTCAATGCGGCGCTCATGTTCCCGTTTCATCTCTTGGAGTAGCGACGCCGGGTAGCGGCCGCCGTCCACTTCCGCGTCGATCTTCCGGTGGCACTCATGGCAGACCAGAATCAGATTGTCGATCGAGTTCAGGTCTTCAGGCGACACCCTGTCGTTGCCGCGTGGCCCCTCTTCGCTGAAGGAATAGATATGGGCCTTCTGCGCGATGTTCACGCGCTCATTCGTGACCGAAGACTTCCAGAGGGGTTTGTTGCAGCCCGCAAACTCACAGCGCCCAGCGGCCCGGCCCCACAGCTCAGTCTGGATCGTGATGGCAATGTGCCGAGTAACCTCTCGTGGGCGCGGGAAGGCGGCATCCGCTTCCCCAATTCGGGTGGCGAGTGCATTGGCCCGGCGCTGAGACGAGTTGTTCAATGAGGCTCCTGTCTCTTGACGAAGCAACTACCTAGGCCCACAATGGTGCATATGTTAGACAGTAACGCCCACCGTGCACCATGTCAAGTGTGCACCGGTGGATTACTTCTGAACCAATAGGAGACGCCCGTTGGCCCGGATACTTCTTGAAGACCTTGGACGAAGAGTGCAGCAGAAGCGCGGCAAGTTGGGAATTCGGGCTGCCGCCCAGCAGATCGGCATCAGCCATGCCACACTCTCAAGAATCGAACGAGGGCACCTTCCGGATTTGGAGAACTACCGAAAGATATGCATCTGGCTTGGCGAAGATCCCGAAGCCAGCGCCGTGCAGACCATGACCACCGACTCCGCCCCCATTGCCGAAGTGCATTTCCGCAAGAGACCGACGGTGACCCCGGTGACCGCCGAAGCCTTGGCCCAGATGATCCTGGCCGCGCAGGATTACCTGCTGAATCGACAAGGCGGGTTCTAAAGTGGCCGAATTGCGTCGAGGCTTCAAAAGTTGGTGCGAGAAGGCGTCTGCGGGGTATCGGAGAGACCTTCGCCTGCCTCGTCATTCGGCTCTTGATCCTCGCATCCTGGCCACGCATCTTGGAATCGAAGTCTTCTATCCGCACCAGATTCCTGGCCTGGACACAGGAGCCCTGCATCAACTTGTCGATGTCGATCCGGATAGCTGGTCGGCGGTGACCGTGGCTCTGGGAACGACCACAATCATCATCTTAAATTCAGCCCACCCATTAACAAGACAGAACAGCAGCCTTGCCCACGAATTGGCACACATCATTTTGCGTCACAGTCCCACCCAGGCCTTCTTCGGGCCGGGGGGCGCCTTGATGATGAAGGAGTACAACTCCAGCCAGGAGGCTGAAGCCGATTGTCTCGCGGGAATCCTGTTAGTCCCCAGAGATGCGTTACTGGTAATGCTCAACCAGATGGACGAGCCATCGCTGGCAAGTCACTTTGGTGTAAGCCCGGAGCTGCTGAGAATGCGTAAGAATCTCACTGGCGTTGAGCGCCAGCTCGGAAAGCGGTTCTCTGGGCGCCGGTCGTTTCCTCGGATAGCATCCTGAATTCACCAAGACAGGCAATCCCGCGTTTTCGAGATTGTCGCCCACGCGGGAAAAATATTGTGTCCAGGGGTAACACTCGATGAATCCTGGTCTTGCAGGCCAAAGTAGGATAGGTAACGGGAAACGCCCTAGCGTTTAGCTTTCCTGACCAGCGAGCGCATCGTCGGGCCGACAGGAAACAGGCCACCCGATCGCGTGGTCTTTCCGTGGATTGACGCGGCGAACCGACGTAGACCGCATGGCGAGGCTGCAGTCGGCCAAGCAACGGACCGAAGGGTCGGCGGAGCGCAGCGGAGGCAGAATTATGCCAACAACACTGGCAAACCCATAGGAACTTGCCGCTAATCGCGATACGAAATGTCAGGAATTGTGACGCGGATTTGGTTATCTCCGTCAGAACCAGACGCTGTCGTGTCAGCTATTCTGACATCCTACACTAGTCCTCTTGTGTCGCCGTCGCTTCCGCTGGCGCCGATGGCTCAAACAATGACGGCGGCTCCGGTTCCGATCGGTCTGGCGACGCCGGTGGTGTCGCCGGTGCTGTTTGGTTGATCGTTCCAGTCGGCTTGGTGGTCTTCTTTCGTGCCTCTTCGCGAGCCGCTTTCGCGGCCGCTTCCATTTCGGCTTTGGCAGAGGCCAAGGTGGTTTGGAGTTGCAGGTGCGCCCCAGTGAATTCCACTAGCTGCTGAGGAAGGTCACGATCGAGTTCCTCGGCGGTGCCGGTGATTGCCAATGGGGTGGTAAGGGCGTTGTCTTCGGTGTCAGTCGCCCTCTGCGGAACGACGGTGGCCCTGATCGTATCGCCCTCAATAAGGGAGATGGTCAGCAGCAGCCTGCGTTTGCGCAGTAATGGCATCAGTTCAGTGAACATGTGGGTTTTCCTCCGGGATATTTCGGATTTTCGGATAAGGCCAGCGAGTAGTTGTAATGAACGTGGTGTACGCCGCCAAATTGCACGAGAACGCCCGCGTCGTGGAACGGGTTCTTGCACACTGGTGCCGCCCAGAACAACGACATAAATGGCTGCGTCGGGTCTCGTTGGCTGACCGATGGAGAGTCGCGACTGAAAGAGCGGCAACACCTTGCCCAGAAGCAGGGCGATTGCCGTGGGCTGCCGCGGGATTGCAGACAACAGCGTGCCGGAAGTAGAGGGGAACCCGGAACGCGTCAACAATTCCCGTTTTGAAGCTGCGCTCGTGGTGGGAAACGCGCATTATAACAGGCAGCAATCAGCGGCCAAGTTCCTCTAGCACCGGTTGCCGACCAGGAGGCGGTTCGAAGGGAATTGACCGTCCCCCGGAAACCATTTACGCTCAGTGTTCGCAAGTTCTTGAATCCACACGATGTTAATGATCTTAGTCACCAACGGTTAGTTGAGGCTGGTCAAGGCCACGCACCCGTGAATGAGGAATAATTGCCGGAGTGTTTTGTCTGGTCAGCTGGTTACGATGTCAGCATGGGCCAGACAAATCAGGTAATAGGCGTTTGCGCAGGGACTTTGTAGTTCGAAGGTATGAGTTCATTAACCGAAGGGCAACATGCTCGACAGTACCTGCTGCTTCGCACGATCATTGCGGCACTTGGGGAACGTGTGACACCACCGTGGTGGAAGACTCAGTTCCTGACGGATGTTGGGTTGCGAACCGTAGCGCGCGTCTTTCCACGGACTCCCATATGTGTTGCCCTGGATTCTGCCTTTGCTGCAGCACGCCTGGAACACGACCGACGGATTGGGCTCGGAAAGAGATATCACTTGTTCCACCTGCCGGATGATGTGGAACGCGCGATACAAGGCGTAATCCCCGAGGCTACGTTCGCGGCGCATGCGACAACATTAGTTGCGAGTGGAGCGAACGAGCTTATGCACCGGCTGGCCAGCATTGCGTCTGGGTCAAAAGGGCCTACTGTCGATGGTCCAATTTGGCTTGGATCAATTGCAAGAACCACTGGATCTCCAAATTTCACTGCATTGGCCGCTCACTACTGGAGTTCCTTCGATTCCGGTCGCCGCGTCTTTCCTTACTTCACCGAACCAGGGCAACGACCTTGACTGCAAGCATTTCAGACACGGTACGCTACACAAATGCCATCTGCAAAGGCAGTGCTTTGCTCGAAGAAACCAGGGCGCTCTTGCGGGCCTGGAGCGGCACGGAGTCGCTCAACGAGTTTAGTCAGCGTGTTCTTCGGGAGGATCTCTTGGGACGAATGACAACGTACCGTGCCAGAGACATCGTCAAGCGCGTATTCGCCAGGCGCTATCTTCGTCCAGACCATCGACCAGCGCTTCTACTGAAACGGCTACTGGAGCGCAACCAATTGGCTCAGGTGTTCTCCGACCTTTGTTTGCTATACGCTGCTCGCGCTGATGATCTTATCCGTGATGTTGTTATTCACCTCTACTGGCCGGCATCATCCAGCGGCAAGCTCACCCTGGCTCCCGAATACGTGGTTGAGTTCCTACGTCAGGCCGATCGCGAAGGGAAAATTTTAGAGCCGTGGTCAGAGCAGGTGAAGCTCAAGGTGGCGAGGGGCATTCTGAAGGCCATGGCAGATTTTGGTCTGCTCGTTGAAGTACGCCGTGGTAGGCGTGAACTTGTGCACTTCCGCCCTACGGATCTCACGCTTGTGTTCCTGGCTTACGATCTGCACTTCAGTGGGTCAACCGACGCCGGACTGGTCGGTCACCGAGATTGGGCCGTATTCGGCCTGACAAGCAAGGATGTAGCATTGGCCCTCGATAGACTCAGCGGTGAAGGATGGTGGCTGGCACAAGTCGCGGGATCAGTGGTGAGGATCTCTTGGAAATACTACAGCATGGAGGAGGTCGTGGATGCCTTCGCTCGATGAGACATTCGATGCTTTAATGAGTCACCTCCGTCACCCTGAAGGTCTCAACCCTGCAAAGAGCGATCCGTTTTTCTATGTTGTTCACGATCCGGGTGAAGCCCTCGCGGTCAAGCAAAAGCTTGGGGTTTGGTCCTCTGCCCTGAGAAATGAAGGTTGGACAGTCGAGAGCGTCTCGCTTTCGAAGCTGATTTGGGAAATCGTAAACAAATCTGGTCGTTGGAACGAGTGGCTTGCGCTCGAACCTGACGCAGATCCCGAGGCAATGAACGAGGCCATTAGTGATGTTTTACGTTCAGATAACGCGCTGGTGGAATCCTTGGCCAGACATATCAGTCATGAACGAAGGCGGACGGTGGTGTTCGTAACGGATGTGGCAGCTTTACATCCTTATTTTCGCGCCCGCTCGCTAGAGAGCGGCCTCCACGATCGCGTCAAGGTCCCTACCGTCGTTTTTTATCCCGGAAGACGATCAGGCCAGTACGGGTTGCATTTTCTTGGCTTCTACGAATTTGACGGAAACTAT
>Ga0335081_10001531_pt1 | contig 36874 bp, 37 predicted proteins | sample Lox_Sample_35_FD_206713 | JGI IMG/M metagenome (GOLD analysis project Ga0335081, IMG submission 206713) | Soil microbial communities from Loxahatchee National Wildlife Refuge, Florida, United States - Lox_Sample_3.5 | ecosystem: Environmental > Terrestrial > Soil > Wetlands | place: USA...
CCGCATCCGGCGCGCTCCCCGACCCGGCCTTCGACGGCCTCACGGAGCTCGCCGGCCGCTGCCTCGGGGAGCTGCGCAATATCACCTTCGAGCTGCAGCCGCCGGGTGTCGATGAGCTCGGACTGCCTGACGCCCTGCAGCGCTTCGCGGACGAATGCGCAGCACAGTCGGGGCTCACCATCGAGCTCACCGATGCAGGCAACCTTCCGGACCTCGGCGCGCGCCGCTCGCTCGCGCTCTACCGGACTTTTCAGGAGGCGCTCGCCAACGTGGTGCGGCACGCGCGCGCCAGGCAGGTCGAAGCGCACATGTGGGTACAGGACGGATCGATTCACCTGCGGGTGAGCGATGACGGCGTGGGCATCGGCGACCGCGACCGCGGCAAGGCCGGATGCTTCGGGCTGCTGTCGGCCGCGGAACGGCTGATGCAGCTCGGCGGCGCGCTGCGGGTGTTCGGTGTCCCGGGACGCGGCACCACTCTCGATGCCAGCGTGCCCCTCGGCTCGGGCCACGAGCGGCGTGCCTCGGCCGCACGCTGAGCGTGCCGCGGTCGGCGCCACGAGCTCAAAGCCTCAGGCCGTCCGGACCTGCGGGCCGATCGCCACCCAGGCGCTGCGGATCTCGCCGAGCAGGCCGAGGACCTCGGTGACCGGGGCCGCATCCGAGCGCACGTTGGCGATCAGCAGCCGCCGCGCCATGTACTCGTAGAGGTCACGCAGGTTGCGGGCGAGCGCTCCGCCTTTCTCGAGATCGAGGCTGCCGCGCAGCTCCGCGATCAGGATCACGCAGCTGTGCAGCAGCTTCGCCTTGCCGGCCAGCTCGCCGCGCTCGATGCAGCCGCGCGCGGCGACCATGCGATCGAATACCGCATCGAGCAGCATCTGCACCAGCGCATGCGGGTCGGCGCTCGCCACCCCGCCATGCGCGAGTGTGCTGCGGTACGCTGCCATTCTCGGGTTGTAGGCGAATCCGCTCACGGCTGCTGACGCTCCTGCGCTCGTTACCCCTGTAGCGGCGCAGCAGGGCGTAACTTGAGCGTGGCGCAGTACGCCGCCGCGCCGGTCGCCGCCTGATGGGGATGCAGCGCGCGATGTTGCCTTCGGCAATAGTTAGGTAGTCGCCTGACTATTGCTGGAAGGACCAGCTCAGGCGTTCGCCTTGCCCTGTACCTGCGGCAGCGTGGCGAACGCCTGGCTCAGGTAGGAGGAGGTGGTCTGGAGCGAGGACAGCAGGGCGTTGAGCGCCGAATACTGCTGCGTGAGGCTCGCCTGCAGCGCGGCCATCTGCGTCTGCAGCTGGTTGCTCTGCTGGGTGAGCGAGTTGTCCTGGCTGGCGAGCGTATTGCCCTCGGCGGTGAGTGAGCCGTTGGGGCCGAGGGCGCTCGCGATGTCGGTGTTAAGAGTGGCGGCGACGCCGCTCGAGCTGCTGAACAGCTGGCTCACTGCGCTGAAGTTGCTGCTGAGCGCCGCCGACAGCGTGTTGCTGTTGACGCTCAGGGTGCCGTCGGCATTGGTGGTGATGCCGACGCTCGCGAGCGTGTTGTAGGTCGGGGACCCGGTGTTGACGATGCTGTAGAGGGCCTGCTGGATCTGGCTCTGGATGCCCTCGAGCCCCGCATCGCCCATCATGGGTCCGGCGGTGTTGGTCGAGGAATCGTAGCCGCCGAGCTGAACCAGCGTGCTCTGCAGCGTATTGTAGGCGCTGACGAAGCTCTGGATGTTGCCGCTGATCGTCGCGGTGTCGGTGGCGATCGACAGCGTGGCGGGCGTGGCGACCGGCGGTGTGCCGCTCGTCGGACTGAGTCCGAGCAGATTCAGCGTCACACCGTTGATGGCGTTGGTGACGCTGTTGCTCGGGCTGGTGAAGCTCACGCCCGAGATCGAGAAGGCGGCGTCCTGTGCGCCCGCTTCCTGGGTGTAGTTGCCCGTGTTGCCGGTGCCGTAGGTCAGGGCCGCGAGGCCCGTGCCGCCGTCGGTCTCGGTGACCTGGATGGTGTTGGCGGCGCCGGTCTGCGAGGAAGTCAGCAGCAGGTAAGAGCCGTCCGTGCCCTGCAGCACGCTGGCGCCGATGCCGGGGTTGCCAGCGGCGGAGTTGATGGCCGTGGCGAGGTCGGCCAGCGTGTCATCGCTGCTGTCGACCTTGACGCTGAAGCTCGTGCCGCCGAGGGACAGCTGCAGCGTGCCGGTGCCGATGGTGGCGCCGCTTACGGGCTTGGATAGCAGCTGCTGCGCGCTCGCCAGCGCGCTCACGGCGACGTTGTAGGTGCCGGTGGGCGCGCCGTTGCTGGCGGTCGCAGTGAAGACGGACGGCGAGCCGCTGTTGGCGGTCTCCAGCTGGAAGGCGGTCGGGGTGTCGAGCGCGCTCAAGGCCGACTGGAAGGTGGAGAGCGCGCTCTTCAGCTGCCCGAGGGAGGAGATCTGTGTCGTGACCTGCTGGGTCTGATTGGCGATCAGCGTCTGCTGCGGCGCCTCGCTCGCGGCCACGAGCTCCGAGACCAGGTTGCTGACGTTGATGACCGAGCCGCCGGCGGCGCCGCTCGAGCCGGCGTTGGCGACCGACACTACAGGCTGGCTCGCGGCGACATTCGTGGTACCCACGGCGGTCGGCGCAGCGCCGGGGCTGCTGCTCGTCGGATCGATCGTCGTGCTCATGGGCGCCTCTCAGAAAAGGGACGGGGCGGGCGCCCGTTGGCGCCCGCCCCTCTGTACCAGTACAAGCGACTGGTAATTCACCACCTTTACGGCAGCTTCTGCAGGAGCGTCAGAATGTTCTGCGGGATGGTGTTGGCCTGCGCCACCATCGCCGTGCTCGCCTGCTGCAGGATCTGGGCCTTCGACAGCTGGGAAGTCGCCATCGCGTAGTCCGTATCCTGAATCTGGCTGCGAGCGCTCTGCAGGTTGGTCGCGTCGGTCGTCAAACCGCTGATCGCGGCCTGGAACCGGTTCTGGTACGCGCCGAGCTGAGCGCCCGTCGCAGCGACCTGCTGCAGCGCGGCGTCGATCTGCGCCAGCGACTGGTTGGAGCCGTCGACCGTCGACACGCTGCCAGTGTCCAGAAATGTGGGCTTGGTGACGGTCGCCGCCGTCATGTCGTAGGTCCCCGCTCCCAGGCCGAGGGCGCCCGCTGTCACCGACGTGCCGGTGCCGACCGTGTTCACCGTCGCCGCCACGCTCAGCGTGCCGCTGGTGCTGCTCAGGTCGATGCCCCCGGTGGTAGCGTCCACCGTCGCAACGATGCCGCCGTCCTGACCCGAGAGGGAATTGATGGCCGCGACCGCTGTCTTGATGTCGGTCGTCTGGTTGCCGCTCGAGCTGAAGGTCGCCGTCGTATAAGTCTTGGTAACACCGCCTACTGTGACCGCCAGCGAAACGGTGCCGCTGTCGCCCGCCGTCGCCGTGGCCGTCGCAGCCGTGCCAGCGGCCGTGTACAGCGAGCCGAGCGCGGAAGTCTTGGCGCTCGCCACCGACGACACGGTGATCGTCTGGCCGACGTTGGCACCAACCTGGAAGGTCGCGCCCTGGAAGGAGCCGTCGAGCAGGTTCACGCCGTTGAACGAAGCCGTGGAGGCGACGTTGTTGATGTCAGCCTGCAGCTGCGTGAACTGCTGGTTGAGGTCGGCGCGGTCCTGGGAGCTGTTGGTCGCATTGAGCGACTGCACGGCGAGGTCGCGCATGCTCTGCAGGTCGTTGGTGATCTCGGTGAGCGCGCCCTGCGCGGTCTGCGCGAGCGACACGCCGTCGTTCGCGTTGCGGGCGGCCTGGTCGAGGCCGTTGATCTGCGAGGTCATGCCCTGCACGATCGCGTAGCCGGCGGCGTCATCGGCTGCGGTGTTGATGCGCAGGCCCGAGGACAGCTGCTGCAACGCGCTGCTGAGCTCACTGCCCGAGGTGCTCAGGCTGTCCTGAGCTACCAGCGAGCTGTAGTTGGTGTTGAGGACTAATGACATGTGTGCTACTCCGTAAGTTGGTTCACACGCCGGACATCAGTCCTGCGCGCTCTTGAGAGCGGCCTCCATTGACCGCTTCTCGTACAGTTTGTGTATCGGTGCGCGCGCGCCGAACTTGAATCGCATCGCGCGCCGGGCGGTAAAAAACTGCCGATTGCCTCACAGTCCTGTCTCCGTCAGCCGACAGGGGCCGCCGCGGCGGCCGTCGCCGGGGCGGCGGCGAGCGGCGCCAGCAGCTCCTGGAGTGGTGCCAGGTGACGCTCGAAGCGCTTCCAGCGGGCGATCGAGCGCGTGTACAGGGGCTGTCTCACCTGCACGACGCTGGCGGTGCGCACGGCGCGCGCCGTGCGGTGAAACTTGAGGCACTGCTCACTCCACGGCAGGCCGAGGAACGCGAGCATGCGGCGCGCCTCGCCTTCGAGGTCCGCCACCAGGGCCTCGTAGGAAACCTCGAGGACACGCCCCGGCGGCAGCACTGCCGCCCAGTGGCCCATCAGGCGCTGGTAGCGCAGGTACTGACGCGCGAGCACCGCGAGATCGTGGGTGTACTCGTGACCGTCGGCGAAGGACGTGGCGTAGCACGAGAAACAGGTGTCGAGCGGGTCGCGGCGCACGCTGATGATGCGCGCCTCGGGAAGCATGAGCGCGAGGAAGCCGAGATAACGGTAGTTGCCCGGCATCTTGTCGATGACACAGCGCTGCGTAACGCCTGAGCCCCAGACACTCGCGCAATACCGTTGACCGAGGATGCGTAGCCGCGCCCGCCAGGCGGGTCGGTCGGCGCTGGGCGGTAGCACCAAGGGCTCGCGCGCGACCAGATCCCGGAGCACCCCCAGCTCCCCGGCGCCGAAGACCTCAGGGTGGCTCGCCAAAACCTGTTCGACGAGCGTGGTGCCCGAGCGGGGCATTCCCACGACGAACACCGGCAGCCGGTCAACATCAGCCGGCAGCGCCTGAGCCTCGGCATACGCCTCACGGGGGAATGCGGCGATCGAGGCGCCGAGCCAGCGATCCTCCGCGGCCTCGTCGAAAGGCTGCCGCGCATAACGCAGACGGTTGGCCTCCGCGTAGGCGGCGAAGGCGGCATCGTACTCACCGAGATCCTCGCGCGTCTTTCCCATGGCGAAGTTCAGCGTCGAAGCCGTGTGCGGCTCGAGCTGCGCGCGGCGGCTCCACAGAGACTCTAACCCGCTGATCCAGGGCGCTCCCGGCTCGGCGCGCGAAGCGGCTGCCCGACTCTCATAGGCTGCGCCGTAATCCGGGCGGACCGCGATCGCAGCTTCGAAGCACTTGATGGCCGGTGCCTGCTCACCCGCTTCGAGGTGCAGGCGGCCGCGAGTCAGCAGAGCTTCGGCGAGCTGCGGGTTGAGCGACAGCGCGCGATCGAGCCAGGGGCGGGCTTCGTCGAAACGCTCGAGTTTGAGCAACACCTGGGCGAGATTGTTGCAGGCTTCGGCACGCGTGGGTTCGAGCGTCACGGCACGCCGCAGCGCCGCCTCGGCCTCGCTGAGACGGTCGAGCTCCTTGAGCGCATTGCCGAGATTATTGAGCGCCGCGACGTACCTTGGGGCGAGCGTCACCGCGCGTGTGTACAAGGCCACCGCAGTCTCAAAGTTGCGTCGCTCGCTGCTGAGGACGCCCAGGTTGTAGTACGCCTCCGCGAAGTCGGGTTCGTTGGCGATTGCCGCTTTCCAGAAGCGCTCGGCGTCCTCGACCAGGCCGAGGGCGAACGCGGCGGCGGCACCGACGTTCCACAGTCCGGCGTCCCCCGGATGGAGCCGCAGGCCGGCACTCGCCGCCTTGAGCGCGTCGCGATACTGCCCGGCGCCGTACAGCCGCGCCGCCACAGCGCGCCGCTTGCGGGCTTTGTTAGCTGACATAGTTGAAGAGCGAGAGCTTGGCGATCGAGGCGTAGGATTCCTGCGCGGCCTGCAGGGCGAGCTCCTGGGTGCTCAACCGCGTGACCGCGGCGGCGTAGTCGGTGTCTGACAGCGTAGACACCGTTCCCTGCAACTGAGTCTGCGTAGTCTGAGCAGCATTGGCCGAGGTGGTGACCGCGTTCAGCCGCCCGCCCACGGACGCCTGCACGTAGCCGAAGCCGCTCAGCGCATTGTCGATCTGCTGGATGGCGGTGCTGATCTTCGTCGTCACCTGCCCGCTGCTGAGCGAGCTGGCATTGAGGGTCGCGATCAGACTATTGATCGTGCTGAATATGCTCGCCTTGCCCGCGGGGGCCACCGTGAACTGATCGCCGGCCGCGGGCGCGCCGCTCACCGTGACCTGGATACCGTTGAAGGCGATGGCGCTGCCGCTGGTATAGGTACCGGACGTCACCACCGTTCCCGCGCTGTTGCTCACCTGGTACTGGGTCGGGCTGGTGAAGGCGATGGTGTAGGTGTCGGGCACCCAGGCGGCGGCGTTGGTGACGCTGCCGGTGTCGATCGAGCCGCTGCCGGTGTTGGCGGCAGCGGCGCCGGTGCTGAAAGTGCCATTGCCGGCCGGGATGTTCATGAATACCGCATCCCCGGCATCGCCCGCGGAGATGCTCTGGTCGGGGGCGATCTGCACCTGGTTGACCTGGCTGTCTCCCTGGTAGCTCACCGAGGCGCCGCTCTGGGCGAAGGGCTGCGTGCCGCTCGCGGTGCCCGCGAACAGGTAGTTGCCGGCCGGATCGGTGCTGTTGGCGGCGCCGAGCAGCGCGTTCTGCAGCTGCTGCAGCTGGGTGGCGATGTCCTGGCGGTCGGCGACGCTCAAGGCGGAATTGTTGGCCTCGACCGCGAGGTCGCGCGCGCTCTGCAGCGTGTTGGTCGCGCTGGTGAGCGCGCTCTGCTCGAGCTGCAGATTGGCGCTCGCGGCGGTGCCGTTGCTCACGTACTGCTGCGACGCCGACAGCGTCAGGTTGAGCTGGTTGACCTGCTCCATGGCGGCGGGGTTGGCCGCCGCGTTCGGCAGTTTGCTGCCGGTCGAGAGCTCGGTCTGTGTCTGCGTGAGCGCGCTCTGCAGCGCCTCCATCTCCGCAAGCGCATTGGTCTGAAAGGTCAGTGTCGAGATGGTCATGGTCAGCCGTACTTGAGAGCGTCCATCAGGGAATTGAACATGGTGCCGGAGGCCTGGATGGTTTGCGCCATTGCCTGGTAGGCCTGCTGGTATTGCAGCATCTTGGCGGCCTCGGCATCGAGGTTGACGCCCGAGACGTTGCTGCGCGAGGTGGCGGCGTCCTGGTTCACTGCCTGCTGCGCGCTGGCGTTCGCCTGCGCCTGCTGCGTCGTGACACCGACCTGCGTCACCAGATTGTTGGCCGCGCTGGTGAGCGAGGTGGTGCCGCCGGCGAGCGTATTGGCGGACAGCGCGCCAACCATGGCGAGCACGTTGCTGTTGTCCCCGCTGTTGGCCGCGGTGCTCGAGGCGATCGTGAAGCTGTCGCCGGCCGCCGGCGCGCCGTTCACCGTGACCTGCGCGCCCGCGAAAGAGATCGGCTGGCCGGCGCTGTAGGCGCCCGAGGCGACCACCGTGCCGCCGCTGCTGGTGACCTGGTACTGGGTCGGGCTGGTGAAGGAGAGTGTATAGGTGTCGGGTACCCAGCTCGCGGGCGCGGTAATCGTGGCCGCGGAGATCGTGCCGCTGCCGGTATTGCCGGCGCTGGCTCCGGTCTGTGCGAGCGAGGCCGCGGCGATCTGGTCGGGGCTGGTGAGCAGCAGCGCGAGTCCCGCCGGCGCGGCTTCGGTCGGCTGGATCAGATAGCGGTCGCCGTTCGCCGGGGCGCCGCCGCCCACGACGATCGAGAGGCCTGCGGCCTGGAAGGGGCTGGCGGCCGTGCCGGCACCACTCAGCGCCACCGACTGTCCGGTGGTCGCGTCCTTGAGCTGCCAGGCCCCGCCCGTGTAGCTCAGCTGGTAGTCGTCGGCCGTGAGCGCGCCCAAGCTGGTGCGCGTCACGGTGAGCGTGGCGCTGCCGGTATTGTTGCTGCTCGCGCCGATCTGCACCGGCCCGACCGCGAACATCGGCTGGCCCTGCGCCCCGGTGAGGTCCATCCCCGAGGCCTGCTGCTGATTCATGATGGTGGCGAGGCCGACGCTGATCAGCCCGAGGGCGTTCTGCGCCGGATCGAGCACCTGGCTGCGGGCGTTGAGAAGCCCGCCGAGCTCGCCGCCGCTGATCTCCGCGGTGACGTCCGTGGTGCCGCCGGAGCTCGTCACGCCGATGTCGGATACCGTCGGGTTGTACTGGTTCGGTATCGCGGCGAGCTGCTCCGCCACGCCGCCCGTCACCAGCGCCTGCCCGCTGCCGACGTAGACGTTCATCGAGCCGTCGGACTGGGTGGAGGTGGTGACGCTGACGTACTGGCTCAGCTGGTCGAGGAGGTTGTCGCGCTGGTCCATCAGCTCGTTCGGCGCCTGTCCGCCGGCGAGATCGGAGGCGATCTGAGTGTTGAGCTTGGCGATGCCGCCGGCGAGCGAGTTCACCTGCGATATGTCGGCGCCGATCTGCTGCTCGAGACCGGTGCCGTAGGTCTGGATCTGCGAGCTGTAGGAGTTGATCTGTTGGGTCAGGGCCTGCGCCTGGCTGAGCAACGCCTGGCGGGACGCGGTCGAGGACGGGGAGGTGGAGAGCGTCTGCAGGGCGTTGACGAAGCTCTGCAGACTCGCGGTGAGCCCGGTGCTCGAGCTGCTCAGCATGTTGTCGATCTGCCCGGCCTGTGTCGCGAGCGTGTTGTAGCTCGAGTAGCTGGCCTGCGATGAGCGTACCTGCTGCGCGAGCAGCTCGTTGTAGGCACGCGTGATGCCCTGGACCTCGACGCCGCTGCCGACGTAGCCGCCGGCCGTGCCCTGGGCGGGCTCGGGCGTGAGATTGATGCTCTCGACGCTGTAGCCTAGCGTCGAGGAATTCGCGATGTTGTTGCTCGTGACGTCGAGCGCCTGCTGAAAAGCAAGCAATCCCGAGACGCCGGTCGAGAGTATGTCACCCATGGCCTAACTCCTCCCCCGGAGCCTGCCCAGTCGCCGTGGGTATCGGCCGGCCGTCGGCAAACTTGAGGGCTGAAGCGTCGGCGGAGCTGGCGCTCTGCCCGAGCGCCGCGATCACCTGGCCGGCGACCGCCGTTACCTTATGGGCATAATCCGGATCGGTGGCGTAGCCACCCTGCTGCAGCGCCGTGGCGAACGAGGCGACGCTCGCGCCGCTGCCGAGCGCCGCGCTGAAGCGCGGGCTCGTCTTGAGCAGCGCGACGTAATCCTGAAAGCTCTCGCCGGGGCTCGCGTAGGCGCGGAACGCTGCGTTGGTCCCTCGCGTGGCGCCGTCCTGAAACTCCTGCGTGCCCGCGCTGACCGATGCACCGCTCCAGCCGCCGCCGGCCTTGATCCCGAAGAGGTTGTTGCTCGAGGCGCCGCTCGCGCTGCGCGGGACACTCCGGCCCCAGTTGGTCTCGAGCGCCGCCTGTGCGATGAGGCTCACCGGATGGACGCCGAGCTGCTGAGCCGCCTGCTGGGCCTGCGGCCACAGCTGGCTGATGAAGCTGGCGCGGTCGGCACTCGAGGCGGGTCCGGCAGGCGCAGCGCCGGACACAGGGCCGCCAGTCGCACTCGCGCCAGTCGCCGGTGCGGCGCCGTTGGCCGTGGTCTTGCCGCTCGCGCCGGCCTGCTGCAACTGGCGCACCAGCATGTCGGCGAGCCCGAGGCCCTTGCCCTTGGTGAGCTCGAGCGACAGCTGATCGTCGTACATGCCCTGATAGGTCTGTGCCTGGTCCGAGCCGAAGATCGGATCCTTGCCGATCGCATCGCGCATGCTCTTGATCATCATGCGCGCAAACAGGCTCTCGAACTGCTGCGCCACCTGGCGCACCGCCGCCGGATCGTTGCGGGCCGCCCCGGACTTGAGCTTCTCGAGTCCGGCGAAGTCGCCGTACACGCTGGCGTTGTTGACGGGGGTGGTCGCCATGGTCGCGGCTTCAGATGACGATCAGCTCGGCGCGCAGCGAGCCGGCTTCCTTCAGCGCCTCGAGGATGGCCACGAGGTCGCCGGGAGCGGCACCCACCTGATTGACGGCGCGCACGATCTCATCGAGCGTGACGCCGGCCTGGAAGACGAACATGCGGGCGTCCGCCTGCTGTACGTCGACGCTGCTCTTCGGTGTGACCACGGTCTGTCCCTGCGACAGCGGCGTCGGCTGGCTCACCTCGTTGCGCTCGGTGATGGTCACCGAGAGCGAGCCGTGGGCGACGGCCGCGGCCGTGACCCGCACCTCCGAGCTGATCACCACGGTACCGGTGCGCGAGTTGATGATGACGCGCGCCGGTGCTTCGCCCGGCTCCACCTGCACCGCCTCCAGCGTCGCCAGGTAGGAAATGCGCTGGTTCGGATCGAGCGGCGCCACCACGCGGATCGACACGGCATCGAGCGCCTCGGCGCTGCCGGCGCCGAGCGCGCCGTTGATCGCACCGGCGACGCGCGCAGCGGTGGTGAAATCGGGAGTGTTGAGGTTCAGCACCAGGTGCGGGTCGGCGGCGAAGTGCACCGGCACCTCGCGCTCCACCGAAGCGCCGTTGGGGATGCGGCCGCTGCTCGGAACGTTGAGCGAGATGCGCGAGCCGTCCTTGCCGTTGATGCCGAAACCGCTCACCAGCACGTTGCCCTGGGCCATCGCGTAGATCTGACCGTCGGCACCGCGCAGCGGCGTCATGATGAGGGCACCGCCGCGCAGGCTCGAGGCGTTGCCGATGGTCGCCACGGTGACGTCGATCGTCTGGCCGGGCTTGACGAACGGCGGCAGGTCTGCGGTGACGGTTACGGCCGCGACGTTCTTCAGCTGCGGATTGGTGTTCGGCGGGATCGTGACGCCGAAACGCTGCAGCAGGTTCTGGATGCTCTGCACGGTGAACGGCGCCTGCGTGGTCTGATCGCCCGTGCCGTCGAGACCGACGACCAGGCCGTAGCCCACCAGCTGGTTGCTGCGCACGCCGGCAACCGTGGCGATGTCCTTGATGCGCTCGGCCTGCGCCGGTGCGGCGAGGCCGGCGAGCAGCGCGAGCGCGCAGCTGACGAGGAGCGCACGCATCAGAACGGCACCCAGGGCGAATTGAAGAAGCGCGCCAGCCAGCTTTGCGCGTTGGCATCGTTGATCGCGCCCTTGCCGTTGTAGGTGATCTTGGCGCTCGCTACCCGGTAGGACGGGATCGAGTCGTCCGCCGCCAGGTCGATGGGGCGGATCACGCCGGTGACCCGCACGTATTCCTTGCCCTGGTTGAGCCCGATCTGCTTCTCGCCGGCGACGAACAGGTTGCCGTTCGGCAGCACCTTGAGCACGGTGGCGGTGAGGTAGCCGGTCAGGCTGTTGCTCTGGGCGCTGGCGCCCTCGCCGTCGAACTTGCTGGCGTTGTTGATGTTGTTGTTGAGCCAGGAGACGTTCTTACCGAGCAGCTGCGTGCCGGGCATCGTGACGGTGTTCGACTTGCTGGTGGTCGTAGTGGCGCTCTTCTGCGCCGCGGTGGCCTCGTTGAGCACGATGGTCACGACGTCGCCCACGTGATGCGCAATGGGATTCTCTGCCAGCACGATCTCGCGCCCGGCCTGGTAGATCGCGCCATCGGTCGGCGGTGGCAGCTTCTCCTGGGTCCAGGCGAGCCCCTCGTCGGGCTTCGGCGGCGGCGCGCCGCTGTGACAGCCGGCGGCGCCGGCGAGTGCCGCCACCAGGGCCAGCAGGATATTGAAGGTTCGCATCGCGTACCGCTTACATGTTCTGCGTGGAGTAGGTGAGCATCTGGTCGGTGGTCTCGACGGCGCGCGAGTTCATCTCGTAGGCCTGCTGCGTCTCGATCATGTTGACGAGCTCCTCGACCACGTTGACGTTGGAGGCCTCGACCGAGCCCTGCAGCACGGTACCCATGCCGTTCAGGCCGGCGTTGCCGGTCACCGGTGAGCCGCTCGAGGCGGACTCCACGGCGAGGTTGCCGCCGACGTCCTGCAGTCCCGCGGGGTTGATGAAGTTGGCGAGCTGCACCGTGCCGACCGTGTTCGGAGCGGCCTGGCCGGCCAGCGTGACGCTGATCGTGCCGTCGGAACCGACGGTGATGCTCTGCGCCCCGGGCGGGATGGTGATCGCCGGCTGCACCTGGTAGCCGGCGGCGGTCACCAGCTGACCCTGCGCGTTCAGCTGGAAGCTGCCGTCGCGGGTGTAGGCGAGCTGACCGCTCGGCTGCAGCACCTGGAAGAAGCCCTGTCCCTGGATCGCGAGGTCGAGCGAGTTGCCGGTGTTGTTGACGCTGCCCTGGGTGTAGTTCTTCTCGGTGGCGACCACGCGCACGCCGGTACCGACGTTGAGCCCGGTCGGCGCCTGGGTATTCTGCGAGGTGTTGGCGCCCACCTGCGACAGGTTCTGGTAGAGCAGGTCGTCGAATACCGCGCGGCTCTTCTTGAAGCCGGTGGTGTTGACGTTGGCGAGGTTATTCGCCGTGACCGTCATCTGGGTCTGTTGGGCGTCGAGCCCGGTCTTTGCGGCCCACAGTGCGGGTTCCATATCAGTTGACCTCTTTCAGGGGTGTGCGGATCAGCCGGTTGCGCCCGACTGCAGCAGCTTGGTGGAGGACTGCGCGTTCTCGTCCGCGGTGTGAATGGCGCGCACCTGCAGCTCGAAGCGGCGCGAGAGCTCGATCATGTTGACGAGACAGCTCGACAGGTTGACGTTGCTCGATTCGAGCACGCCCGAGGCGAGCTGGACATTGGCGTCGGCCGAGGCCGGCGTGCCGTCGCTCTGGCGGTACAGGCCGTCCGTGCCGCGGGTCAGCGTGCTGGTCGGCGGGTTCACCAGCTTGATGCGCCCGACCGAGGCGACCGAGTTGGGTGTCTGGCCGAGCCCGACGACCGAGATGGTGCCGTCGGCGCCGATCGTGACCGAGGAAGCCGGCGGCACGGCGATCGGGCCGCTGTCGGAGAGCACCGGGCGTCCGCCGGCGGTGACCAGCTGCCCGGTGGGATCGACGTGCAGGTCGCCGGCGCGGGTGTAAGCCTCGTTGCCGGAAGCGTCCTGGATCGCAATGAATCCTGGGCCCTGCACGGCCACGTCGAGCGGGTTGCCGGTGGTCTGCTGCTCGCCGGCGATGTCGCTCCAGCCGGTCGAGCCGGCGGTCGCGTAGGCGCGCGAGGCGAAGCCGGGACCGGTCACGCTGCGCGTCTGGAAGGCCGACAGCGCCGCCTTGAAGCCGGTGGTGCTCGCGTTCGCGAGGTTGTAGTTGTTGGCCTCCTGGGCGGCGAGCGTCTCTTTCGCCCCCGACATGGCCACATACAACGACTTGTCCATGACTTACCTGCGCGTCCCGAGCGGCGCTATCAGCCGTTACGGATGTTGATGATCGACTGCGTGACCTGGTCCTCGGTCTGGATCATCTGCGCGTTGGCCTGGAAGTCGCGCTGCGCGGTGATCATGTCGACCAGGGCCGCAGTGGTGTCGACGTTCGATTCCTCGAGCGAGCCCGACTGGATGCTGCCGAAGCCGGAGTTGCCCGCCACGCCGTTGACCGCCGCGCCCGAGGCGTTGGTCGGCGCCCAGGTGGCGTTGCCGAGCTGCTGCAGTCCCTGCGGATTCTCGAAGTTGGCGAGCGCCAGCTGGCCGAGATTGATCGAGCGGCCGTTGGTGAACTGCGCCTGCACCACGCCGGTCTGGTCGACGTTGATGCCGGTGAGCTGACCGGTGGTGAAGCCGTTCTGCTGCACGGCGGTGACGCCGAAGTTGCCGCCGTACTGGGTGGTGTTGCTGAAGTCGAAGGTCATGTTCATCGCCTGGGCGCCGGTCGCCGGCGTGTAGGCCGGGAAGGTGACCTGACCGTTGGCCGGCGTGGTGAGCGCGCCGGTCTGCGAGTAATCGAGCGTCTGGGGCGCGCCGACCGCGGTGCCGTCGACCGTCAGCTGCACCTGCCAGGCGTTCGGTGCGGTATTGATGAAATAGAGGCTCGCGGTGTGCGCGGCGCCGAGCGAGTCGTACACGGTGAGCGAAGTGGTGTTGTTGTAGCTGTTGGGATCGGTCGCCGAGAACGGCGCATCGGCCGGCGGCGCCGCGCTCGCGGACAGATTGGCGGTGATCTGCGCGGTGCTGGTGGCCTGCGGCTGGCTCAGGTTGGTATTGAGCGAGATGTTGGCGAGGCCACCGGTGTTGAAGCCGCCGTTGGCGAGCGGCGGATAGGCCTGCAGCGCCAGACCCTGGGAGTTGACCACCTCGCCGGAGCTGTTGAGCTGGAACTCGCCGTCGCGGGTGTAGTTGAGCGCGCCGTTCTTGCTGACGACGAAGAAGCCGTCGCCGCTCACCGCCATGTCGAGCGTATTGCCGGTGGTCTCGATGTTGCCCTGGCTGAACTGCTGGGCGATCTCCGAGACCGCCACGCCGTTGCCGGTCGCGATGGCCCCCTGCTGGGTGGAGGCAAACAGGTCCGCGAACTCGGTGCGCGACCCCTTGAAGCCCACGGTGGCGACGTTGGCGAGGTTGTTGGAAGTGACCGACAGATCCTCGTTGGCGGCGTTGAGGCCGGTGAGCGCGATGTTGAAGGACATGAGAAATCTCCTACTGAATGTTGACGACCGAGCTGAGCGGCAGCGTGCCGTTGACCGTGTTGAGCTCGAGGGTCTGGGTCGAGGGATCGATGGTGACGCTCTGTACCTGGCTGTAGACCAGGGGGCTCACGGACTGGCTGGTGGCGCCAACCGAGGCGCTGACGGTGAGCGTGTACTCACCCGGCGGCGCGGCGCTGCCGCTCGTAGTGGTGCCGTTCCAGGTGAAGTTGGTGTAGCCGGAAGACTGCGGTGCGACGGTGAAGGCATCGACCAGCGCGCCGCTGGCATCGGTGACCTGCACCGCCAGGCTGCTGGCGCCGGCCGGGGCGCTGACCGCACCCGACACGCTGCCGCCGGCGGCCAGGTTGGCGGTGTTGCCGGCGGCGAGCACCGAGTGCCCGAGGAGCGAGGTGCCGTTCAGCAGCTGCGCGCCCTGCAAGCCCGAGGCGAGACCGGAGATCGAAGTCTGCAGGCTCTGCAGGCTCGACACCTCGGAGAGCCCCTCGATCTGCGCCAGGAACTGCGTTGGGTCGGTAGGATTGAGCGGATTCTGATTCTGCATCTGCGTGCTGATCAGCTGCAGGAATCCCGCCTGACTGATCTGCATGTTGGCCGGAATGCCGTTCACGGTGCCGGACGCGGCGGGCGAGGTGAGCGTCGTACCGATCGGAAGAGTGGAGGCTGACATCAGTAATCCTCGAAGTTGGTATGGGGCGGTGCTTACGAGCCGAGCTTCAGCGTCGCGAGCATCAGATCCTTGGCCGTGCTCATGACCTCGACGTCGTTCTGATAGGCGCGTGAGGCGGAGATCATGTCGGTCATCTCCTCGATCACGTTGACGTTGGGGGCGTAGACATTGCCCTGGGCGTCGGCCAGCGGGTTGCCGGGGTCGTTGCGCACCGTGGGCGGAGCGTTGCTCTCGACGATACCGGTGACGCGCACCGCGGCGCCGGCCTGCTGGCCTTGCGCATGGGCGCCGACGGCGGCGTGCACCGCCTGGAATACCGGATGGCGCGCCTTGTAGACGGTGTTGGGATCGCCGCTGACGCTGTCGGCGTTGGCGAGGTTACTCGCCACGGTGTTGAGCCGCACCGACTGCGCGGACAGGCCCGAGCCTGCGATCTCGAATACTTTGAAGGATGACATGCGTGAGTCCCTCGGCTGGCGGCGGCGTTACTGGCCGGTGATGGCCGTCATCAGGTCCTTGAACTTGCTGGAGAGGAAGCTGAGCGCCGCCTGGTAGCGCACGCTGTTGTCGGCGAACGCCGCCTGCTCCATCTGCACGTCGACGGTGTTGCCGTCGAGCGAGGGGGCGAGCGGCACGCGGTATTTGAGCGGCGCTGCGCCCGCGGCCGCCGCGCTGCCCGCCAGATGCGAGCCGCTGGTGGTGCTGAGCGCCAGCGCATTGGCGCCGGCGCCGGCCGTCCCGGCCAGCACGGCGCGGAAGTCGATATCCTGCGCCTTGTAGTTCGGCGTATCGGCGTTGGCGATGTTGTTCGCCAGCACCGAGGTGCGCTGGGCATAGAGCTTCAGCGCATCCTGGTGAACACCGAGATAGGCATCCAGGTTGAGTGGCATGACAGAGTTCCGACGTAAACTGAACCTGGGTCAGACAAAGCAAGACGCGTGCCACTGCCCGGTTGGGGCCTGGACCGGGGGAGCAGGGGCGAGAACCGCCGGAATGAGTGAACGCGGTCACGCTCGGGCGGCAAGCTCTTGCCGCCACCGACGCATGCGAGGTCCCTCAGCGCAATGCTTAGGCACTTGCCTGACTATTGCTCAGGGGACTCTGATGCACTGAGCAGCCGGCAGGCGAGGCTGCGTGCGCCCGCAGCGCCGGAAGTCCCGCTGGCGCGCCGTTTGCAGGTCCTCTGCCATGAGCACCTTTCTGATGTCGGGATTCCGTCGCCGGCGCCTCGCTGCCGGCCTGGCGCTGATCGGCGCAGCGCTGACCGCCGGCGCCGTCGCCGCCGAGCCTGCTGAGGCGCCGGGCGAGCCGCTCGCGGCGGTAAGGGCGGCAGCGGTTGGACTGATCCGCTCACAACTGCGCGGTGTGACCTACGAGGTGCACGTCGATGCGCAGCTCGATCCACGCCTGCATCTCGCGCGCTGCCCGGACCCGCTCGCGACCTCGCTGCCCTCGGGCGCCGAGCTCGGCGCGCATGTGGCGGTGCGGGTGAGCTGTCCTGCGCCGGGCTTCCCCTGGGCGGTGTACGTGCCAGTCAATATCGAGTCGGACATCCGCGTGCTGGTGCTGAAACAGAGCGCGCTGCGTGGCGCGCGCCTGAACGCCGCGCAGGTGACCGAGGAAACGCGGCGGGTGGCGGGGCTTGCAATCGGCTATGTGAGCGACGTCGCAACGCTCGAGCGTCACACGCTCGCGCGCCCGCTGCCGGCCGGAACGGCCCTCACGGCGGACGCGATGCTGGCCGACCTGATCGTCCGCCAGGGCCAGGAAGTGACCCTGATCGCATCCGCGCCGGGGGTCAGCGTGCGTGCCACCGGCAAGGCCCTCCAGGACGGCCGCGAGGGTGCGCGCGTGCGGGTGCAGAATCTCGCCTCCCTCAAGGTCGTAGAGGGGGTGGTCGATGCCAGTGGAGTGATCGAAATCACACCCTAAAGGTTTTCGAGGCGCTGCCGCTAAAGTGCGTCAGATGCCCCAGGAGTTTTTCCCGTGTCCAACAAGATCAATGACTTGACGACGAACGTCACCGCCGGCCGCGCCAGCGCGGTGGTCCCGACGCGCGATGTCGTCACGGGCGGCGGCAACGCCGCGCCGGCCCCCGCCCAGGGGGAGGTCCACATCACCGATACCGCCAGCCAACTTGCTTCCCTCGAGCAGTCGCTGCGCGATGCTCCCGCGGTCGATTCGGCCAGGGTGGCGCAGCTGCAGAGCGCGATCGAGCAGGGACGCTATACGGTCGATGCTGAGCACGTCGCCACGCAGCTCATGGCCATGGAGAAGGCGCTCGCGGCCTTGAGCGGCAAGGGGAAATAACCCATGGATCCCGCCCTGTGCCGCGATCACCTGGCGGAGCTGCTGGGTGAGGAGATCGTGCTGCTGACCGAGCTGCAGCAGCTGCTCGAAGAGGAGCGCGACACGCTCGGCACGGGCGAGCCCGAAGCGCTGCAACGCACGACGGCGGCCCGCCAGGAGCGGCTCGGAGCCCTGGCGCGCATCGAAGAGCAGCGCCGCTCGCTCTGCAGCCTGCACGGCGAATCGCCGGACCGCGCCGGGCTCGAGCGCCTGCGCCTCTGGTGCGACCCGGCCGGTGTCCTGACGCCGCGGCTCTCCGAATGCCTGGGGCGTGCGATGCGCTGCCGGGATCTCAACGATCGCAACGGATTGATGGTCGCCGCGCGCATGAAGCGCGTTGCCGAGCTCCTGCAGACGCTCACCGGGCGCGTGGCCCGCGCTGCTACCTACGGCCCGCGCGGTTACGCCGGCAGTGCACGCACCGGCAGGGTGCTCGGCACGGTCTAGCTCCTCGAAGGGAAAGCCCCAGCGTCCTCACCGTGTCAAAGCCGAGCATTGCCATGGTCAACCGTCCGGGGGCTTGGTTTTCCCCGATGCACTAAACAGCCCGCAGGCTTGCTCACACCGGCTTGTGGCAGACGGCTTCAACGTTATTACCGTCGGGGTCCGGTTGCCCTCAAGCGCCGGGCTCAGGACGGCTGACTCGGCACAAAAGGTATACGATCAACGACGTTGGCGAGTATGGTCTTGGCGCTACGAACCATGTGAGTGGACGCCATGCTCTCAGCGACGAAGAAGACTCTAACGACCTGTCTGATTGTTCTCGCCAGCCTGTCGAACGCGTGCACCGCGATGCGCCCGATCGCGGCAAATATTTCGGAGGATTCGATTCGTCGCGAGCTCGAACCTGGAGACACGGTTCGGGTCGTCACGAAGGGTGGAGCAGCCCACAGCCTCCAGGTCACCGTGATCGGCGCGACATCTCTAGGGGGCACCGTGGTTCGGACGTGGGAAGGTGGTCCTGACCCCGTCGGGGCGCGAATCGACGTGCCTTATTCAGATATGGCTGAACTGGAGGTGAAGCGACCGAGCGGCCTCAAGACGGCTGGGCTGGTCGCCGCAGCGGTGCTCGCTGTCGTCGTGATCGCTTCTGGAGGCGGAAGCCACGCCGTTGGTTACGGCAACCGATAACAGAGGAAGTCAAAGTGCCGCGCCCTCACTTCGTTTTCGAGACCGGCAGCTCGTAGCTGCCTTCGATCACCACCGTAAAGGTCCCATCATGGTTCCGGGTTACTCTGTACGTTCCCTTGCCTCTTATTCCTTCCAGCTTCCCGGTACCTCCCGAATAAAACCAGCTTCCGTTGGTCGGACCGGCACGCTTGAGATGTTTGAGCGGCGTCGTTCCGTGAAAGGCGAGAAAGAGCTTGGCGCCGCTTTCAGTCGTTGCGACATGATGCCCACTTGTTGTTGAGTCAGTGGCGGTGTCTTCGCTGAATCCGACGCTGTATCCGTCTATCAGCTTTTCTCCGCCAATCCGAGCAGGCTGGACGTACGTGCATGCTTCTTTCCAGACAGCGAACAGATGCTCGGGGCGGTCTCCTACGTCCAGGGCGTGCACAGTCTCGCCCTTGCAGGTCAGCGTTACAGATAGTTTGTTTTGTGCATTCACCCCAACGGTCGTAAACAGCGCTATCCACCCAAAGAGCCACACGCGTCTCTTCATATTTTCCCACCCAACGCAACATTCGGGCCTCGCGCAGGAGGCCGCTCTACATCTCACAACCTAAAGGACTTGCCCGAGAGGCAAGCCGCTGGCGGCAGTGCCGTTTCCGCTCGACTGGAAATCGCCGCCGACAGAGCGACGGTACCGGCCAGGAACGAAGCAAGCCATCGGGGCCTGTCAGACGCATCACACACGTCCTTTGTGAGCTGACCGCGGGCAGTCTACTACTACTCACGCCGGGTGTTATCTGGCAGCGCAGCTGCTTTCGTCGGGTGGCGCTGAACGGCGGCTCTGTGGAAAGATCACTTGCCAGAGAGAGTCGCTGATCTTGGCCGCCTTCGGAAATTGGTAGCTTGCGACCCACTGCGGCCGGGTGGCCCTCCCCAGAGCTGCCGTTGGAGATCGGGTAAGCTGACGCTCCGAGAGACGGGGGTGTGCTTGTCCGGGGAGTCCAAAGCTGTCTTTCTGAGTTACGCGTCGGAGGATGCGGAAGCTGCGCAAAACATTGCTGATTCACTTCGGCAAGCCGGCATCGAGGTCTGGCTCGACCAGAGTGAGTTGAAGGGAGGGGACGCCTGGGACCAGTCGATCCGCCGGCAAATCAAAACCTGCGCGCTCTTCGTCGCGGTCGTCTCAAAGCATACGCATGAACGAAGCGAGGGCTACTTCCGATTGGAGTGGAAGCTCGCGGTCGATCGCTCGCATTTAATCGCGGCGCACAAGGCATTCCTGCTGCCCATTGTCATCGACGATACGGGCGAGGACGAGGAACATGTCCCCGATAAGTTCCGGGAGGTGCAGTGGACGCGCCTGCCGGGAGGGGAGACGTCGCGCGCCTTTGTTGACCGCGTACAGCGCCTGTTGTCGGGCGAGGCGTCGCCCGTCAAGCGAGCAGCAGCTGTCGCAAGCGAGGACGCACCGGCGCGGTCGAGGCGCCTGCTGTCCGCAGCGATCGGCGTAGTGATCCTCGGGGCGAGCGCTTATTTCACCGTCAACCATCTCTGGATCGCCAAGCCGCCGTTACCGGCGCCGGCGGCCACACCAACCAGTGCAGCCCCGGCTGCCTTCAATCCGCCGCCGCACTCGATCGCGGTCCTGCCGTTCGTGAACCTGAGCGGGGACAAGGACCAGGAGTACTTCTCGGACGGGCTCACCGAGGAAATACTCAACTCGCTCGCTCAGATCAACGATCTGCAGGTGGCCGCCCGCCCATCCTCCTTTTCCTTCAGAGAGCACCCCGACATCGTTACGGTGGGCCACAAGCTCAACGTCGCGGCGGTGCTCGAGGGCAGCGTGCGCCGATCCGGCCACACGGTGCGCGTTACGGCGCAGCTCATCAACGCAGTCACGGGGTATCACCTGTGGTCGAAGTCCTATGACCGGAATCTTGCGGACGTGCTGAGGCTCCAGACCGAGATCGCCACGGCCGTCGCCGCGGCCCTCAAGGTCACAATGCTCGGCGACATTGCCGAGAAGATCGAACTCGGCGGCACGCGTAATCCGGCCGCCTTCGATGCGTATCTGCGCGCATCCAAGGCATTCTTTTCCAGACAGGACGCCAAGGACATTGCGGGCGCGATTGCCGCGTACAGCGAGGCAATCCAACTAGACCCGAGCTATGCGCTCGCGTTCGCCTATCGTTCGTTTGCGCTCACTACCTACGCTGCTGAAGTGGATGTTCGCGAAGACTTTGAGAAGGCCGAAGCGGATGCGCACAGGGCGCTCGCGCTCGCTCCAGAACTCGCGGAGGCACACGCGGCGCTCGGCTATGTTCTGGGGAACACTCTCGACTTCGGAGGGGCAAAGAAAGCATACGACCGGGCATTGGCGATCGCACCGGGCAACACGCAGGTACTGCTCTCGAGCGCCGAGTTTGGCGCGTGGGTAGGGCTCGGCGATACCGCCATCGCCGCGGCGCGTCGCGCTGTGGTGCTGGACCCGCTGGATCGACGTAGCCATTCGATCCTCGGCCGTGCGCTGTATTTCGCGCGGCGATACGCGGAGGCGGCGACGGCGCACGCCGAAGCTACCCGCGTTAACCCTGACTACGCAGGGGCTTACGCGGAGCGAGGGCTTGCCCTCTATGCGCTCGGCGACCGCGAGGGTGCGCGCGCCTCGTGCGAGGCGAAGCGAGATTACGACCCAAGCCGGGTGTGTCTGGCGGTCGTGTACGAGAAGCTCGGGCGACGCGCCGATGCGATGGCTGAGTTCGTGAAGCTGAAGGCCTCGCAGGGCGACGGCTCGGCTTATGACTACGCCACGATCTACTCACAATGGGGCGATCGTCCCAAGGCGCTCGATTGGCTCGACACGGCGGTGCGCCTGCACGACTCGAGCCTCGAGTCGCTTAAGACCGATCCGTTGATGGATCCCCTGCGAGGCGAGCCGCGCTTCGAGGCAATCGAGCGGGCGCTGAAGTTCCCTGAGTAATCCCAATTTTTCGGCCGATCAGTGCGTCCGCTTTGCGGAAAGCTACGTGGTCGAGGTTGATGACTGCAATTGGCCCAGTTCTTGCCTTACAAGTCCTGCCTCACCGAATGATCGATCTGCATCAGCTCCACCGGCGCTCCGTTCACTTCAATACCGTGGGTCCGCTTAGCCCGTATGTCGATTTCTGTGGCAGTCTTTCGTCGTAACTCGAACGGACTTGCGGACCAGGAGAGACACACGATGGCCAGGAACGTAATTTGCCTTTGGTACGACGGTACGGCAGAAGAAGCCGCCCGCTTCTACGCCCGGACCTTTCCAGACAGCGCCGTAACGGCGGTGCGCCGTGCGCCCGGCGATTACCCGAACGGCAAGCAGGGACAAGTGCTGACGGTCGAGTTCACGGTGCTGGGAGTAGCCTGCCTCGGCCTCAACGGCGGCCCGGCTTTCAAACACAGCGAAGCCTTCTCTTTTCAGATCCTCACCGAGGATCAGGCCGAGACCGATCGCTACTGGAACGCGATTGTCGATAACGGAGGAGCCGAGAGCCAGTGCGGGTGGTGCAAAGACCGCTGGGGCTTATCCTGGCAGATTACGCCGCGGGCGCTGCTGGAGGCGATCAGCAGTGATGATCGGGCGGCGGCCAGGCGCGCGTTCGAAGCGATGATGGGAATGAAGAAGATCGACATCGCCGCGATCGAGGCGGCGCGGCGCGGCGCGGCGCAGGTCACGCTTAGCCTGCGATGACATTTCCTTATCTAGACCGACAGAACCTCGCGCAGCTGCGCGACTTCCTCGGCCGAGGAGGTCATGAAGCTCTCGCAGGCCTCGAAGTCTAGCTGCAGGCGCTGGAAGGGCCGTGAGGCTGCGACCAGGGCTCTGAGCGTCTCGGGCGTGCCGGCGTAATCCGCGAGCAGCGCGGCGACCGCCAGCACGTCGCTCAGGGTCACCGGGCCGCGGATGTCCTGCTCCAGGTCCTCGGAGTTGCGCACCGCGTCGATGATCTCCGGGGCGAAGCCCCAGTTCTCGATCAGCGCGGCCGCGATCTGCAGGTGCCAGGTCTGCACCACGTGGGAATAGGCCTGAGTGTCCGCGAACAGCGTCGGGTGCTTGCTGGCGCGCGCCAGGATGTAGAGCCTGCCGATGCCCTGCAGCAGGCCGGCGAGCATGGCGGCATCCGCATTGAGCTGCGTCAGGCGCTTGGCGATCGCCTGACTCAGGGAAGCAACGCGCACGCTGCGCTGCCACAGATCCCCGATCTCGCGCTCGAGACCCTGGAGGTCCGGCGAGGCGCGCAGCTGGCTCATGGCGAAGGAAACGGTGGCGGTGCGCACGGTGTTCAGGCCGACCCGCGTGATCGCGGCGCGCAGATCCGGGGCCGGAACGCGCCGCGGGTTGAGCGCGGCGGAGTTGGCCATGCGCACGATCTGGCTGGCGATCGCGGGCTCGCCGCCGATCGCGGTGACGACGCGCGCGATGTCGACGTCGTCGTCGTTGAGCACCTGCTGGATGCCGGCGACTACTGCCGGATAGCCGGGCAGCTCCACTTCGCCGGCCGAGAGCTCGCTGGCGAGGGCCTGCACGAACGCGAAGGCGACGTCGTTGGCGCTCGCAGGCGCTGTGTTGGGTCTTGCGGACGCCACGTTACACTCCCACGCCGCTCGCGGCGCCGTGCAGGCGGCGCACGAGGTCGGCCTCGCCGAGCGAGAGTCCGCAGCTCGTCATGAGCTGCTCGCGTGAGGCGCCGTTGCGCGCCAGGCGGATGGCGATCTGATAGCCGGGAACCGCCGGGCCTTTCGGCTGCGCGGCGGGCTGAGCCGTGCGCTCGATGCGCTCATCGAGGCGGCGGATCGCGGTCGCGGTGGCGTTCACACGCGCGTCGAGCGCGCTCAGCTGCTGCGCCAGGTTCTCCGAGTGCGAGAAGAGGTGCTGGCTCTGCCGGCGCGTCGCGCGGCGCCAGCCGTCGAAGGTGAGGGCGGCGAGGGCGAACGCGAACACCATCAGCGTGCCGCAGCCGGCCAGCAGCAGGTCAACGGGCGGTATCTCAGTCATGTGCACGAGGGCTCCTGTGAGCGAGTTCACATTGCGCGCGCGAGTCGGATTTCCGCCGCACGGCGGCTCGAAAGGAAAACTGCATGATCCATGCCATCCAGGCGCCCTCAGTGGCCGCCGTCGGCGCCCATGGCGGGCGTGGCGGCGGCGGGCAGCGGCGCAGCGGGGGCGGCGGTTGTCGGCGCCGCCGCGGGTGCGCCCGGCGCGGGGGAAGGGGCCGCGGCGGCTACGGCCGGATCGGCCGGCGGATCGTTCTGCTCGACCGCGAGGATCACGACGACCACGCGGCGATTGGCGTTACGCCCCTCCGGGCTGTCGTTGCTTGCCGCGGGACGCTGGTCACCGTAGCCGACGACCGCGAGCCGCCCCGAGGCGATGCCCTGGCCCGCGAGCACGCGCACCACGCTCCCGGCCCGTGCGGCCGAGAGCTCCCAGTTGGAATAAAAAACGCTGGTCCGGATCGGGACGTTGTCGGTGTAGCCCTCGACACGGATGCCGTTCGGCAGCGGCGCGAGCACCTGCGCCAGCCGCTCGAGCACCGGCACCGCGGTGGGTGCGGGCTGGGCGCTGCCGCTCGAGAACAGGATGTCGGTGCGCAGCTCGACCTCGACCCACTGCTCGTTACGCCGCACCGTCACCAGATTGCGCTTCACGAGATCACCCAGCGCGCCCTCGACTGCGGTCGCGACGCGGGAGAGCGCAGCATCGCGACGCTCGGCCTGCTCGGCGAGCGCGGCGGCGCGGCTCGAGGCGATCTGCGGGACCTCCGGGGCGAGCTTCACCAGGGAGCCCGCCGGCGGGGTGTGTCCGGGATCGGGGCGCTGCTGCTGCAGCACGCCGCTGCGGCTGTCGGCGCCGGCGCCGGCCTGGTGCTGGCCCACCTGCACCGGCTCGAGGGTGCGCGGCTCGCCGCGGAACGCCGCATACAGCGAGTCCGACAGCAGCCGGTACTTGCCCTCGTTCAACGTCGAGAGCGCGTACATCACCACGAAGAACGCAAGCAGCAGCGTGACGAGATCACCGTAGGGGATCGCCCACGCCTCGTGGTTGCTGTGCTCTTCGTGTCGCTTTCTGGGTTTGAAGCTCATGGAGGTGGCTGCCCTCGTGCCGTCAGTGCAGATAGCCCTGGAGCTTCGACTCGATCGCCCGCGGGTTCTCGCCCTGGGCAATCGACAGCATGCCGTCGATCACCATCTCGCGCATCTGGCTCTGGCGCTGGATGATGACTTTGAGCTTGGCGGACACGGGCAGGAAGAAGAGATTGGCGAGGCCGATGCCGTAAACGGTCGCGGTGAAGGCCGCGGCGATGCCGTGGCCGAGACGGGTGGGGTCGGCGAGGTTCTGCATCACGGCCATGAGGCCGAGCACCGCGCCGATGATGCCGAGCGTCGGCGAGTACACGCCCATGCCCTCGAACACCTTGGCGGCGGTGATGTCGGCGTGCTCGCGCACGTGCAGCTCGACGTTCATGACGTTGCTGATGGCATCCGGCTCGCTGCCGTCCACCAGCAGCTGCAGCGCCTTCCTGACGAACGGGTCGTACTCGCGATCGATCATCGGCTCGAGGCCGAGCAGCCCCTGTTTGCGCGCGATGTTGCTCCACTCGACGATCTTGGCGATCAGCAGATTGCCGTCGCGCGCCGGCGGGCGCATCACCCAGGAGAAGATCCCGAGCGCACGGCGCATCACCGGCAGCGGCGTTTGCACCAGGATGGCGGCCACGGTGCCCACGACCACGATCATGAAAGCCGCCGCCGACACCAATGCCATGACGCCGGCGCCCTTGAGGACCGCGCCGACCAGCACCGCGCACAGCGCGAGCACCAGCCCGAGAATGCTGAGGAAGTCCACGGCAGGGCTCCTAGCGCGCGCGGCCAGGGGGCAGAGCGAAATCCGTCGTCACGAAAGCCCGTCCTTCCACGCGATCATTCTTCGCTCTCGCTCTTGTCCTCGCGCCAGTCGGCGAGCCTGGCCTTGAGCCGCACCAGCGCCTGGCCGTGCAGCTGGCAGGCACGCGATTCGGTCACCTTCAGCACCTCGCCGATCTCCTTCAGGTTCAGCCCCTCGCTGTAGTACAGCGACATGACCAGCTTCTCCCGCTCGGGCAGCGTCTCGATCGCCTTGACGAGCGAGGCACGCATCTGCTCGTCGGCTGTCTCCCGGAAGGGATCGGCCTGCGACTCGGTGGTGCCGCCGGTCTCATCATCGAGACTCGCCAGGCGGCAGCTCGCGGCGTCCTGCACGATGGAGTGGTACTCCTCGAGCGACACGCCCATCTGCTGCGCAATCTCCACGTCGCGCGCACTGCGTCCGGTGCTGCGCTCGACCTCGCGCACCGCGGCTGCCGCGGCGCGCGCCTTGCGGTGCACCGAGCGCGGCGCCCAGTCGAGTGCCCGCAGCGCGTCGATCATCGCGCCGCGGATGCGGATGCCCGCATAGGTCTCGAAACTCGCGCCGCGGCTGGCGGTGTAATTCGCCGCCGCCTCCATCAGTCCCAGCATGCCCGCCTGAATCAGGTCGTCCACCGACACCGAGGGCGGCAGCCGCCCGGCGAGGTGGTAGGCGATGCGCTTCACCAGCTCCGCATGGCGCACGATCAGCTCGTCCCCGGCGCGGCCCCCGCCCTGCAGCGCCCCATAGGCTCCGGCGGCGCTCATGTCACCGCCTGCGGCCGCGTGGCCGTGCGCCGCACCAGGCGCTCCACGAAAAACTCGATGTTCCCGCGCGGACCGGCCGGTACGGGCCAGGTATCGGCATGGGCCGCCAATTTCTTGAATGCCCGGGCGGCCGGACTACTCGGGTACTCATCGAGCACCGGGCGCTGGCCACGCACCGAGCGGCGCAGGCAGTCGTCGTCGGGGATCTCGCCGGCGTATTCCAGCGTTACGTCAAGAAAGCGGGCCGCGACCCGCTCGAAGCGCTGGAACAGCTCGCGCCCGCCGCCCGGCATGCGAATCTGGTTGGCGAGCACGCGGAAGCGCTGCACGCCGTGATTGCGGCTCAGGACCTTGATCAGGGCGTAGGCGTCGGTAATCGAGGCCGGCTCGTCGCAGATCACCACCATGACGTGCTGGGCCGCCTGTGAGAACTGCATCACACTGTGCGAGAGGCCTGCGGCAGTATCGACGATCATCACGTCGAGGCGGGTCGCGAGCGCACTGAAGGCGCGCACCAGGCCTAAGTGCTCGGCGGCGCCCATCTGCGCGAGATCCGCGGCGCCCGCCGCCGCCGGGATCAGGTGAAAGCCCTGCGGCGCCTCCACCATGATCTCATCGAGCGTGCGCTCGCCCGAGATCACGTGCGCCAGGGTATAGCGTGGCGAAAGGCCGAGAAAGACATCGGCGTTGGCGAGCCCCAGGTCGCCATCGAGCAGCACCACGCGGCGGCTGCGTGCCGCGAGGGCGACGGCGAGGTTGACCGCGACGCTGGTCTTGCCGACGCCGCCCTTGCCGCCGGTGATGGCGATCACCTGCACGGGCTGGGCGAGGCCGTCGAGGCGGGTGTTGTGAATCACGCTGAGCTCAGGTGCTGCCATGGTTGTTCCTGCCGAAGCGGCGGCGGAGCGCATCCTCGTCCACCGTGGCCTGGCTCGACTTCGCGAGCTGCACCGCCTGCGAGACCAGCTCGAGGGCGCGCGCGGGCTGCAGGTCCTCCGGGACACGCTGTCCGCCGCTCACGTAGGCGACGGGCAGGCGCGCGCGGATCAGCACCGAGAGCGCGCCACCGAGGCTGGCCGCCTCGTCGACCTTGGTGAGCAGGCAGCAGCTGGGATTGGCGGGCGCGAAGCGCTTGACCGCCTCGTCGATGGCGCCGGCCTGACTGTTGGCGGGCAGCACCAGCGCCGATTCGAGCTTGGAGGCGGCGTTGGCGAGCACCGCGAGGCGCGCGCCGAGCTGGGGGTCGCGTACGCTGCTGCCCGGGGTGTCGATCAATACCAGCCGGTAGCGCGACAGCTGCGCGAGCAGCACCGGGAGGCCGGCGAAGCCGTCGGGTGCGTAGACCGGTGCGCCGAGCAGCTGCCCGAGCGAGTGCAGCTGGTCCTGGGCACCGATGCGCATCGGGTCGGCCGCGACCAGGGCGAGATCGCGGGCACCGTGGCGCAGTACCCAGCGCACGGCGATCTTGGCGAGCGTGGTCGTCTTGCCGACGCCCGTGGCGCCGACCAGGGCTACGCGGCCGCCGTCATCCTGCCAGCGGGGACCGGCGGTGCGCAGATACTGCGAGAGGCCGGCGATCGCGAAGCGCCGTGCGCTCGCGAGGTCGACCTGCTCGGGCAGCTGCTCGACGAGGCGAGCGGCGAGGTCCTGCGTAATGCCCATGCCGGTGAGCTCGCGCAGCATCTCGGCGATGACCGGGGTGCGGCGCGTGCGCTCGTTCCAGGCGAGCTGCTCGAGCTGTGTCTCGAGCATGCGCCGCAGGATCTTGAGCTCGTGATTCACGTTGTCCATCGCGGCGGCGCCAGGCGAGGCCGCCGGGGCGGCGGCCAGCGTGGCAGCGGGTGGCGCTGCGATGACGGCGGGCGCGCTCGTGGCGACAGGCGAGGGTTGCGGAGCTACGGTCACCGGCGCTGCGGTTCTCACGGGAGCCGGCCGGGCGGCCGGCGCTGGGCGCACGGCAGCCCGAGCCTGCGCGGGGGCGGGTGCAGGCGTGGCAGCAGGAATTCGTGTCGGGGCGGGTGTGCGCGCGGCGGGTGCGGCGCGGGCGCGCAGCTGGGCCGCGACGCTCGCGATGGCCGGATCGGCGGCTTCCGCCGGAGGTGCGGCCACCAGCGGCTCCCCCCTCGGGGCAGGAGCGCGGGCCACGCGTACCGGGGCTGGCGGCCTCTGCACCGGCTTCGGCGCGAGCAGCACGGCCTCGTTCTCGAGGCGGGTCGCGTCGAAGTCCACGGCGGCAGTCAGCTCGACCCCCTCCGGCGTGCGCTTCGAGGACAGGATCACCGCATCATCGCCCAGCTGCTCGCGTATGCCGCGCAGCGCCTGGCGTGTGTCCGGTGCCTTATATCTGATGATTCTCATCCATTCTCTCCGGCAGCCTCACTTGGCTCCTCATCGACCCACCGTGGTCACGAGGCGCACCTTGCGGTTGTGCGGAATCTCGTTCCAGGCCAGCACGTGCAATCCCGGCACGCTCGAGCGCACGAAGCCCGCGAGCGGTGCGCGCAGTGCCGGCGGCACCAGCAGTACGGCGGGTTCCCCGGCCGCCTCGCGTCGGCGGGCTGACTCCGACAGACGTTGTTGCAACTTCTCTGCCAGACCGGGCTCCAGAGTGGGGTTGGCGGCATTACTGGTGAGCGCACCCGTGAGCAATCTCTCAAGCTCGGCGTCGAGTGACATAACGGGGACCTCGCTCGCGGGGCCGGCGATGTCCTGGACGATCTGCCGCCCGAGCGCGATGCGTACCTGGGTCTGCAGCACCGCCGGATCCGGCGTGCGGGGCGCGTTCTCGGCGAGCGTCTCGAGAATGGTGCGCATGTTGCGGATCGGCACGCGCTCGGCCAGCAGGCCCTGCAGCACGCGCACCAGCGCGGCGAGCGACAGCACCTTCGGAGTGAGGTCCTCGACCAGCTTCGGCGCCGACTTCGCCACCAGGTTCAGCAGCTGCTGCACCTCCTCGTGGCCGAGAATCTCGTGGGCGTGCGCCTGGATGAGTGCGGAGAGGTGCGTGGCGATCACCGTGCCCGGGTCGACGACCGTGTAGCCGAGGGTCTGCGCGTGGTCGCGCGAGCCCGGCTCGATCCAGATCGCCTCCATGCCGAAGGCCGGGTCGCGGGTGGCGATGCCCTGCACGGGTCCGAACACCCGTCCGGGATTGAGCGCGAGCTCGCGGTCGGGATGGATGACGCCTTCACCGATCGGCACGCCGCCGAGCGTGATGCGATAGGCATTGGGCGCGAGCTCGAGGTTGTCGCGGATGTGCACCGCGGGGACCAGGAAGCCGAGCTCCTGCGAGAGCTTGCGGCGCACGCCGCGCACCCGCGCGAGCAGGTCGCCCTTCTGCCTGGCATCGACCAGCGGCACCAGGCGGTAGCCGACCTCGAGCCCCAGGCGGTCGACCGGCTGTACGTCGTCCCAGGAGAGCTCCTTATTCTCCGCCGGCGGCGGTGGCGGCGCGGGCGCCGCCTTCGGCGGAGCGGCGCGCCGCTGCTGCAGCGTCCAGGCGCCGGCGCCGCAGAGCGCCGACATCGCGAGGAACACGAAGTTCGGCATGCCGGGGATGAGCCCCATGATGCCGAGCAGCGCCGCGGCGACGCCGATCGCCCTGGGGTTGCCGAGAAGCTGGCGGCGCAGCTCGCCGCCCATGTCCTGGGGGCGCGACATGCGCGTCACGATGATCGCGACCGAGGTCGAGAGCAGCAGCGCCGGCAGCTGTGCCACCAGGCCGTCGCCGATGGTGAGCAGCGTGTAGGTGTGCGCGGCGTTCGAGAGCGACAGGCCGTGGCCGAGCGTGCCGATGGCGAGGCCGCCGATCATGTTGATGAACAGGATCAGGATGCCGGCCACGGCATCGCCACGCACGAACTTGCTGGCGCCGTCCATGGAGCCGTAGAAGTCGGCCTCGGCCCGCACCTCGGCGCGGCGCGTGCGTGCCTCGTCCTGGGTGATGAGGCCGGCGTTCAGGTCGGCGTCGATCGCCATCTGCTTGCCGGGCATGGCATCGAGGGTGAAGCGCGCACTCACCTCGGAGATGCGCCCCGAGCCCTTGGTGACCACCACGAAGTTGATAATGGTGAGGATGATGAACACCACCACGCCGACGGCGAAGTTGCCGCCGATCACGAACTCGCCGAACGAGTGGATGACGTGTCCGGCCGCCTGCGCGCCGTTGTGGCCGTTGAGCAGCACGACGCGCGTGGAGGCGACGTTGAGCGCGAGGCGCAGCAGGGTGGCGAGCAGCAGCACGGTCGGGAACACGCCGAACTCGATCGGGCGCGCTACGTAGAACACCGCCATCACGATCACGATCGAGAGCGCGATGTTGAACGTGAACAGCACGTCGAGCGCCATCGGCGGCAGCGGCAGCACGATCATGGCGAGCACCGCCAGCATGCCCGCCGGCACGCCGATACCGGCACGCAGCAGATCGCGGAGACTCGGGGTGGTCGTGTTGTTTGCTATGGCCATGGGTCAGTCGCTTTCGGGGCTTCAGTGCAACGGCGGCCCGGGATCGAGGCTCACGTCCTCGATGGCCGGTGGGGGCGGCGGCGTCGCGCCGTCGCGGCGCGCTGCGCGCACCTGGGCGAGGTAGGTGAGCACCTGCGCGACCGCCACGTAGAGCGCCGCGGGGATCTCGGCGCCGAGATCCACGTGCCGGTGCAGGGCGCGTGCCAGCGGCGGCGCCTCGAAGATCGGCACGCGGTGCTCCTCGGCGATCTCGCGGATGCGCGCCGCGATCAGATCCTGGCCCTTGGCGACCACGAGCGGCGCGCGCATGCGCTGCTCGTCGTAGCGCAGCGCGACCGCGAAATGGGTCGGGTTGACCACCACCACGTCGGCCTTCGGCACCTCGCGCATCATGCGGCGGCGGGCGCGCTCGAGCTGAATCTTGCGGATGCGGCCCTTGATCTCGGGCGCGCCCTCGGTGTCCTTCAGTTCCTCGCGGATCTGCTCGCGCGTCATGCGCAGGCTCTGCGTGTAGCGCCACAGCTGCCAGGGCACGTCGACGCCTGCGATGAGCGCCAGCGTGCCGGCGAGCGCGAGCAGCGCGAAGGCCGCCATCGAGGCGGCGCGTGCGATCGCGACCGGCGCGGGTTGCGCGCCGAGGGCGAGGATCGCGCCCGACTGCTGCCACAGCACCAGCGCCGCGACCAGCGCGAGCAACAGGAACTTGGCGAAGGCCTTGGCGAGCTCGACCGCGCCGTTCGCGGAGAACATGCGGCCGAAGCCGGCGCCGGGAGAGAGGCGCGAGAAGTCCGGTGCGAGCGCCTGGAAGTGAAAGCCGCGGCCGCCGAGGGCGATGGGCGCGGCGAGCGCCGCGAGCACCGTGAGGCCAAAGAGCGGCGCGCAGGCATAGAGGGCGTGGAGCGCGCTGCTGCCGAAGGCGCCGAGTGCCGCCGATTCATCGAGCGCGCGCTCGCGCGAGAGGCTGAGGCCCGAGCGCATGAGCGTGTGCAGCTGCCCGCCGCACCACCCGCCGAGGAGCTCGAGCCCGCCGGCCGCGATCAGCAGCACCGCGGCCGCCGAGAGATCGCTCGAGCGCGGTACCTGGCCCTGCTCGCGCGCCTGCTCGAGCCGTTTGGCTGTCGGTTGTTCGGTCCGTTCGCCGGCCGGGCTGTTGTCATTCTCGGCCATGGCTCAACCCGCCGCGCCGATCAGCTGCTCGAGCGTCCCGAAGGTGCGCGCGAGCAGCTCCGTGAAGGTCGCCTGTACCGCCGGCAGGCCCGTGGTGAGGATCACCAGCCCGAACACCAGCGACACCGGCAGGCCGATGGCGAACAGGTTGAAGGCGGGCGCGGCGCGGCTCATGACGCCGAAGGCGAGGTTGACGATGAGCAGTGCCGTCACCCCGGGGAGCGCGATCGCCAGCGCGCCGGCAAACAGCTGCGAGCCCCAGCCGACCACCTCGTGCAGCCCGGCGACGCTTAAGCCCTCGACTCCCACGGGCAGCGTCGTGAAGCTCTGCGTCAGCACTTCGATCAGCGCCAGGTGACCGTTCAAGGCGAGGAAGGTGAGGGTCACGAGCAGCGTATACAGCTGGCCGACCGCGGGCGTGGTGGCCGCGCTGCCGTGCAGCGGGTCGATGTTGAAAGCCATCGAGAGGCCCATGCTGTTCGCCAGCATCTGCCCGCCGAGGTTCACCGAGTCGAACAGGATGTGGAGACAGAAGCCGAGCGCCACCCCGATCAGCACCTGCTGCACCGTGATGAGTGCGCCGGCGGCGGAGAAGGCCGCGACCGGCGGCGGTGCCGGCAGGAGCGGCGCGATGAGCAGCGTGATGGCGCCGGCGAGCACCACCCGGATGCGCGCCGGCACGGTGTCGGCGCCGAACACCGGCACGACCATGAAGCACGAGCCGATGCGCACGAACGGCCAGTAGAGCAGCGCGACCCAGTCCTGCAGCTGATTGGCGGTGAGGCTGATCATGCGCGTCCGTGCGGTGCGGCGGCTTCAGTTGATGAGGCTCGGAATGCTCTCGAAGAGCTCGCGCGTGTAGCCGACCAGGAGCTTCAGCATCCAGGGTCCGGCGACCATCAGCGCCACGGAGATGGCGATCAGCTTGGGGATGAAGGACAGCGTCATCTCGTTGATCTGGGTGGCGGCCTGGAAGGCGCCGACGATGAGGCCGGTGATGAGCGCCACGAGCAGCATGGGAGCGGCCAGCATCAGCGTGATCTCCAGCGCGCGGCTGCCGAGGGTCATGACGGTCTCGGGGCTCATGGATCGACCTTTCTGCTCAGGAGTAGAAGCTCGCGGCCAGCGTGCCCATCACCAGCGACCAGCCGTCGACCAGCACGAACAGCATCAGCTTGAAGGGCAGCGAGATCAGCACCGGCGAGAGCATCATCATGCCCATCGACATCAGCACGCTCGCCACCACCAGGTCGATGATCACGAACGGGATATAGATGAGGAAGCCGATGAGGAACGCGGTCTTGAGCTCGCTGGTGACGAAGGCCGGGACCAGCAGCGTCAGCGGCACGTCCTGCGGGCTCGCGAACCCCTTGCCGCCCGAGATGCGCACGAAGGTGGCGATGTCGGACTCGCGGGTCTGATCGAGCATGAACTTCTTGAGCGGCACCACGGCGCGCTCCAGGGCCACCGTGGTGTCGATGGTGCCGGCCGAGTAGGGCTGGAAGGCCTCCTCGTTGATGCGGTTCACGACCGGACTCATGACGAACAGGGTGAGGAACAGCGCGAGTCCCACCAGCACCTGGTTGGGCGGCGTCTGCCCGGCGCCGAGCGCCTGCCTGAGGATCCCGAGCACGATGATGATGCGCGTGAACGCGGTCATCATCAGAGCGATCGCCGGCAGCAGCGTGAGCGCCGTCATCAGCGCCAGCACCTGCAGCGACAGCGTATAGGTCTGCCCGCCGCCCGCGCCCGAGACGGTGACTGCGGGGATGCCGGCCGGCGCCGCCGCCGCGGCGACCGCGGGCAGCAGCGTCACGAGGGCGAGGAGCGTGGCGAGCCGCGGACGGCTCACTTGCCGAGACTCCGCAGCAGGGCACGAAACGGCGAGTTGCCGTCGTTGCCGGGTGCCGCGGGAGCGCGGCTGACATCGAGCGGCTCGGGCAGCACGTACAGCGTGTTGACGCGCCCGGGAGCGACGCCGAGGAGAATCTGGGTCGCGCCGACCTTGATGAGCACGGCGCGCTCCTTCTGGCCGAGCGGCAGCTGCGCCAGCACGTCGACCGCGGCGCCGACGCGCGAGCTGAAGGCGCGCACGCGCTTCAACAGCCAGGCGAGCGCGAATACCGCGCCCAGCACCAGCAGCAGTGCCAGCGTCACCTCGCCGAGGCCACCGAGGCCGCCGGCGTGAGCGGCCGGAGCAGTTTGCGGAGCGGCGAACATCGGCTCACTTCAGCTTGCGCAGCCGCTCGGCGGGGCTGACGACGTCGGTCAGGCGGATGCCGAAGCGCTCGTTGACGACCACCACCTCGCCGTGGGCGATGAGGGTGCCGTTGACGAACACGTCGAGCGGCTCGCCGGCCGCGCGGTCGAGCTCGACCACCGAGCCCTGGTTGAGCTGCAACAGGTTGCGGATCGGAACGCGCGTGCGCCCGACCTCCATCGACAGCGTGACCGGGACATCCAGGATGACGTCGAGATTGACGTCGCCGCTGGCGGGCTGACCCTCGTCCTGCATCTGCTCGAACTCGGCGGCCTGGACCGCATCGGCGTTGGCGTTCATTTACGGCTCTCGGGTTTGAAGTTCATGGAATCGGGGGGCGGGGCGCCCATGCGGCGCACGCGCGTCTCGATCCTGACGGCCTGCTGGCCGCGGGACAGGCCGAAGCTGCCGCGGAACAGCGGCACGTCCTCGGCGAGCAGCGTCACCTTGCCGGCGAAGTCGCACGGCAGGATGTCGCCGGGCTTGAGATTGAGGAGATCCTCGAGCGTGACCTGGGTGCGGCCGAGCAGCGTCTTCAGCTGCACCTCCGCATCCTCGATCTCGCCACGCAGCAGGTTGCTCCAGCGCGTGTCCTTCTCCCTGCGGTCGCTGGCCATGCCGGCATCCAGCACGTCGCGCAGTGGCTCGATCATCGAGTACGGCATGGTCACGTGCAGGTCGCCGCCGCCGCCGTTCAACTCGATGTGGCACGAGGTCACCACCACGATCTCCGACGGCGAGACGATGTTGGCGAAGTGGGGGTTGACCTCCGACTGCAGGTACTCCACCTCGATGTCGGCGACGTGCGACCAGGCCTCGCGCAAGTCGGCGAACGCGCTGCGCAGTACCATGTGGATGATGCGGTGCTCGGTGGCGGTGAACTCGCGGCCCTCGATCTTGGCGTGCCGGCCCACGCCGCCGAAGAAGTTGTCGACCACCGCGAACACCAGCTTCGGGTCGAGTACCACGAGCGCCATGCCGCGCAGCGGATTGATCCTCACCATGTTGAGGCTGGTCGGCAGGTGCAGCGTGTGGGTGTACTCACTGAATTTCTTGATCTGCAGCGGGTGCACCGAGACCTCGGGCGAGCGGCGCAGCAGGTTGTAGATGCTGGTGCGGAACAGCCGCGCGAAGCGCTCGGTGATCATCTCGAGCGTCGGCATGCGCCCGCGCACGATGCGCTTCTGCTCGGCGAAGTCGTAGGGGATCGCCTCGCCCGGCGCCGGGCCCGCCTCGGTGTTGACCGCGCCGGAGTCGACGCCGTGAATCAGGGCGTCGATTTCCGCCTGGTCCAGTACCTTCTCACCCATTGCGGCCACGGCTGCGACCCTCTACTGCATCACGAAGCTGGTGAAGTACACGGCCTCGAGCCGCTCGGGGTGCCCGCCGGCCGTGGCCAGCACCTTGCGGACGGCCTCGAGCGCCTGGGTGCGCAGCGCCTCCTTGCCCTCGCGGGTCGAGAGCTGGGCGTACTTCTGATTGGCGAACAGCAGCAGCAGGTCGTTGCGCACGACCGGATCGTTGGTCTTCAGGAGCTCGATCGTGGCCGGGTCCCGAGTCTCGAGCTGCACCGCGACTTGCAGGAAGCGCACCGCCTGCTCGGCGTCGAAATTCACGACGAACGGCGGATCGAGTCCGAGAAACAGCGGCGGGCCGGCCGGGGGCGGCGCGGCCTTCGGCTCGCTGGCCGCCGGCGCCGCCGGGTGCTTGGAAGCGGTGAGCCACCACGCGGCTCCGCCACCGGCGCCGAGCAGCACGACGGCCGTTGAGATCATGATGATCAGGAACAGCTGGCCGCGGCTCTTGGCCTTCGGCGGAGCGGCGTTTTCGGCGGTCTCGAGCACCGGGATCTGAGCGGCCATCCTTGCTTAACTCCTCACCTTTTTGCAGTGTCACTGACGGGTGCTTCAGTGCAACGCGCATGCCAATCCGGCGGATTCGCGCTAAGTCGAGAACCGGCAAGGGTTTTCCGCGTGCCAGGAAGCGTGAGCTGTGTCGCATTGCGCGCCAGGCGACGGAATGTTGGCGGCGAGACCGTACCCGCCGCCCAAAACGCGCTCAGGCGTAGGTGTCGATCAGACCCTGGTGAGAGCGCACCGCGGATGTGACCGAAGTCGCACTCAGCTCGCGCGCGGCGTTGGTCCCCGCACCCGCAGTCGAGGTCCGCCGTCGCTCCGGAGTCGAGCGCGCCGACTGATCGGAGACGCCGGCCTGCGCCAGATTCAGTCCCTGCGCGGAAAACAGCTCCCTGAGGCGGGGCAATGCCTGCTCGAGCGCACTGCGCGTGTCGGGCTGCGCGGCGCTGAACCAGACGCTCGCCGCGTTCTGATGCAAGGAGATCTTCACCTCGACGGGACCGAGCTGCTCGGGCGTGAGGCGCAGCGACGCGGAGCCGATGCCCTGATTCGCCATCCAATGCAGCCGCGTGCCGAGCTCGTTGGCCCAGCCCGTGCTGCCGACTTCGGCGTGTACCTGTGTCGTCACCGCGGTCCCGGTCTGCGCGGCGGATGCGCTCGTCTGGGCCGTGCTGGCCGGCGCAGTCGCTGCGGACAATGCCACATTCGCGCTCGCGAGATCGGTGGTCGTGCCGGGAGGCTGGCTCGCGGCGGGGGATTGGGACGCGCCATCGAGCCGCGTGGCGGCCGACAGTGCGCTCTGCAGCGCCGCG
>Ga0335081_10001532_pt1 | contig 36860 bp, 32 predicted proteins | sample Lox_Sample_35_FD_206713 | JGI IMG/M metagenome (GOLD analysis project Ga0335081, IMG submission 206713) | Soil microbial communities from Loxahatchee National Wildlife Refuge, Florida, United States - Lox_Sample_3.5 | ecosystem: Environmental > Terrestrial > Soil > Wetlands | place: USA...
AGCAGCTCGTTCAGGGTCTTGCAGTCGTTGGCGGCCTCAATCAGCTCCTCGAGCGGCTTCACAAAAGAGGGCGGATTGGGATCCACCGTACCCAGAACCGGTTCGAGCACCTGGGCAACGTATTGCAAGTCCACATCTGCTTCTTCCAGCCGCGAAGGCGTGCAGTGGGAGAAAAATTGCACCAGCAGGAAATCAATTTTGTCGCGATCGGAGGCGGCCCGCTGCGCCTTTCCCAGGTGATGCAAGAGCAGCGCGCGCAGCCTTTCCTCGCTGGTCAGCGGCGTGGTCTGCAGAAACTGCCGCAGTTGGTGTATCTGAATCCGCTCATCCATGTCTAGAAACCACTGTCTCGCAGCATCCACGGATTCCCGAGGCGGCGCTTCCAGGGCCGTTTCCAGATCAGGGCATGAAGGCAGATCGATCACGAATTCCCGCGCCAGCGCGGCATACAGCGGATACAACAGCAGGTAAGCGTTCCATTCGGCCTGCGGCGAGTTCAAGGTTTCATTAGTCATGGTTTCACGATCCAATTGGCGACTTGACGAGTAAAGCGAGCGGCCACGGCTGTGCATCCATTGTCGTATTGCACAGCCACCACGGAAGCTTCGGCGTCTAGTGTGCCGTCTGAGTTTTGCACGCGCAGCCGGTCGGCAAATTCCAGTGGAAGTGTCGAGGCGAACAGCACCTCTCGGGGAGTGCCGAATTCGATTACCGTGCTTTCGCTGCACGGGGTCTGGCCCGGTGCGACCCGTGTGAGTCGTACGGGAATTCGAACCGGGCTGGCTTCCGGAAAGAACTTGGCAAGCTTGGCAGTGGAACTCTCCGGCACCGTGCGGGCACGGCCTGTGGCTTGGCTGGGCATGTGTGGGTCAAACCGATGCGGGTTGAGTCCCCAAGCCTGCCGGTTAGCGATGGCAAGGGCACTCGAGCCGCATCCGGCAAAAGAGAATGCAAGACCGCAACCAAAATCGGGCCGCCCAGCCAAGGTTTTAAGATATTGATTTGTTTACGCTTTAGGGGAGAGCGTCAGCACAACCAAGCTAAGCGGATCCAAAAATCGTCTCAAGATGAGACGCCTGTCTCACCAGATCACTGCAGAGTTGAGGTCACACTCGATACAGCGGACCGGGTCCCGATGTTGTACCGTTTGAGCTTACGATACAGGGTTGCACGGCTAATGCCGAGCATCCTTCCCGCCATGGTCTTGTCACCTTTTACTTGTTCAAAGACCCGCTGGATTGTGGCTCGCTCAATATCTTCCAGGTCATTCGACGTGAGGGCAGATGGGGCCGGCCCGACCGATTCTGAGGCCAATGATGGGGAAACCATCGCAGTAGGAAGATCGCCACTGTCAATGGTGCGGCAGTCTCCGAGAGCCACGGCGCGCTCAATGCAATTTTCCAGTTCGCGCACGTTACCAGGCCAGTCATATTGCAAGAGCGCCTTCATGGCAGCCGTCGTCACCTGAATTCCTACGCCCGGCGCGTATCGATCAAGAAACCAGTGAGCAAGCATCGGAATATCGGAGCGGCGCTCGCGTAAAGAGGGCAAATGCACGGTCACGACGTTCAATCGAAAATACAGATCTTTGCGGAACGCGCCCTTGCGATACTCTGCTTCCAGGTCGCGATTGGTTGCCGCAATAATGCGGACATCCACTTTGATTCTTTGATTGCTGCCAACCGGCCGGACCTCCTTTTCCTGCAGGACGCGCAATAGTTTCGCCTGCATCTCCAGCGGCAGCTCGCCGATTTCGTCCAGAAACACTGTTCCCCCATTGGCCGACTGAAACAATCCGGTCTTGGTCTTGACCGCGCCCGTGAAAGCCCCTTTCTCGTAACCGAACAGCTCACTCTCGATCAGGGTAGGAACCAGAGATCCGCAGTCCACCGCAACAAACGGCCTTGAGGCAAACGTACCTCGGAAATGGATGGCCCGCGCGACCAGTTCTTTGCCAGTGCCGCTTTCGCCGCTGATGAGGACCGGGGTGCGCGTGTCTTTCAGACGCGAAATCATGCGCAGCACGTCCTGGATTTTTGCCGAGGCCCCCACAATTCCGTGCAGTTCCATCTCGGTATTGGTGCGTTCACGCAGAAACTGGTTTTCCTCGACCAGCCGGATTTTTTCCGCCATGCGACGCAGAAAAAGCCGCAGTTCTTCGAGCGGCGTGAAAGGCTTGCTGATGTAGTCGTATGCGCCCAATTTCATGGCCTGGACCGCGGTCTCTACGGACCCGTGTCCTGTCATCACCGCAACTTCCGTGCGCGGCAGCATCTTCTTTACCCGCTCCAGGAACTCAAGCCCGGACATGTTGGGCATAATCAGATCAGTGAGAATGACATGCGCCGGCTGTTCCTCGAGGAGGGCCAGCGCGGCTTCGCCGCTTTCTGCTTCCATGCATGCGAAGCCCAGACCTTCGCCCACAGTCATGCACAATCTCCGGATGCTTTGTTCGTCATCTACGATCAACAAGCGGATTCGCAGGTCGTCATTCACAGTGCCTTCCCCATTGTTTTTTCCACTACTGAAATGAACTGCTGGACTCTAAACGGTTTCTCCACGCAGGGCACTCCTGTTTTGCGCAGAGTCGCAACGGTTTCTTCATTGGCGATGTCGCCAGTGATGAAGACGATGCGCGAAGCCAGCTCCGGCCGATGTTGTGCCAGCCAAGCATAAACATCGGCGCCATTCACTCCGCCAGGAGTCCGCATGTCGGAGACTATTCCCAAAAAATCTCCTGACTCGAGCAACCGAAGTCCTTCCGCTCCTGATTCGGTGCATACCACTGCGTAGCCGCTGCGCTCGAGGACCGCCCGCACATAAGCCATCACAGCGGGCTCGTCTTCGATGAGCAACACTGGCAAAGGCATAACATTGAACGCGGGTTGAACGGCAAATTGTGTCATCCTTGGACTACTCCTGCGGCGGCGCTCGACGCGGCCGCCTCTGACGCTACTGGAAGGCGCACAATGAAGGTCGCGCCTTCCTGATCTGAATTGTTACGGCAGAGAATTTCCCCGCCGTGCTCTCGCACTATCCCATAGCAGATGCTGAGTCCCAGCCCGGTTCCCTTCCCGACTTCCTTGGTCGTAAAAAAAGGATCAAAAATCCTTTCTGGATGGGCGATGCCCTGGCCATTATCGCGAAAAGACACTTCCACCATGTGGTTCAAACGAGAGGTCTGAATCTCGATCCGCGCCGGACGGCCGGTCTCTCTCACCGCGTCGGAGGCATTGTTCAGGATGTTGAGGAATACCTGCTGCAACTGCTGCGCGTCTCCGATTACGGCGGGCAGGTTCTGATCAAACTGTTCGATCACCTGAATTCCATGGCTCTGAAAATCGTAGGAGCGCAACTGGACAGTGCGGCGCAGGATCAGGTTCAATTGCACTGCCTTGCGTTGCGGCGGCATCTGCCGGGCGAAACTTAGCAGATTCTGCACGATCTGCTTGGTGCGCTGAGCTTCCTGAAGAATAACGCGTAAATCTTTTCGGGCGCTCTCCGGCAGATCCGGGTTTTCCATCAACAGATCGGCGAAACCAAGAATCGCGGTTAACGGGTTATTGACTTCGTGGGCCACGCCAGACACTAATTGCCCCACGGCGGCCATTTTCTCCGCGTGAATGAGCTTGGATTGCAGCGTGGTCGCCTCGGTGACGTCTGTCATCACCACAACCAGACTCGCCACGTTGCCCTGTTCATCGCGCATCGGACTCAGGTTCACGGAAAATTGTCCAATGCTGCCATCGCCGCGCAACACTTGAAGATCGAGATTGTCGACCTGGCCGCCGTTCGTGGTGGTCGCTACCGCTTCCCTCAGGAGTTGCCGTTTGGGCGCAGCTATCAGCTCTTCCAGAGGTTGACCCAACAGATACCCGTGTTCATAACCCAAATCAGACCAGCGGCGGTTGGCATAACTAACAAGGCCGGCGGTGTCGACGACCAGAATCAGGCTCTGCGTGTTGTTTAGAATCTTCCCCGAGAAATCGCGTTCCCGTTGCAACTCTGCCTGAAAACTGCGCAGGCCGCTGATGTCCAGCATCACGCCGCGATACTGAATGATGCGGCCCTGGCCATCGCGAACCGCAAACGCATTGATTAGTACGTAGACCAGCGATCCATCCTGCTTGCGGAGCGTTTCCTCACGGTTGCGCACGCCGCCATGGAGCTGCATCTGGGTGGCGAGCTCTCGATAGCGGTCTTCGGAGAAATAAACCTGTGTGCGAAGATCGGCCTGCAATAGCGCATCCCGGCTCTGGTATCCCAGCATGCGTACGAGCGCGTCATTCACTTCGACGAAGCGGCCATCCGGCGTAGCGAAGAACAATCCTTCCTGGATGTTGTCGAACAACTCGCGGTATCGTTGCTCCGCCTCACGCCGGTCGCTGATGTCCTTGAGTACGTGGACCGTCTGGATGCCTTCTCTGCTGGCGCCCTGTACCCGGGAAGTGGAGACAAGGTAGGTGCGTTCCAAAACGGGGAGTACGTACTCGCTTTCACCATCTTCTGTGACTCGACAGAACGGACACGCCGCGAGCAGGGGCGCTTCTCCCACTGCGAGCAGCGCGGGCATGCCGACTCCAATTAATTCCCCAGGCTCGACTCCGATAAATTCGGCAAGAGTCCGATTGACGCGCAGCACCCGATCAGACTCGTCGTGCGCAACAATAAAATCGCCAATCGAGTCGAAGATTTCCATCCAATTCCGATTGGCGCGGTCCATTCGCGTAAATAGGCGCGCGTTCTGCAGGGCCACAGCGGCGGTGCGGGCAAAAATTTGCAGCCATTGCTGGTCATCCGGCGTAATCGTGTAGCTGACGTTCGCCAAGCAGAGAGCGCCGGTAAGTTCGCCCGAGGCCAGCCGCAGCGGCATAAAAACGCACTCTTCCCATTCCAACTCGGAAGCCAGAGCACCTCCGAGCAATTCTGCGGCAGAGGCCGCAACGATTCCCTCTCCACGGGACGTCGCTTCGCCCAACGAGCGGTCGAAGCGCGGTAGCAAGGGATGGTCACGTTCTATTTCCCCTGAGGGTGTACTCAACAAAATCGTTTCCAACCCGGATTCTCGTTCGACTGCAAACACGGCCCCGCGCGCGCCAAGCATTTCGCAAGCATGCCGCGTTACACGCCGGGCCAGCTCCGAGAGGTCGCGCTCCGAGTTCAATTCATCGGCAAGCCTGTTGAGAAATTCGGCCTGACGTGCAGACTCGCCCGTGTCGAGGGCCGCCTGCGGAAGGGTCGGGGGTTGAGAACGGGAAGCGATCAGCAGTTCGGACTTGGCAATTGCCAGAGCTCCGAAGCCCGTGAAACTCGAGATGATTAATCTCTCTTCGGTGCTGAAGGGGGCCGAATGCCGCGGATAAACCAAGACCGCGCCTTGTGTCAGCGCGGTAGTAAACGGCACAGCGATCAGCATCCCGGGTGAAACCAGGTCTTCGAGGGAGTGCGTGACCGGGTCAATTGTGGCGCTGATCAATTCTCCGGCTACGACCGCCCGGGACGCAAGATCGGCAGCAAAATGAAGCCCCTGTCTATCGCTCCGCGCGAGCGCCGAAGCGGCCAACTTTTCATTTTCTGCAGCTATCGCTCGCAGAACGTAAGTGTCTTGCTGGCGCAGCAGAACACACACCAGAGGCGAGCGCAAAAGGACTCTAAGGCGTTCCGCAATCGCCTCTGCGACCGAGGCAGGAGGCGTATCCGCGCCCAGCTCTACCGGATAGCGAGATCGCGGTCGGGGAGCCGCTTCAAACTGCGGCCAAGAACCGACGATTGAAGATGTATCTCCGATCGGTATCCCCAGAATCTCCCCCAGCCAACCTCAAGTGGTTGAATATACAGGAATTTATCGCCAAGTCTCATTTTGAGTCAAGAAGTTTACAGGAATGGGTATCGACTTGTGAAAGTTGAATGCCGAGATTGCGTCTCACACTGAGAAGGAACTCGCCGTTGAGACGGGATCTCTGTCGTAGCCGCCTCACGATGCTTTTCTTATCGATCAAATAAAGACATACAAGTCAATAGTTTGGAGAACATCCCGTATTTTAGCAGCCGGTTTGGGAGAGCTGGCAACGGCCTTGCACTTGCGACCAGGCAGAACCCTTGCGAGGAGTTGTGTCTGTGAGCACGTATCTGACGAAGGTGTTTGGTCTTGTGACAGTTTTCGGCCTTTTGGTCGCAATGCTGGTCCTGCATCCACAACTGGCACGGGGACAAGAGGAATTGCCGCGCAAAGTCAAAACGCGCGTAACAGCTGTTTATCCCGAGATCGCCCGAAAAATGAACATTACGGGCGTGGTGAAAATTGCCGTCGTGGTCGCTCCCGACGGCGAAGTGAAAAGCACCAAGGTTGTAGGGGGACATCCCTTGTTGGTGAATGCGGCCTTGGACGCGGTAAGAAAGTGGAGGTTCGAGCCTTCGTCTCAGCAGGACACCGGCATCGTGGAATTCAAGTTTCAACCCGAGAACTGAGGAGCAGCGGAAGGAAATGCGGGGAGGAGTCAACTCAATGAAGATCGGCAACCGGTTGTATAGCGCCTTTGGAGCAGTCCTCTTAATGGTCGTGGTGTTGTTCCTGGTAAACCTCACGGCCGTGTTTCGGGAGCGCTCCGCGAAGGCGTCCGCCTCGCAAGCCCTGCAACTATCCGATGCCACCGACAAAGTCCGCTTCCAGATGATGCAGAACCAGCTCTATCTGACCAACTACCTGTTGAGCGGCGACAGCCGCGAAGTCGATCACATGAATGAGGGCGTTCATCTGCTGGCAGACAGGCTGCAGGCGGCGCGCAATCTCGCTGAATCAGACCAGCAGCGGGCCACCTTTGAGAAGCTGCAACAGACCGAGCAAAGTTGGGCACACGACTTTGCCGCACCCCTGGTTGAAAAACGAAAAGATGTGGACTCCGGAAACGCCACGGTTGCAGAGCTTCAAATCTTTTACCTGCAAAAGGATGCTGCTTCCTGGGTAAAGACAGCCAGCGACTATCTTGACGTCGCAGACCAGGAAAGCCATAAGGTGCTGGAACAAAGGCGAAGCTCCGATGAATCTGCAAGCGCCTGGACGATCGTGATCTCGGTTATCAGTACGGTGCTTGCGCTGGCCCTCGGATTGATCATCGCCTATACCACTGCAAAAGCGATTACTGAGCCGCTCTCCTCATTGATGAATGTGTCGAAGCAAATCGGGGACGCCGGCGACCTCGATCATGAGATCGACACCAGTGGCAAAGATGAGATCGGCGAATTGTCCCGCACCTTCGTCAAGGTGGTGAGCTACCTGCGAGAGATGGCCTCGGTTTCAGAAGCCATCGCGGGCGGAAACTTGTCTGTTGAAGTGAAACCCCGCTCGAAGAACGACACGCTGGGAAATGCCTTCGACCGGATGGTGGATGGCTTGCGCCAACTGGTGGTGAACGTGCGCGACGCCGCTTCGCAAGTGGCCACGGCCTCGACGCAGGTGGCAGGAGCCTCCGATGAGTCGGCCAAAATCAGCCTGCAAACCGCTTCCGCCATCGACGAAGTCACCAGCACGATGCACGAAATGAGCGTGAACGTGCAGAACATGGTGAAGAGCACGCAAACCCAGGCATCAAGCGTGAGTGAAACTTCTGCCTCCATCGATGAAATGGTGGCCTCGATTCAACGCGTCGCTGATACTGCGAAAGTGCTGCTGGACATCTCCAATCGCTCACGCGAAGAGGTGCACAACGGCCTCGCCACTATGGAAAAGGCCACCGACGGGTTGAACAAGATCAACCTCACGATTCGCTCGTCGGGAGAAATCATCAACCTGCTAGGGCAGCGAGCCGATGATATCGGCAAGATTATCGAGGTTATCGACGATCTCGCCGAGCAGACCAATCTTCTCGCGCTGAATGCGGCCATCGAAGCGGCGCGCGCCGGAGAACACGGCCTGGGCTTCGCGGTCGTTGCCGATGAAGTTCGGAAGTTGGCGGAAAAGTCGGCGCAATCCACAAAGGAGATCTCCGAACTCATCCAGAGCATTCAGAAGGAAGCTCGAAAAGCCGTCGAGAACATGGACAGCAGCACCGGTATCGTCAACGCCGGCCTGGGACTCGGCCAGGAGCTTAATGCCGCACTGCGCAAGATTTCCAACGTGGTTACCGAAGTCTACAAATTCGCGCAGGAAATCGGCGCTGCCACTAATGAACAATCGCATGGTTCATCGCAAATTGCGCGTGCAACCACGCGACTGAACGAAATCACGCATGAAATCAACTCCGCGGTCGAAGAACAGGCATCCGGGGCGCAGGCGGTCGTGAAGGCCATGGAACGAATGCGTGAACTCGTGCAGCAAACCACTTCCGGCGCAACCGAGCTGGCGGCTTCGGCGGAGCAGATGTCCAAAATGTCCGGGGGTCTGCTTGAGTCCATGGACCGCTTTGCCCTGGATGAGCGAGGTCGAACAGAAGACAAACCGCGCTCAAGATCTTCCATGTCTCCGGGCTTAAAAAGTGCGGCGGCCCGCGCCTAGTTCGCCAGAACACGTATGAACCGCGAATTGCACATCGTTGGTTTTCGGGTCGGACGCGAGACTTATGGCGTGCCCATCACGTCCCTCCACGAAATTGTGCGCGTGCCAGAGATTACGGCTGTACCCGATTCGCCTGAATTCATGGAAGGCGTAATCAATCTGCGGGGAAAGATTGTTTCCGTCATTGACCTGAGAAAACGCTTAGGTGAAGCGAAGGTCGTCTCTGCCCGAAGCAATCGCATCCTGGTCGTAGAGCACAAGGGACGGCTCTCTGGGTTGATCGTGGACTCGGCCTCAGAAGTTCTCAAGATCCCAGCGGCGGATGTGGAGCCGGCGCCTGAAATCGGCCCGGACAATGGATTGCGTTGCGTAACGGGTTTGGGCAAGCACAACGGGAGGCTGATCGTGCTCCTGGACATGGCGAAGGTGCTCGATCATAACCCCAAAGAAACCAATCAGGCGGCGGAGGCGGTAGAGTCGGGGCGCGCCGCCAGCGCGGCAAAGCAGTCGTAGAGCTGTAACGGAAAACCATGAGCACAGCAACCGGCTTGGCGCCACAAATAACCGAGGCAGAACTGAAGCTCTTGCAGGCCCTGGTCTATCAGGAATGTGGCATGCACTTCGATGCTCGCCGCACACATTTTCTACAGGACCGCTTGCACCGCCGCCTCAAAGAATGCCAGCTGGATTCTTTCTATAGTTATTACCGGCTGTTGATCAGCCATGAAGGCAAGCAGGAGCTGGCGCGCCTGTTGGAGAATCTCACCGTCAACGAAACCAGCTTCTTTCGCAACAAGGCGCAGCTCGATCTCTTTCACAAATACATTTTGGACGACCTGCTTCACCGCAAACAGGCGCACCGGGATTATTCCTTGCGCATCTGGAGCGCCGGTTGTTCCACCGGACAAGAACCTTACACCCTGGCCATGCTGGTGGCGGATGGGCTTGCTTATTACTACCTGCGCAATCCCCTTCCGTTGGAAGCAAGTTCGCCTAAGCCTTTGATTCCGCCGCCGTGGAAAGTAGAGATTCTTGCCAGCGACATCAGCTATTCCGTGCTACGGGCCGGCCAGGAAGGGACCTACAACGAGAACCAGATGGCCTCCGTCGACTACAGCTACCGGCTTCGCTATTTCGACAAAGTCGGGGAACGTTATGCTGTGAAGCAGGCCCTCAAGCAGATCGTCCACTTTGACTTCCACAACCTGAAGACGGAATACCTGCCGCAACGCAACGACGCGATTTTCTGCCGCAATGTGATGATGTACTTCGATGAAGCTGAACAGAAACGGCTGATTGAAAAGTTCGCCCGCTGCCTGAATCCCGATGGCTTCCTGTTTGTCGGACATGCCGAGAGCCTGCTGGGATTGACCAAGAGCTTCGCCATAGTGCACCGCAACAACGGCACCGCCTACCAGAAAGTTGAGGTGGACGCATGACTCAATTTTCTGACGATCGCGGCGCCGAGATGCGGGAACTCTTCTTCGAGACGGCACAGGACTTGTTGCAGGCTTTGAATGAGGAAGCTCTCAAGCTGGAAAAGAAACCCGGGGACGAGGAAACCGTGCGCAGTATCCGGCGGATTGTCCACACCCTCAAGGGGGATGCAGCCGCTTGCAGCTTCCGTGAACTGAGCAACGCAGCCCATGAATTGGAAGACGCTTTGGCATCGGAGTCCGCCCCGAGTCACGGCGGACTTGCCGATCTGGCGTTCGCTGCCGCCGACATTTTCGGCGCCATGATCGTCTCCTACCGGCGCAAGACGAGGCTTCCTTCGGTTGAAACATTGCGCAAAATGATTCGCCAGCTCGCGCAGAATCCCAGGGTGGCGAAGCGGAGCAAGACCAGCAAAAAGCAAAAGCCTGAACCCGGCTCATCCGAAAGAGGAATTTGGTCGGAATACGAAAAGCTCTGCATGGCAGAGGCGCAAAGTAAGGGCAAAGCGGTCTATCACATCACGGCTCGGATCAGCCCCAACTGTGCAATGCCAATTGCCGGGCGGCAGCTTGTTCTCAATGCGCTGGGAGCACTGTGTGAGGTTCTGGGCGTGCGTCCGGAAGCCGGTTCCGCGGAAAATGCGAAAACTCTGGAATTACTCGTCGCTAGCCAGCAATCGGCCGCCCGGCTGACGGCGGCCTGCCAGATTCCGACTGTGATCTCGCAGGTGAATGTCATCCTGATGAGTCAGGCAGCTGGCGCACGCGAGTCAGGAGTGCAAACGGCACAGCCTGGGCGGAAGGCGGCCGTCGAGAGTCACTTGTCGAGGACCGCAACTACACCTGTGGCGGAATCAAACGCGGAAGCGGTCAAGCCTCACGCGCTGGCGGAGAACATCCTGCGCGTAGATGCCGAGCGTATCGACAACGTGCTCAATCTCGTGGGCGAACTGATCATCGGCAAGTCCATGCTCCAACAGGCTTTCAGCGAAATGGCACGGCACTTTCCCCGCGAAGCGCCGCACACACGCTTTAGCGATGCAATGGCCTTTCAAGCCCGCGTGCTGAGCGATCTGCAACGCTCGGTCATGAAGATCCGCATGGTGCCGGTGGAACAACTTTTTCGCCGCTTCCCCAGAATGGTGCGTGACACAGCCAAGCAATGCGGGAAAGAAGTGGAATTATCAATCAGCGGCCAGGACACAGATCTGGATAAGAGCCTGCTGGATGCAATCGCCGAACCGCTGACCCACCTGGTCCGCAATGCCATTAGCCACGGCATCGAGAGCCCGGAAGAGCGGGCGAAAAACGGCAAGTCTGCGCGAGGAACGATCCAGTTGAAGTCCTACCATCACGGCAATCAGGTGATCATCGAAATCGGCGACGACGGACGCGGCATCGATGCGGGAAAGGTAAAGGCGAAGGCCCTGGAGAAGGGTTTGATTTCCTCCGAGGCAGCGGGGCGCCTGGGAGAGACCGACATTCTCGAGCTGATTTTCCGGCCCGGTTTCAGCACCGCCGACGAAATCACCGAGGTTTCCGGCCGCGGCGTTGGTCTCGATGTGGTCCAGGCTGTTCTCCATCGTTTGAAGGGATCAGTGGACATCGAAAACAGGCCGGGACTGGGCACTACGTTCCGTCTGAAACTGCCTTTGACCTTAGCCATCATCAAGGCGTTGCTGTTCCGAGTGGAGCAGCGGCTCTACGCAATTCCGTTGAATGCCGTGGCCGAAATTTCACGCGCTCGTGAGTCGGACGTACATCAAGTGGACGGCTCGGAGGTCTTGCAGTCGCGCAACAAAGTTCTGCCACTGGTTCGCCTGGGTCATGCGCCCGGGGATCGTCTTGCCAGCCCGCGCGCAAAGATCTTCGTTCTTGTGATCACGTTGGGCGAGCGCAAGTTGGGCCTGATCGTGGATGCTCTGGAAGGCGAGGGAGAGTTGGTCATCAAAGCTCTGGATGACCAGACCGTGGCCACAGATCTGGTAAGCGGAGCGTCGATTCTGGGCGATGGCCGGGTCGTGCTGGTGCTGAACCTTTCAGCCATTGTTGAGCGGCACGCCAAGGCCCGCGGCGGGGCGAAGAGCGCAATCGCTTCCGGGCTGTTGCTGACTCAAGCCGATCGCGCCCACGATCTCAGGGCCGGCGCGGGGGGGCAAGCATGAGCTCGGCGGTCAGAGTCCTGGTGGTGGATGATTCGGCGCTCATGCGGAAGCTGATTCCTCAGATTCTGCAAACCGACAGCTCGATCGAGGTCGTCGGGACGGCAATGGATGGCAACTTCGGTTTGCGAAAAATCGATGAGCTTAAACCGCAAGTTGTTACGGTCGATCTGGAGATGCCCGGAATGGGCGGGCTGGACATGCTGAAGGCGATCATGCGCCGCCATCGTTTGCCCGTCATCGTCGTCAGTTCGCACAGCACGCAAGGAGCTTCGGTGACCTTGCAGGCGCTGTCTTTAGGCGCATTCGATTTCGTGGCTAAGCCCCACGATGTGTCGGCGCGCATGCCCGAAATCGCGCAGGAATTGATCGCCAAAATCAAGGCCGCAGCACAAAGCGGAGGCGTGCGACTTAGACCCTGGTCGGAAACCACGCAACCGGCAAGGAAAATTCAACTTGATGCCAAGCGTGTTCCTACACGGGTGATCGCAATCGGAGTCTCAACCGGTGGACCTCACGCCTTGCAATACATGCTCTCGCAGCTGCCCGCGGATTTTCCGGGAAGCATCGTTGTGGTGCAGCACATGCCGGAAGGATTCACTGAGATGTTTGCCCGCCGGATGGATGAGCTCTGCGCCATCGGCGTAAAAGAAGCGCAATCTGGCGATCTCTTGCTCGCCGGCCGCGCCTTGATCTGCCCCGGCAGCCGCCACATCAAAGTGAAGCGATTGCCGTTGGGCGATGTCGTGGTACTGAGCGACGAACCACGCGTGAACGGGCATAGGCCATCCGTCGATGTCCTATTTCGCAGTCTGGCCGACGAGTTCGGACCTAAAGGCGTTGCTGTCCTGATGACCGGCATGGGCGAGGACGGTGCGCTGGGCATGGGAGCGGTAAAGAGCAAAGGTGGTTTGACGATCGCTCAAAATGAGGAGTCTTGTGTGGTTTACGGCATGCCGCGGGCCGCTATTGAGCGTGGCTTCGCGCTGCGGGTAGTCGCGCTTGATGCCATGGCCAACACTTTGCAAGTGCAGTGCATGCCAGAGAGGAAACCTGGCGATTTCGGAGAGAGCGCCGGCAAAGTGACCGGCGCGGGACAAAGTTAGTTTGAGGGAGGTCAACATGGAGCAGTTTGCAGCAGTAAAACGGGCGAAAGACGGCCAGCCCATCCGCTACCTGGTAGTGGACGACTCCGTCTTCGCGCGCAAAAACCTGGCCCGGATCATCGAGAGCTTCGGCGGGCAACTCGCCGGAGAAGCAGGAGACGGCGCTACAGCGATTACGGAGTACGAGCGTAGCCAACCCGATATCGTGCTGATGGATATCACCATGCCGCAGATGGAAGGCATCGAAGCGGCGGAAAAAATCGTCCGCCAGCATCCGGAAGCGCGCATTGTCATGGTGTCTTCCGTCGGCTACCAGGAAAACATCGTCGCCGCCTTGCAACGCGGCGCGCGGCACTTCGTGCAAAAACCGGTCAAGCCGGAGGTCTTGTACGAAGTCATCAAGTATGTGCTGGGAGAAGACGCGGTCGTGACCAATGCAACGGGCGCAGGAGCCTGATCATGAAAATGGAGCTGATTCAACCCTTTATCAATGCAGCGGACGCTGTGTTGGCCGAGGGGTTGCAATGTCCCACGTCGATCGCCAGCCTGACCATGGAAGAGGAAGCCTATCGCCGAAAAGGCGTGGCGGCACTCATCTGGGTCACCGGCGATATTGAAGGCCGCATCATTCTGGATCTCGATTCCGAAACTGCGGTGCGCGTGGCCAGCAAATTCGCCGGCGCCGATCTTCCCGAATCCGATACGCTCGTGCGTGAGACTGTGTGCGAACTGGCAAACCAGGTCATCGGCAACGCCATCACCTCACTCAACGATCAGGGATTCCATTTCCGCGTGCATCCCCCCGTGCTTCACACCACCGATGGCGCGCGCAGCAGCGAAGATACGGAAGCCTTGGTCATTTGCTTTGACACCGAAGTAGGCAGCGTTTTTATGAATATCGCTCTTCGCCATCATCGGCAGGAACATGATCTGGCAGCCGTAGCGGGACGGTGAAAGACGGCGTGTAAGACCGGACCGAAACCTACTTTCCTTCCTTCGTCCGGTTCTTCTTCTGCAATCAAGATGAATAATTGCTTAGGGTCCCGCCAGCATGAAGACTGGATTTTGCGCCAACGTGGGGATTCCGATCCCACTCTGTGGCGGGCTGAGTGTGCAGCCAAACGGGTTTTGTACTGTGACCGTTCCAGCGCCCAGGGCCGTAATAGAAAACGTGCCGTTGTTGGAAGGTGGGTTGGTCGGGGGCGGCGTCGAGGAGGGACAACTAGCCATTCCCGTCACTGCCAAAAACTGGCCGACATGCAGCGCCAATCCGGAAACCTGCGTGTACGAATAAATCAGGCTCGAACCACTTTGTGATGCTGCACTGATACTAATCGCAGGCGATTGGAAGGCGCTCGGCGGAGCCGACAGCGAAAACACTCCATTGTTTGTCGCATCGATCAGCAAAGTGTCGTCTGACGTGATGATGACCGAAACATTTCCCGAATCGCAGCTCGACACGTAAACCTGCGAGCCGTCGCCGGCCGCGGCCACAGCCACTCGAAACGGCAGAGGCGAAGCGCCAAACGGCTTAGCCCCGCACCCGGTTGGATTGACGGTGTCGACATTCGTGAGCGTTTGGCTGGGATCGAGAGGGGCCAAGGTGCGGATGGTGTTGTTCAGGAGATTCACAACCGAGACTTGCCATTCAATGACCGGAGGGTTTTGAGTCGAATCAAGGAAATAGCTCGCGACGTAGCCGCGGCTCCCGTCAGGAAGAATTGTCATCGCGACCGGCTGACAGGCGGTTGCACAAAGTGCAGATCCCGCGGGAGCTACTGTCAGATCGATCGTCCCATTCACCGTCGGCGGATCAGTCGAAGCGTCCAGCACCGCCACCTTGGTCGAAGCGGGGTTCACGACGTAGAGCCGCGTTCGGGTCTTGTCATAAATCATGAAGTTAGCGCCGGCGCCGACCGCAACGTTGCCGAGCACCGTGTCCGTGGCGCTGTCGATTTCTGAGACCGTTCCGCTCCCGCTATTGAGTACGTAAATTCTGAACCCCGCCGGCGGTGTCTGCACAGCATCCGGGCGCGCCATCGCCCAGACCGGTGCGGTACCAGTCGGGATCGAGAGACCAGTAGGAGTGATAAGCACAGTCCGGCTGGTCGTGTCGATGCTCGAGACCGTTCCATCCCCGGAGTTCACGGCGTACAGTTTTCTCCCGTCGGGAGTTTCAGCCAGAGCAACCGGCTTCGCGCCAACTGAAATTGGCGGATTCAGGAGCAAATTCGTGACCGTGCGAATTGCGCCAACTGTGTTGTTCCCGAAATTCGCGACGTAAACGTTTGCGCTCTCGGTGGTGTGGACAAAAACCGGAACTGAGCCGGTGGGCAGGCCCGTCGTGACCACCGGACCGATCGTGTTTGGGGTCAACGACGAAACGGTATCCTCCAAACTGTTGGCAATATACATGCGCGTGGCGTTGGGAATGAGTGTGGCATGAATCGGGCCCAAACCCATTGGAGCGACGGCAATATTAGTGTTGCCTGAAACATCGATGTCACTGCTCGCGCCGGCATTGTTGGGCCCATTCGAACTGAAAACGTAGATGGAATGTGCGGCCGCGGGACTGGTCGGCGCCGGAATCAGTGGCGTGGCTACGGGGCGAAACGTATCCCCGCAACTCGTACAGATCAAGAGGGCGAGTAAGCCGGACGTCAACCGGAGCGCACGCGAGAAGGTCATTGACACCTGGAATGGTCTCTCAACGCTTTGATGCAGAGTTCCCTATTTTAACTGCTCGTGGGTCTACGCGCCAGCGGAGGGCAGGAGTTATGCGTACCCGAGCACACATAGAATCACGAAGCTGGATCCGCCAGGTTGGGCCTTCGTGTCCTTCGTGGTGAGAATTCTAGAAGCCTGGCGCGGAAACATGGCGCTGAGAAGCTGAATCCGCTATCCTCGCCCTCGCGATCGCTTTCCGCCCACTGCTTCCTTCGCAGTCGCAGCCGGTTTCTTCTTCCCTTCCATTTCGGCGAGACTTTGTTTGAGGGCTGCCATCAGATCCACAACTGGAGCGAGTTTCTTGGGCTTCTCGACTTCGGCGATCTTTCCACCTTCAAGCTTGGTCTGAATGAGTTTCTTCACATTGTCCTGGAAAGTGTCGTGATACTTCTCCGGCTCCCAATCGGCGGCGAGGGCGTCAATCAATTGATGGGCGACCTTTACTTCCGCTTCCTTCAGTTCGACGTCCGGGGCGCCAAATCCTTCCACTTTCCGCACTTCCTCTTCGTAGTACATGGTGTGCAGCATCAACCCGCCCTGGGTTGGCCGCAGGAATACTGTGTACTCCCGGTTGTGCATGGTGAGCTTGGCGATTGCCACGTAGTCGCTCTCTTCCAGCGCCTTGGTCAGCAGCGCATAGGGGCGGCGTCCAGCCTCCTCTGGCAACACGTAATAAGACGATTCGAAATACACAGGATCAACCTCGCTGGCCTTCACGAACTCGAGGATTTCCATTGTCTTGGCCGTCTGCGGCTCGATCTTCTTGATCTCCTCCGGCTCAACCACTACATATTCGCCCTTGCGATATTCGTATCCTTTCACGATTTCGTTGCGCTCCACGACTTTGCCATCCGCCAGGCAAACGTATTGTTGCTTCAGGCGCGAAAGGTCATCGCGGTGCAGCATGTTGAAGGAAATACCGTCGCTGCGCGCGCCGGAATAAAGGCGCACCGGCATGGAGATCAATCCGAACGTCAGATAACCGGACCAGACTGAGGCAGCCATGTTTCACCCCGCAGACTCTTGGCGCCAGAGCAGCGCCAGGCTATTGAGTTTAGACTAACTTTTCGTGCCTCAGGGACAAGGGAAAATGGGGAACCGGGAGGGAAAGCCCAACTAATAGCCCTATTCCGGATGTCCCACAAGAGGTAGGGGTTACCAATTGCCAAGGCTTAGTTCACCTGTATTCTGACTACTTTCATGCCTCATCACCTGGCGATTGGCGCAGCGCTCACTCTGGTGTTTGCGGTTTTGGCCCGGGCGCTGCGCGGAGTGACAAACCTGGGAGCGACCGCCGGAGCCGCGATCTGTTTCGTCCTCTATATCGGTGCAGGCGTGAGGGGCATCGTCGTACTTCTGTTCGTTTTTGCCTTGACGTGGGCCGCGACCCACATCGGATATCATCGCAAGCAAAAACTCGGGACCGCCGAGCGGGCGGGAGGCCGGAAAGCATCGCAGGTTCTCGCCAATCTGGGAGTCGCCGGAGCATGTGCCGCGCTGCACGCGGCCAAACCGGGCAATCCCGCGTTGCTCGTAGCGATGGCCGCGGCCCTCTGTGAGGCCGCAGCCGATACTGTTTCCAGCGAATTGGGCCAGGCTGCGAAGGAAATCCCGCGCTTGATCACCACCTTGGAGCCAGTGCCGATAGGAACAAATGGCGGAGTTAGCGTTGCAGGCACGATTGCAGGCGCAACCGCTGCCTTTCTGGTTGGCCTCTGTTGCGTCCTCCTAGGAATATTGAACTGGAAACTCTTCGGGATAGCCGCAGGCGCCGGCATTCTCGGCATGTTATCTGACAGCGTTCTGGGAGCGACTCTTGAGCGCCATGGCTGGTTGAACAACGACGCAGTGAACCTGCTTGGCACCGCAATCGCAGCCGTTCTCGCCTTTTTCCTTGCTTCCTGAAATCGCTTTTAGACGCTCTCCGTTAGTTCATGTCCTCAGGTTCCTTGCCGGTTCCGATTGAGCAAATCAGAATGAAATGTAAGCCCTTACGGGCCCCGCGATCCGGCGCCACTTCGACGAATTTCTCATTTGGATTGAGCAAATTTCAATGCCGGCCAGAACAGCTATGAGGATTCAGACCTTTGTAATCGGTATCGCCTTGGCCTTGGCGCTGTTGCTGTTCGCCAAGCGTCATACCGAATCCGCGCCGCACGCTCCATTTCGAGATGTAATAGATCTGACATCCGCCGAGTCCAAAGCCGCAACGGGAATAGAAGCTCCCGGACGCCTGGTCCCGGGCATGTGGATCGTGGACGAAATCCCTCCTGAGCGGCTCATTGCGCCGCTGGTGGTTCTTGACGTCAGCGCGGCCGCGAGCAACAACCCTCAATATGAAATCTCCGTCGCGGACATCGCTGCCTGGGAGCAAGCCCATGGCCAAGTTCCCCTGGGCGCAGTCGTTTTGGCCCGCACCGAACGCGACCGTTCCCGCAATGGCGCGCAGCTTCCGGCATTTTCAGCCGACGCCGCAAAGTTCCTGGTGGAAGGCCGCTACGCGATTGGGTTGGGCATCGACACGGCGATGTTGGACTCAGGTTCCTCGAAGCAGGCGGCTACATATCAATACGCCCTGGCGCATGGTCTTTACCTTTTGAAAAACGTCGCTCATCTTGACCGGGTCCCGGCAAGCGGAGCGATCGCCATGGTTGCGCCGATTAAACTTCCAGGCGTCTCCGAAGCTCCCGTCCGGTTGATGGCATTGGTCTGGTAGAGCTGCTTTGCTTCAATGTGCGCGTAGGGGCGGACGCCTCGTCCACCGGTTCGTTCCACATTTTTTCCTGCAGCTTTCCTTCTTTTCCGTTCATCTGAGACGCAAAACGACTACTGAGGAGAGAAAAAATGGCAGACCCGCAATATCCCGTCGGCAAGTTTGTCTACACAACCCCACCCACTGAAGAACAACGGCAACAGATGATCGCCGAGATCGAGCAGACGCCGGCCCGGCTTCGCGCAGCGGTTCAGGGACTTTCACCAAAACAACTCGACACGCCCTATCGCGATGGCGGCTGGACGGTCCGGCAGGTAGTACACCACGTGCCCGAGAGCCATATGAACGCCTACATGCGCTTCAAGCTCGCGCTCACAGAAGATGAGCCGACCATCAAGCCATACGACCAGGACCGTTGGGCGGAATTGCCGGATGTGAAATCCACGCCAATCGAGGTATCACTCTCGTTGCTCGATTCGTTGCACGATCGCTGGGTACATACGTTGCGGGCAATGCAGCGCGAAGAATGGAAGCGCACTTTTCGCCACCCTGAACTTGGAATCGTGCCCTTGGAAAAAAATTTGGCCCTCTACTCCTGGCACGGCCGTCACCACGTGGCCCATATCACAGAATTGAGGAAGCGGATGGGGTGGTAACTTGCGCTAATTTGCCGTGCCTGCCGGCATGCCGGCACCGGATTCGTCTGCCGCAAAAAACGCAGGAACCTATTGCCGAAAGATATATGGTTTAACTTCTTGAAAAAGAAAACTTTCCTTCAATTTTCACAAATGTTCCACGTGGAACATTTCTTCGTTTGGGTGCCCCAGGTCTCGTTTGGGTGCCCCAGGTCTCGCCGATTTTGCGAGACCCGGGCGCCTGTCACGCTGGAATGTCCAACCTCCAGAGCAGATAACTCACCGCTTCGCGCAACACCGCCTCCGATCGTTGCCACCACGCGTGCGGAATCGAATCCGGACGCGGGGCCACACGGACTTCCACGCCTTCTTTTTCAAGAAGCCGGCGAATGCGAAATACGTGGTAGGCGTCACTCACGGCAACACAACTGCGCATGTGATTCGCGCGCATGATCACGCCCACTCGCTCCGCTGATTGCGCCGTGTCGGAGCCTTGCGTCTCTGCGATCAGGCTGGACTCGGGCACTCCCCGAGACATGAGGTAATCGCGGCCAACGCCGCCCTCGCTGTAGGTAGGATCGGCGCCCGAGCCTCCGGTGGTGATGATGACGGGCGCGACGCCCCGCTTGAAAAGATCGAAGGCGTGATCGAGCCGCGCGCGGTAAACGGGCGAGGGATGCCCGGAATATTCTGCCGCGCCAAAAACCACAATGGCGTCAGCCGGCTGAATCTCCTGCAAGGACGCTTCGCGCACGATCTGCACGCAGGTGAAGCCAAGGACGGCGGCGATCGCAATCGCGACCGCAGCGATCAGCCACCAGAGGTAGCGCCGCGGACGCTGATTGCCTTCCGATCCAATCATCCCTTCGCAAAAAATTCAGAGATTTCCTGGCTGGGAATCGCCCCTTCTCGCAGGACGCGCCAACGTGCTTCTGTGTCGGTAAGGTCAACTATGGTCGAAGGAACATCGCGCGGCGATGTGCCACCATCAACGATGATCGAAATCCGGTCCTTAAGCTGGTCGCGTACTGCCGTGGCAGTAGTGCACTCGGTTTCTCCGCTCAGATTGGCCGAAGTGGCCGTGATGGGAATCTGGGCGGCCTGCACTACGGCCAGGGGAATTTTCGCGTTCGGAACACGTAACGCGACGTTGCCCGTATTGGCCGTTACTTTCAGCGGTAGCCTTGACGAGGCTTTGACAATGATGGTCAGCGGCCCCGGCCAGTAACGGCGTGCCAGCACCTCGAATTCTTCGGGCAGAGTATAGCTCAGTTCTTCGGCCTGCTCGACACTCTCGATCAAAAGCGAGAGTGGTTTGTGCCGCGAGCGCGACTTGATGTCATACACGCGGTCGACGGCCCGCAAGTTGAACGGATCGGCGGCCAGACCGTAGAACGTATCAGTCGGCATGCCCAGCACTTCGCCGGCACGAATCTGATCGGCGGCATAGCGAATGAGTGAAGGCTCCGGCCTTTCGCTACTGATTTTAAGGATTTCCGCCCGCAAGGGTGCGTTCCTCAGCTTTTGAAGTGGATAAGAATGACACCTAACATAACATGACGAGGCTCGGAAAGCCGAGAGCGGGTTGATTTTTGGGTGGGTCCGTTTCAACCACGAAGGACACGAAGGCGCACGAAGGAAATTCTGGCTGTTGGCTCAGTGCGCCCTGGCGATGAATCAAGGCGAGAGAGTTCCGCATCCTGGAATCGCGTATCATTCAAGTCCATGGCCAAGTCCATGGCTTTCGCGGGAAAGGCTGGGCAGGACACGCGATCGCGCCTGCGCCACATCGAGGGCCGGCATAATGCCCTGGTAAAAGAGCTGCGTTTGGCTTTTTCCCGGGCAGAGCTCACCCCGGACGACTGCTGCGCCATCGAAGGTCTGCGGATTGTAGAAGAGGCGATTCGCAGCGGAATGCGCTTTCGGGCAGTGTTTTTCAGCGCGTCGGCTGAGGACATGGCAAAGAAACTTTTGCCGCAGATTGGGGCGCACGTGGAAACGGTCGTGCTCCCCGCGGCGCTCTTTGCCAGCGTCGTTCCCAGCGAGACGCCACAAGGTGTGGCAGCCTTAATGCGCTGGCAGTCTCATTCGTTGGAAGATGTGCTAAGCCGCGCACAAGGTGGCCCGGTGGTCGTGATCGCCGGGGTCCAGGATCCGGGAAATGTGGGGACGATTCTCCGTTCGGCTGAGGCCTTTGGCGCAGGAGGGGTACTGCTGGGAGAAGGAACCGCCAGCGTTTTCAACTCGAAGGTCGTGCGGTCCTCGGCGGGGTCGGTGTTTCGAGTACCCATGACGGGAGTTCGGTTGGAAGAAGCCGTCGGAAAATTGCGGACCGCCGGATTGAAGCTTGTCGCGACGTCCTCGCACAAGGGTACGCCACTGCCGGAGGCGGAACTGACCGGGCCTTTGGCGATTTTTATCGGCAACGAAGGCGCCGGATTGCCCAAAAAACTGATGGGAAAGGTAGACGAACTGATTTCTATCCCTCACTCGCCGCAGGTTGAGTCGCTGAACGCAGGCGTGGCAGCGAGTATTGTGTTGTATGAAGCGGCGAAGCAAAGAAGCGAGACGGATTGAATCATTTAGCGATTGAATCATTTAGCGATTGAATCATTTAGCGATTGAATCATTTAGCGATTGAATCATTTAGCGATTGAATCATTTAGCGATTGAATCATTGAGCGATTGAATCATTGAGCGATTGAATCATTGAGCGATTGAATCATTGAGTCAATGAAAGAAATGATTCAATGAGCCAATGATTCAACGGTCTTAATGAGCCTATTTCAGCCCATTCCGAGCGCCGAGAATCCCAGCGATCGCACGCGGCCTCTCGCCGACCGCATGCGTCCGCGGACGCTCGAAGAATTCGTCGGACAGGAGCATCTGATCGGGCCGGGCAAGCCGCTGCGAACTCAGATTGAGCGGGACGATCTTGGCTCACTCATCTTCTGGGGTCCGCCGGGAACGGGCAAAACCACACTGGCGCAGATCATCGCCCGCATGACCAAAGCTGAGTTCGTTGAATTCTCGGCTGTGCTCTCCGGGATCAAGGAAATCAAGCAAGTCATGGCCGAGGCTGAACGCGCGCGCCAGTACGGCACCCGAACGATTGTTTTTATCGACGAAATTCACCGCTTCAACAAAGCCCAGCAGGATGCGTTTCTTCCGCATGTTGAGAAGGGCAACATCAGGCTGATTGGGGCGACGACGGAAAATCCTTCGTTCGAAATTATTTCGGCGCTCCTCTCGCGGTCACGGGTCTACGTCCTGAAGCCGCTGACGGAAGGGCAGATTGTCACGCTGCTGAAACGCGCTCTGGGCGATGAAGAGCGCGGCCTTGGCGCCATGAAGCTCAAGGCATCAGACGAAGTGCTGCAAAAAATCGCTGCTTACTCCAGCGGCGATGCCCGCAACGCCTACAACGTGCTGGAAGTGGCAGCGTCGCTGGCGCTGAGCAAGAAGAGGACAGAAACCGGCGCAGAAATCACAGACGAAATCGTTCAGGATGCGTTGCAAAGGCGGGTCCTGCTTTACGACAAGGCTGGCGAAGAACATTACAACCTGATTTCGGCGCTGCATAAGTCAGTGCGCAACAGCGATCCCGATGCGGCACTTTACTGGCTCGGCCGAATGCTGGAAGCGGGCGAAGATCCGCTCTACATCGCGCGGCGCGTGGTGCGCATGTCGGTGGAAGACATCGGCTTAGCTGACCCCTCCGCGCTGGCACTTTGCATGGCTGCTCGCGACGCAGTCGATTTCATCGGCATGCCGGAAGGCAATCTGGCGCTGGCGCAGGCGGTGGTTTATCTCTCGCTAGCTCCGAAATCAAACGCGCTTTACACAGCTTACAGTTCGGTCTTACAGGATGTGGAGCGTACGGCCGCCGAGCCAGTCCCATTGCATTTGCGCAATGCGCCAACCGGCCTGATGAAGGGGCTTGGTTATGGCCAAGGCTACCGATATGCGCATGATGTAGAAGGTAAGGTCGCGGACATGCAGTGCCTGCCGGACAATCTGAAAGACCGGGCCTATTATCAGCCGACAAATGAGGGAACCGAGAAGCGTTTCCGCGAGCGCCTGGAGGAGCTTAGGCAAGCCCGGTCCAGGACTGCCGGGCGGGCGTCTTCATCGCGAAAAACAGAATCTTCTCAATAGGTTGGCACATCTTACACCACGGCGGCGCAATCCTTAATTTCCCGGAAAAAGGGCACTCCTTATGGCTACGAATCCAAGACCCCTTGAGCCTAAAGCCAGCGTCGTAACCAGTCTTCAGTTTGAGCAAATGGAAGACATGTTCAAGCTGCAGAAGGCGGCGCACAAGATCAACTCGATCCTCGATCTCGATCAACTGGTCGACAAAGTTGTTAACGATGTCGCGTGCTCGTTTGGCTGCGTTGACGCTGACATCTATCTGTATGACGAGCAGCGCGGCGAGTTGTTTCTTGCAAGCGCGTGCGGCTGCACCGATTGTGAGATCCACGGCAAAGGCCACAGCTTGAAGATCGGCAAGGAAGGAATGGTCGGATATGTGGCGGCCACCGGCCAGATGCGCTACGCACCCGACGTGCGCAAGGACCCGTATTACATCGGTTGCGAGGAAGCCACGCTGTCGGAAGTAGCCATTCCGCTGACCGTGGATGGTCAACTGGTTGGGGTTTTCACCGCGTCTCACCACGAGCTCGACGCATTTCCGCAGGAGCAGTTACGTCTCTTGCAGTCGCTGTGCAGCCATGTTGCCGTGGCGGTGCGCAACGCGCGCCGTTTCAAGCAGGAACGGCTGGAGCGGGAGCGCATGAGCCGGGAACAGCAGGAAGCCCGGACCATCCAACAGGCCTTGCTGCCGAAAAGTTCACCTTACATACCCGGATTCGCAGTTTCCGGGATGAGCGTTCCGGCGGGTGAGGTGGGCGGGGATTGGTATGACTTCATTCCGTTCGACGATGGCTGCTGGGGTCTTGTGCTGGCTGATGTTTCGGGCAAGGGAACGGCGGCGGCGTTGTTGATGTCTGCGACGCGCGGCATGCTCCGCTCCCTGGCAACCACTTGCAGCAGTCCCGGAGATGTATTGAATCGCCTGAATCGTTTGCTGGCCGACGACTTTCCCCTGGGCAAGTTTGTGACCATGATTTATGGCGTTCTCAACCCGGCTGCCCGCAGTTTGACCTTTGCCAATGCCGGCCATCTTCGTCCGCTTCTAGTTGATGAACAGGGCGCACGCTTCCTTGACAGCGAACGCGGCTTGCCACTTGGACTGGGACGCGGGGATTTTTCGGATCACGTGGTCAAACTTGACGAAGGGGCGCGACTTGTCTTTTACAGTGACGGAATCACCGAAGCCGTCGGCACAAATGATGAAGAATACGGCCCGGACCGTTTGCGTGAAGCCGTGGTTCTGACCCAGCCTTGCCCGGAGAGCATTCTTAGGGATGTTCGCGCCTTTGCGAACGGCGGCGGCTTCCAGGACGACGCGACCGTCATTCTGGTGAGAGCGCAGGCATAGGATTCACCGGAAGCGCGCCCGGTGTTCCTGCAGAATGCAGCGGTCCATCACCACGAAGATTCCAGCCTGCCGGGCTTTCCCCGCAGCGTGCTCGTTGATCACGTCCTCCTGCATCCAGATAGCAGGAACCTTGAGCTGAATTGCCTGATCGACAATTTCTTCCACGTATTCCGGGCGGCGAAAAATATTGACGATATCGATCTTCTCCCGGACTTCATCCAGAGTGGAAAACGCAGGCTCTCCAAGGACTTCCTGGACATTCGGGTTGACCGGAATAATGCGATATCCCTGGGCCTGCATATATGCGGCGACTCCATGGCTGGGGCGCAACGGGCTGTCGGAGAGGCCAACCACAGCAATTGTCTTGGCCCGCTTCAGCAGCTCGGTAATGGGATCGGCTTCAGGCGATGTCGCCATGGAAGCAGTATAGCGAGGAAGTATTCCGCAAGGCAGAACAGACTCCAGAAAGACCCAGGACCCAGCCGCTACTTCCTGACCGCGATCTTCTGCTTGAACATCTTCAGCCCCAACTTGCGGAGGGTATCGGACACTTCTTTGTTTCCGGCGAGGTTCCGGAGGTCGTTCACTAGAAGATTCTTGACCAGGGTAAGGGAAAGATCGAGCGGTGTGCGGGGATTGAAGGTTAAATTCCGCATGATGGCATAGTTCTTGGCGAAACGCCGCTTGAGAGGAATGGCCCGGAGAACGGCCTCGAGTACGTTCTTCTGCGAGGCGATCTTTTCAACTTCGCCGTCTGTGATTTTGGGCGACTCGAGCACGGCCAAAGCCACCACTTTGGTTCCATCGCGGATAAGCAGAGACCGCTCCTCTTTGTTGCCCTTCATGGCAAGCTGGATCCTGCCTTTGATGTCCAGTCTTGAGATTTTCTGTAGCGCGCTGCCTCGTTCTTCGTTGGGGTTTAAGAAGGTTTTCTTAGCCGGCGCGCGTTTCGCCGCGGCCGCAGCACCGGCGCCCGATGTTTTGGTCACAACCGTGGCCGGCGCCGCTTCGGCATTTGCCTCAATCGCCTCGGCATTTGACTCCGTGGCCACCGGGAACTGCACTGCCGCATCCGGCACAAGTTCTTCGTAGAAACCGCCTATGGGCTGGAACTCTTTCTCGCCTTCGGCGCATATTTCGTTATTGTGTTCCGCCAGATAGGCCAGGATTCCTGAGTCAGAAATACCTTCTTGTCCTCGAGTTTCCGCGATCAACGGATCAGGCACGGGCAGAGCTTCCTCCTGCAAAGTGGCCACGGCTGGTTCCACGGGCTGATACGGCGCCGCCACAGATGCTGTTGGATCTATCTCTTTGACGGGGGCCGGAATGACATTCGGGTTCGACTGGAGGACCTCTTTCAGCTTGGGGCATCGCTCGACGCGCTCACTTTTCAGCATGATCTCGGCGACATCCGCTGGCGCCCTGCCCGCAAGCTCGATCAACGATTCTTCACAAACGGATGGGTTCGAGAGCAAAGCGGGGAGCAAAACAGGCCGCAGATTTTTCGGAGAAATCATGTACTCCAGAACCTCTTTTGGGGTGGTGGGATCGGCGGCGACGGTCCGCGAAACAGCCTCGTCCCATCCCGCCAAAGTGAGTTGCGCCTGCTGGCCGAAAACTTTGTTGTGGACCGCAAGGTGAACCAGGATCTCGATCATCTCTCGCGGCGGTACGGCGAGAGAGCCTCTGGAGGCCGCCATCACGATATTTGACGGCAAAGCGGAGACACGCAGGAGATCGAGCATGCGGGGCATGACTACAGGATGACGCAGCGCGCCGCTCTTTTTCTACTTTCTTCGACCCCCGGGAGGTTACTTTCGGGTGTGGCTGCGCCGAGGGTGGATTGGCTGCCCTTACTGGCTGGCGGCCGACTTCTCGCCTCTCCGCATCATCAGATAGCCCCGGATGAAAGGCTGCAAGTCGCCATCAAGCACGCGGTCTACATCGCCGATCTCGACTTTGGTGCGGTGATCTTTGATCATGCGATAGGGCTGAAGGACATAAGAGCGAATCTGTGAGCCGAAATCGATGTCGAGTTTGGAATCTTCGATTTTCCTCGTGGCTTCGCGCTTTTTTTCCATCTCATATTCGTAGAGTTTCGAGCGCAGCATGCTCATGGCACGGTCGCGATTTTTGTGTTGCGAGCGTTCGTTCTGGCAACTGGCGACGATCCCCGTGGGAAGGTGCGTGATGCGCACAGCGGAGTCGGTGGTATTGACGTGTTGACCGCCCTTGCCGCTGGAGCGATAGGTATCCACGCGAATGTCTTCAGGTTTGATCACCACGTCAATGCTGTCATCGATTTCCGGCGAAACGAAGACACTGGCGAACGAAGTATGGCGACGTTTGGCCTGATCGAAGGGAGAGATACGTACGAGCCGATGGACTCCGATTTCACTGGTCAGAAGGCCATAGGCGTAATCGCCGTTGACCGCAAATGTGGCGGATTTCAAGCCGGCTTCTTCACCCGGCTGATAGTCGTAGAGGACAGTTTGAAAGCCCTGACGTTCCGCCCAGCGAAGATACATTCGCAACAGCATATCGGCCCAATCCTGAGATTCGGTGCCACCGGCGCCGGGATGGATGGTCACGATGGCGTTGCGGGCATCATTTTCGCCCGAAAGAAGTGTTTCGGTCTCGAGACGATCAACCAGTTCCCGCAGGGCGTCAATTTCGCGGCGCAGGTCGCCACTGACGTTCTCGCCTTCGTGGCCCAGTTCCAAATATGCAGAGATATCGTCGCTGCGGCGAACGAGCTCAGCTTCGGTCGCCAAGAGATGTTCAAGGCGCTTTTTCTCGCGCATCACCTGCTGGGATTTCTGGGGGTTCGACCAGAGGTTTGGATCGGAAGCCTGCTTCTCAACCTCAGCTAATTGCAGACGCAGCTTGCCCGCGTCAAAGGTACTCCCGGAGATCGTGGACCTTGCCCTTTAAGCTCGAATATTCCTGTTCAAGTTCTTCGACCATGATTGCGTTTGACCTCGTGACGAAATAGGAAGCAGAGCAGCTCCCATCCAAGAAATACTATAGAAATTATCGCACAGAGATACGCGAACCAGTCGCCGTGGCGGGTATAGAAATTGGTTTCACTGGCCAAAGCGTAGGGTGCGAAGAGAACTGTACGCTTTTTCCGCGGAGCAGAAGCTACGATTCGCCCGTAGGGGTCGATCGCAGCGGTGACCCCGGTGTTGGTGTCACGCAGCAGCCAACGGGCGTTTTCGATGGCCCGCATACGGGCTTGCCTTAAGTGCTGAGCGTAAGCGCCGCTATCGCCATACCAGCCATCGTTTGAAATATTGACCAGCGCCTGCGCGCCCTGCGCAACCGATTGCCGCACCTCATCGGGAAAGATCGATTCGTAGCAGATGAAGATGCCGAGTTTTGTCGTCCCGGCCTGGAGCGGGGCGTGAGAGGTGCCCGGAGTGAATTCGCCCACGGCCTTGGTGAGTCCTCCGGCGAAGGAAAAAACGCGCTTGAAGGGGAGATATTCTCCGAACGGGACCAGGTGAACTTTGTCGTAGCGGCCCGTCCATTCACCAGTGGGGCTGACCAGGCTGGCCGAATTGTAGATTTCACTGGTCTGCTCCGGAGTCTCGCTGGCGCTGCGGGTTCCCAGGCTGCCGACTATGACCCACGCCTGCGACTGTTTTGCGAGGCTGCTGATGGCATTACGAAAGAAGGGGTCGCTCGTGTAAAACGGGGCGGGCGATTCTGGCCAGACAATCGGGTCTGGATGCAGGCCCTGGATACTTCCGCTCAATGTTGGTGGAGGTGGGCTGAGGCTCAGAGCGGTGAAGTCCTTCAGGGTGGAAAGGAAATATTCTCTCGTCCAATTTTCGCCTTCACCTACGGGAACATTCTGTTGCAGCAAAAGAGCCAAATGATCGGAGGAAGCTGGCGGTGCCGGAATCCAGCGCCCGGCCTGTAATACCATGGCCGCGCCAAAAGCAGCGATGAGCAACGCTTTGCGTTTCTCCCGGCGGACGAGAAAGATCGAAGCAATCGCCGCGTTCACCAACATGATTTCGAAGGAGACTCCGTATACGCCGGCGAAGGTAGCGGAGTGAGTGAGCGCGGTGTTATCTACCTGCGTGATTCCCAAAAGGTCCCAGGGGAAGCCGCTGATGCGAGTGCGCGCCAACTCAACCGCAACCCAAAGTGCCGGCGCCAAAAGCAGAGCGCGGCGGCTGAATTGGGTTTTGGTTGCAAGCAGGCTGATGGCCAACCCAAATGCTCCGTGATAAAGCCCAAGATACAAACAGAATAAGATCAGGATTCCGACTGCTGCCGGAGCGCTAACGCCGCCGTATTGGCGCATTGTCGAATAGACCCAGTAGCAGGTTCCTCCATACCACACGGCTCCGCAGACATAACCAAGAACAAAAGCCTGGCCGGGACTTGCCGGCAGCAATTTCATGCTTTCGCTCAGTTGCAAAGTTTGGGGTGGGCGCGCGCGCAGCAGGGCCACAAGCAGCGGTGCGATCGCAACCCAGCAGAGAGGATAAAGATTGGGCAGCGGGAAGATCAGAACCTGCAATATTGCCGATAATGCAACCAGGAGCCAGGCGCTGGAGTGAATCTGCCGCACGCCGCAAGCATAGCAAAACGCCTGGAGCTTCCCGAGGTATAGGGCGCCGCTGCCTATGCCAGAGTTCGCGTATCGAGTAACATAATCCGGTTATGAACTGGCTCGTCAGATTTGGGATTTATACCTTGGAGGCGCTGTTCGTCGTCGGTTGGTCAGGCACGGCCATTGTGCTGCTGCTGACGGGAATTGAAGACGTAGAGACCCTGGTTGAAAAGGACGAGCCTCCGCAAGCCTGACAGCGCAGACTGCAAGGATGCCTTCATCCCCGCAAGATACCGGTCAAGTTTCCAACCGCGTGCGCATTGTTGTTGCCACGTCGGTAATGCTGACCTTCATCTCGTTCTGGCGCGCCGCGGCGATCATTCTGAATGACCTGGGATCCTCTGCCTTTTATGCGGGCGGCATCGCAGAGCAGGCGGTAGGCAAGAGTGCGCCCTGGTTTGTGCTGGCGGTCATGTTGTTTTCCTTCGGGGTGCGCGCTGTTTATGTGGAAAGCTGCTCCATGTTCGTCCGCGGCGGCGTCTACCGCGTGGTGAAGGAGGCGTTGGGCGGGACTCTCGCCAAACTCAGTGTTTCAGCGCTGATGTTTGACTACGTTCTCACCGGGCCCATCTCGGGCGTTTCGGCGGGACAGTATATTGCCGGCCTCATCAATGAGACATTTCTGTTTGCCGACGCTCACGGCTGGATTCCGCGCGCCGTCCATGTGATCTTTCACGGAACTCCGCAGGTCAGTGAAAACTGGACGGCAGTGGTTTTTGCGCTTTTAGTGACGCTGTACTACTGGTGGCAGAACACGAAGGGAATTGAAGAATCCAGCGAGAAGGCCCTGCGGATCATGCAGATCACGACCGTGATGGTGGTGCTCCTGCTGGCCTGGTCAGGCATCACCTTGTTGCAGACGGGCTTCCATCTCCCGCCACTGCCAACGTTGAGCAACCTTCATTTCAGCACTGAGGCATTGGGCTTCTGGAAAGACAGCCGCATCGCCTATCACTTTGCCATCCTCGCCATCATTATTGGCTTTGGACACTCTGTCCTGGCCATGAGCGGCGAGGAGTCGCTGGCCCAGGTGTATCGCGAACTGGCCCACCCAAAGCTGAAAAATCTGAAGCGAACGGCCATTGTCATCGGGGTTTACAGCTTCGTGTTCACGGGAATCGTTTCCTTGCTGGCGGTGATGCTGGTCCCGGATGCCGTGCGCATACCGGTTTACAAGGACAACCTGATCGCCGGGCTTGCCATGTCGATGGTCGGTCCGCTCGTCTTGCGCCTGGCGTTTCGCGCTTTTGTGGTGGTCGTGGGTTTTTTGATTCTTTCGGGCGCCGTAAACACTGCGATTGTGGGTTCGAACGGTGTGCTGAATCGTGTTTCTGAGGACGGTGTCCTCGCCGACTGGTTCCGTCATCCTCATCGCAAATACGGCACGACGCACCGAATCATCAATCTCGTGGTAGGCCTGCAGATATTCACGATTTTGGTAAGTAAAGGGGACGTCTACGTACTCGGCGAGGCCTATGCCTTTGGCGTGATCTGGAGTTTTGTCTTCAAGTCGGTCTCGATGTTGGTGCTGCGGTTCAAGTACAAAGGCGAGCGGACCTGGAAGGTTCCGCCCAATCTAAAGATCGGAAAAACTGAGATCCCGATTGGCCTCGCCTCTGTAGCCATGGTCCTGGTGGCTACCGCGGTAGTCAATCTGTTCACCAAGTCAGTAGCAACTGTCAGCGGCATCGTCTTCTCGCTTGGGCTCTTCACCATTTTCACTGTTTCTGAGCGAGTGAACCGGCGCAAGCATGCGCAGTTCCAGCAGCAAATGAAGGAACAGTTTCAGCTTTTGCAAAGCGACACGGTCGAGCGTGCCGGTCTTGGGATTCGGCCCGGTAATGTCCTGGTGACGGTCCGCGACTACAACACGCTGAGCCACCTGAAATGGGTGCTCGAACATACAGACACCAAGGAGCAGGACATCGTGGTCATGACGGCCCGAGTCAGCCAGTTCGGCTCTGCTGCCTACGGCTTATCCACCGAGCAGGTATTCAGCGACTATGAACAGCAATTGTTCACCCGCGCCGTCAGCGTTGCGGAGAGCTTTGGAAAGCGCGTTTCACTACTCGTGGTTCCGGCGCGTGATGTGTGGTCGGCGATTGTGCAGACCGCCATTAATCTTGAATCCTCGGCCGTGGTTTCGGGCCTCTCCAGCAAGATGACTTCTCAGGAACAGGCCTTTCAGTTAGGCCGGACGTGGGAGGAGACTTCAGAACCCAAACGTCAGTTTGTCTTACAGGTCGTGCACCCGGACGGCCAAGTAGATACCTTCCGCATTGGCCCACATACTCCAACGATGAAGCCCGAGGACATCCACTTGGTACACCGCCTGTGGTTGAACATTACTCGCGAGCAGGGACTGGAAAATCTGCATCATCATGACATCCTGACGGAGGCGCTCACTCGCTTTGCGCATGACTACGCCGGGCGTGACCAGAAGGAAATCCTTCACGACTTACGGAGGGTCTCTCGCGCCTCACCTTCCGCGCCAGCCTTGGACTCCTCGGCTGGTACACAGGCAGTACGATCGCTTCCAGCCGATGAAGACGAACCCATTTCCTCAAACAAAGACGAAGGCCCTTCCAGCTCGCCGATTGTGGGGCCCTAGCGCCCGTAACCTTGCGGCTTGAGCTTTGCCTTCTCTATGATCAAGACTGCAACGGGGGATTCTGGAATGCCTGAACGAAAACCCGGCAAGCCCACAGTCGCGGAGAGCCCAATCGCTGATGTCTTTGAAGGAAGGGAGCCCTCGTCTTCTGAGAAGGCGTGGGCCGAGAAAACCCTGGCGCCATCTCTGGAAAAAGCCCCGGAAAAGCCGATTGGCGCGGCCTCTGGCGTTAACCTGGATGAGCATAGTCACGCTCGCTTCACCACCATTTCGGGCGTTCCGATTCGCCGTCTCTATACGCCAGCTGACCTTCCGGCAACCTGGGATTATGAGCAATACCTTGGCTATCCGGGTCAGCCTCCCTACACACGCGGCATCCATGCCTCCGGATACCGCGGCAAGCTTTTTACGATGCGGCAGTTTTCCGGTTTCGCTTCGCCAGAAGAGACCAACCAGCGTTACAAATACCTGCTCGAGCATGGCGGAGGAGGTCTCTCCGTTGCCTTCGACCTGCCCACTCTCATGGGTTACGACTCCGACCATCCGGCGAGCGAAGGGGAAGTTGGCAAGTGCGGCGTGGCGATTGATTCGCTCGAAGACATGGAGATCCTGTTTTCCGGAATTGATCTGGAAAAGACCACGGTCTCGATGACCATCAATTCGCCGGCATCAGTGCTTTGGGCGATGTATCTGGTGGTTGCTGAGAAACAAGGGGCCGACTGGAGAAAAATCTCCGGCACGATTCAAAACGATATTCTGAAAGAATACATCGCGCAAAAAGAATACATTTATCCGCCGGCGCCTTCGATGCGACTGGTTGTCGACACCTTTGAGTTCGGCGCAAAGTTCACCCCGCGCTTCAATACGGTTTCAATCAGCGGTTATCACATCCGCGAAGCGGGCTCGACCGCTTTGCAGGAGTTGGCCTTCACTCTTTATGACGGGGTCGAGTATGTAGAGTGGGCGCGGCGGCGCGGCCTGGATGTGGACGAATTCGGCCCCCGGCTCAGCTTTTTCTTCAACGCACACAACGATTTCTTCGAAGAGATCGCGAAATACCGGGCGGCCCGCAAGATTTGGCACCGCGTGATGAAAGAGCGCTTTGGGGCGAAGAACTCGCGCACCTGGCTGATGCGCTTTCATACACAGACGGCTGGAGTTTCTCTTCCCGCGCAGCAACCGATGAACAACATCGCGCGTGTAGCTCTGCAAGCGCTGGCGGCCGTGCTGGGCGGAACGCAATCGTTGCATTGCGATTCTTACGATGAGGCCCTGGCCCTGCCCACCGAAGAAGCCGCGCGCATCGCGTTGCGGACGCAGCAGATCATCGCCTATGAATCTGGCGTAACGCAGACCGTCGACCCGCTGGGCGGGTCTTACTTCCTGGAGAACCTGACGCTCCAAATGGAAAAAGGCGCGTTCGAGTACTTTGACAAGTTGGACGCGATGGGCGGGATGGTTCAAGCCATTGAGCGCGGCTATCCGCAGAAGGAAATTGCCGAGGCTTCGTATCAATATCAGCGTGCCGTTGAAGCCAAGGAGAAAGTTATTGTGGGTGTGAACGAGTTTCAGATTGACGAGACGCCACCGAACATCCTTTACATCGGCGAAAGCGTGGCGCGGGCGCAGGCGCAAAAGCTAAAAGCGTTGCGGGCCCGCCGGTCGAACGATGAAGTGCGAAACCGGCTGGATGCCTTGAAAAAGGCCGCCGCTCAAGAACCGAGGGCGGAAAACCCCGGAAATATCTCTGACGCCAACACAATGCCCTACATCGTTGACGCGGTGCGTGCCTACGCGACAGTGGGCGAAATTTGTGACGCGCTGCGAGATGTGTACGGCACCTACGCAGAAACCTCCTTCGCCTAGACCGTTTTGCGGTGCCGGATCAGATTCCAACTGCGGGGCGGAAGGCGTGGACACGCGGGCTGAGGCCTCTGCTGGTCTGTCTGCGCTGGCTTGGCTCTTTCTGCTATCCTTCCGGCTCGTGGTCAGTCCAATCCCTGGCATGCGGAAGGCGATCGCCCACCTAAAAAAGTCCGACCGCATTCTGAAAGCTCTGATTGAACGCGTCGGGCCCTACCGCATGGAATTCGGTCCGCCGGAGTTTCACAGCCTTGCCGAAGCGATCATCTATCAACAGCTAAACGGCAAGGCGGCCGCCACGATTTACAAGCGCGTTGCGGAGTTGGCCGGCGAGCCGTTGACGCCTGACGGGATTCTCAAGCTCAGTCACGGCCAAATGCGGTCCGCTGGTCTCTCCAAGCAGAAATCATCTTATTTGACAGACATGGCCGAACGCGCTGTTCGGGGCTCACTCGACTTCCAGCGCCTTCCTGCAATGAAAGACGAGGAGATCATCCAACACCTGACGCAAGTGAAAGGCGTGGGGGTTTGGACAGCACAAATGTTTCTCATGTTCACGCTTCGTCGTCCCAACGTGTTACCCACCGGCGACTACGGCATCCGCATGGCAATGAAAAAGTATTACGGGAAGCGCAAGTTGCCGACGCCAGCTCAAATGGAGAAAATCGCCAAGCCGTGGGAGCCCTACCGCAGTGTAGCCTGTTGGTACTTATGGAAAAGCCTGGAGGTCAAAACGATGTAACGCAAACCGGTCCTGTCCACCACTGCGCCATCTGTGGTTAAATTGTGACAATGGCAGAGCAAAAAATCCGCGTTCTCGTCGCCAAGCCAGGGCTTGATGGTCACGACCGAGGCGCTAAAGTGATCGCCCGCGCTCTGCGCGATGCCGGCATGGAAGTCATTTATACCGGGCTGCGGCAAACGCCGGAAATGATCGTGAATTCCGCGTTGCAGGAAGACGTCCACGTCATAGGTCTCTCCATTCTCTCCGGCGCACACAACGCCATCGTGCCACGCGTCATGGACCTGCTTCGACAGAACAAAATGGAAGATGTAGTGGTCATAGTCGGCGGTATCATTCCAGATCAGGACATCGAGGGCCTGAAGAAAGGTGGCGTCGGCGCCATTTTCCAGCCTGGAACTGCCATGGACGAAATCGTCCAATTCATCCGCGGCCACGTGAAAGAACACGTCAGAACGAGCCGCTAATGCAGCGGGTAGCCGGGCTGGCCGGGTAAGCGGCCATCGATTTTCAGCACTTTCATTGGACTTTTCACGTCCTCGGCATCAACCAGAGCAATGCCCCCGGGAAAGCTGGCCAGCGCTTCTTTCTGCATGCCATTGGAAGGAAGCACCGCCGGCTCCGACTGAGCTTCTCCGCGAAAGACCTTGGCAATCCAGTACTGTTTGTATTCGCTTTCCGACATGTGCAGCACATCGAGCAGAACGAGCCGCTCGTGAGTCCCGGGCGCGCGGACGAAGAGTTTCACTGGCAGTCCGCCGGGCCAGCTATGGCGGTCGCCGGCGAGGATTTTGCGTAGTTCAGTCACGCTAAGTTCGTTCACCGGGTTATTCTCACTTACAACCACTGCGACATCGTCACTTCGAGCCCCCGTAGCCTGGCTAAGCAAGCGCAATGAAAACCCGACCATGAGGATAACTGCGAGTCTGCCGCGCATCTGCTTTAGCCACCTCAAAAAGTAAAGGCCAGTTGAAACTGCAGGCCGTTCAAATCTGGCTCGCCTTTGCGGATGGTATGGTCGAGCTGAGTCTTGAACGCCACGTTGTCGTTGAAGTCGTAGCGCGCGCCAAACGACGGCCCGTAGCGCAACAGCACGTCGTTATAGACACTCTGCGGGTTGGCGTTGATGTACTGAAAACGAAAATAAGGACGGATTCTGCCAAAGCTTTTGGCGAACTGGGTATAGAACGCAGGCATGTTCAATATCAATGGTCCGCCAATCTCGGCATGGCGCATCAGGAAGGCTTCATTCAGAATTTCAATGCCGTGGCTGGTATAGACCACGTGCGCATTCAGCAGGCTCTGGTCAAAACGTTGAGCCGGCGTCACATGTTCGTTGCTGATCTGATCGTGGTAGAAGGAACCGCCGATCTCAAGGCCCGGCGCGTAGTCAGGCCGTGCGAAGATGCCTGCGAGCACGTGATTGCCGTTGTTTTCGTGGTTAATCTCTCCCGAACCGTTAATGTCCGGGCGGGTAGTGTCGCTGGTTCCATACTCAAGTACATAATTCAGCCCCAGCGCGCCCGAGGGCAGAAGACCCTGCACAGAAATTCCGATGGCTTGAGTGGGCAACAAACCGCCGTCGTTGGTGTACTCGGCAATCAGGGGGCGATCGACAGCAGTCTGCAACCACCTGCCGCTATGGTAGACCATGTTGTAATAGGAGACGTCGTTGTGATAGCGGCCGAATGACAAGCGCAAATGGTCGTTGTAGTCATACTTGAGCAGCATCCGCTCGAGGTCCACGTCAAAGGTTTGGTCTGCATCCTCCCCGAAGACGATCTCCGACAAAACCTCCGTTTTGTCGTTGATTCGGGAGGTCAGGAAGAGATCGAAGTCACCGATGAAGAAGTTCCTTGCCGAGCCTGGGTTAAAACCAAACATGCCCAGCTCCGGCTTACGCTGGTCCAGAACCTTATAGTCTACTTCGCCAAATCCCAGCCAATGAATGCCGTGCATTTCGTGAGGAAGCGGAGGCATGGCCTCGGGCGGATTTTGTGGAGTAGGTTCAACCGATGTCGAAACCGCAGTCTGAGAACCTGGACTTGCCGGCGCGTTGTTCTGCTGGGCTTCGAGAGCCTTGACCTTCTCTTGCAGCTCTTTCACCTGCTGTACCAAAAGCCGAATGGTTTCCTGCTCACTAGCGCCTGCATCCTGGCCAAAGCTGACAGTGGCCAGCAACATGGTCGCAACGACTGCGCCATAGATGCGATGCACACTCTTGCGCCGCCGATCCCAAGA
>Ga0335081_10001533_pt1 | contig 36857 bp, 26 predicted proteins | sample Lox_Sample_35_FD_206713 | JGI IMG/M metagenome (GOLD analysis project Ga0335081, IMG submission 206713) | Soil microbial communities from Loxahatchee National Wildlife Refuge, Florida, United States - Lox_Sample_3.5 | ecosystem: Environmental > Terrestrial > Soil > Wetlands | place: USA...
AATCGGTTTACGTGGCTACCGCGCGCATCGAAATCGATCGCGAAAACGGCACCATTCTTCCGTTCCAGGGCATGGAGTCCTACGACTACATGATGGATCAGGACAACTATATAGAAACGCAGTCAAAGATCCTTACTAGCGAAACTCTTGCTCTGCAGACCATCCGCAGCAGCGGGCTGGGCTCGCGTCCGGAGTTCGCTTCTCCCAATGGCCCCTCGGAAGCCGTAACCATGGGCAGCCTGGAGAACCAGAATCGGCCACCCGAGCTTGGCGCATTTCTCGGTAGTCTCAGCGTCAGGCGCGTCCCGAACAGCCGCCTCCTGGATATCAGCTTTGAATCCACCGACCCGCAATTCGCCGCGCGCATCGTCAACGAGCACATCCGGAATTTCCAGGATCAGAACATTAAGAGCCATTACGATGAGACCACGCACGCCACTACTTGGCTGCGCACGGAACTCGATGAGCTGAAACTCAAAGTCCAGGAATCTGAAGACAAGCGCATCGCCTACGAACGCAAGAACCAGATTTGGACGCTCGACGACAAATCCAACATCACTACCCAGCGCCTCGCCGACGTCAACAAGGCTTACACCGACGCTCAGGACGAGCGCATGAAAAAAGAAGCGCTCTACGAATTCGCCAAGGCTGGCGACATTGCTGATGTTCCTCAGCTTCGCGACAACCCCGTCCTGCAGTCCCTCACGCAAAAACGCGAGACTGTCTCGGAAGACTATGCCGACGCCCTCAACCAGTACGGTCCCAATTTTCCTAAGGTGCAGCGCCTGCAGGCGCAACTAAAAGACTTCGATCAGCTCATTCAAAAGGAGACGGTCAACACCCTCCACCGCATCGAGAGCGATTACCGGGAAGCCCGCCAGCGCGAAATGATGATGATGCAAGCCCTCGACGAGCAGAAAGCAGAGGCCAATCAGTTGGCCGAGCGCCTCGTCGAATACAACATCATCAAACGCGAGGCCGAGGCCAACAAAGCTCTCTATGACGGCCTCATGACCAAGCTCAAGGAAGTGGACATCTCTTCCGCACTTCGCTCTTCCAACATTCGCGTCGTCGACCCCGCCATGATCCCTGCCTATCCTTCCCGCCCTGCCAAAGGGCGGAATATCGCCTTGAGCTTCCTGGTCGGCCTTGTTGGCGGCATCGGCCTTGCTCTGCTCCGCGAGTATCTCGATAACACCGTCAAGACTCCTGACGATATCGAAACCCTGGCGCGCCTGCCATCCCTGGCCGTCGTTCCTCAGTTCGGCAGTGCCAACGGAAATGGCACACGCAGTAGGCTGCTGAAGGGCATTGCCGCGAACGGCCACGAGAAGCGCATCGAACTGGTCGCTCAGCACCTGCCAAAGTCGCAGATGTCCGAAGCCTTCCGCGCCCTGCGCACTTCTTTGCTCCTCTCGCAGCCCGGCCGCCCACCGCAGGTCATTCTTGTCACCAGCGCGCTCCCGCGCGAAGGCAAAACCACTGCCGCTGCTAACTTGGCGGTCACGCTGGCCCAACTCGGCGACCGCACCGTCCTCGTGGATGCCGACCTACGCAAGCCCGGCATTGGCCGTCTGCTGAATCTGAGCGGGGGCAAATACGCCGGTCTTAGCTCCTATCTGGCGGGTGTGTCCAGTTTGGACCTTGTCACCGTACCGCACCCGGTTATTCCGAATCTTGCTGCCATTCCCACGGGCCCGCTCCCTCCCAACCCGGCCGACTTACTCTCCTCGAGCAAACTCACTGAGGCCATCGCCGAGCTGCGCACCAAATTCAAATTCGTGGTCATTGATTCTCCTCCCATCATGGCCGCCACCGACGCCGTCATTCTCTCCGTCCAGACCGATGGCGTCCTGCTCGTGGTCCGCTGCGGCGAAACGCCCAAGGCAGCCTTCACGCGCACCCGCGACTTGCTCAATAGCGTCAAGTGCCACATCCTGGGCGTCGTCCTGAATGCAGTGGATTCCAGAGCCCCGGACTATTATTATTCTTATCGCTACTATCCCTATTCTTATGGCTATGGCCCTCAGGAAGCTGCCGAACTCTCTCAGGAACGCGACCATCTCGCGGAAGCCGTCTCCGAAAGTTCTCGGCACGATCACCACGACGATCCGGTCCTATAAGGAGGCGTTTTGCGTTATTTGATTACCGGCGGTGCCGGTTTCATCGGTTCCCATTTGGCCGAGCGGCTTCTCGCCCGTGGCGATCGCGTTATCATGCTGGACAATCTCTCCACCGGCAGCATGGAGAACGTCCGCCATCTCAAAGCTTCAGGACAACTCGAATATCACCTCGACAGCATCGAGAACCGCCAACTGCTCGCCGAAGTTGTCGACGACGCCGATGTCATCGTCCATCTTGCCGCCGCTGTGGGCGTCAAGCTCATTGTCGAAAGCCCCGTCCGCACCATCGAAACCAACGTCAACGGCACCCAACTCATCCTCGAAGCCGCCTGCAAAAAGCGCAAACTCGTTCTTACCGCTTCCACTTCCGAAGTCTATGGCAAAAATACCTGCGTGCCCTTCCACGAAGACGCCGATCTCGTCCTCGGTCCCACCACCAAGGGCCGCTGGAGCTATGCCGCCTCCAAAGCTCTCGATGAATTCCTCGCGCTCTCTTACTGGAAGGAAAAAAGACTTCCTGTCATTGTCGTGCGCCTCTTCAACACCGTCGGTCCCCGCCAGACCGGCCGCTACGGCATGGTGCTACCCAATTTCGTCAAGCGCGCCCTCCATCACGAACCCATCCAAGTCTACGGGAACGGCCAGCAGTCCCGCTGTTTCTGCGACGTTCGCGACACCACCGAGGCCCTCCTCCGTCTCATGGACACGGACCGTTCCATCGGCGAAGTCGTCAACGTCGGCAACACCGAAGAAATCACCATCGAAGGGCTCGCCCAACGCGTGAAGGAGCGCACCCACAGCCCCTCACCCATCGAGTTCATCCCGTACGATAAGGCCTACGAACCCGGCTTCGAGGACATGATGCGCCGCGTCCCCTGCGTGGATAAGCTCCATCGCCTGACCGCCTTCCGTCCCCAAACCACCCTTAACGAAATCATCGACCGCGTCAGCACCTACTTTCAGCAAAAGCACGAAGCCTCCGCGCCCCGCGCTGCGGCCACCAGCGCCGTCTGACCATCCTTTGTCGGCTAAGCTGCCGCAACAGGCCGCCCTTCGCCGTCTCTTCGTTAGGTTCTCGCTAAAGCACCTTTTTTCTTGACCTTCGGCTGCACCTTGCGCCGGCACACGCCTGCCCGATTCATCTCAACTTTTTTTTCCTCCCACCAAACCTTTTTTTATTTTAGACGTATTCACCTCTAGCGGAACGCAACACGTTTGCTTTCAAGGCCGTCGCGCCTTTCAAGGTGGATTCATGTCCAACGGCTCGCGCCAATCTTCTCCTTTCGAGTTCCTCGATACCGCACTCCGGGACCTCCGCTATTCTCTGCGCACGCTCGCCCGCACTCCCGGCTTCACCACCATCGCCATACTCACCCTGGCCCTCGGCATCGGCGCCAATACCGCGATTTTCACGCTCCTCGATCAGATTCTTCTTCGCCTCCTGCCCGTCAAAAATCCCAGTGAACTCGTCCTCCTTACCATGCGCGGCCGTCACTACGGCAGCAATTGGGGCGGCAACGCGATCTCCCATCCCATGTTCCGGGATTTCGCTGCGCACAACGACGTTTTCACCGATATGTTTTGCCGCTTCCCGTTCGACGCCAGCGTCTCCTTCAACGGCCAAGCCGAACACCTTCAGCTCGAAATGGTTTCCGGCAGGTACTTCTCCACACTCGGCCTCAATCCCCTTCTCGGCCGCGTTTTCACTCCCGACGACGACAAAATCCCCGACGCCTATCCCTACGTCGTCCTCAACTACGCCTATTGGAAATCCCGCTTCGCTTCTGATCCCGACATCGTCGGCAAATCTCTTCTGCTGAACAACAACAGAATGACCATCGTCGGCGTCCTTCAGCCCGGCTTCGATGGCGTCGAACTCGGCCGCACTCCCAGTCTCTTCGTACCCATCATGATGCAAAAGGAAGTCATGGTCGGTAATCCCACCGACATGCTGCATGAGCGCCGCAATCGCTGGGTCAACGCTTTTGGCCGCCTCAAGCCCGGTGTCACCCGCGAGCAAGCCAAAGCCGCGCTCCAGCCTTTCATGCACTCCATGCTCGAAATGGAAGTCAAAGACAAAGCCTTTGCGCACGCCTCGCCCTACGATCGCGAGCAATTCCTCAAATGCTACATCGACGTCTTGCCGGGCTCCCAGGGCCGCTCGTACACTCGCCAGACTCTTTCCACTCCCCTGTGGGTTCTCATGGCCACCACTGGCCTCGTTCTCCTCATCGCTTGCGCCAATCTCGCCAATCTTCTCCTCGTCCGCGGTAGCGCCAGAAAAAAAGAAATTGCCATCCGTCTCGCCATGGGTGCCACGCGGCCTCGCATCATCGCCCAGCTGCTCGTCGAGAGCCTCTCCCTTTCCGTCCTCGGCGCGCTCGCCGGTCTTGCCTTTGCCTATTGGGCTGATAAAGCTCTCATGGCCGCTTATCTTCCTTCCGATTCCGGCGGCTTGAAAATTTCCACCACGCCCGACCTCCGCATCCTTCTCTTCACCCTCATCGTCACCGTCTCTACCGGCGTCCTCTTCGGCCTCGTCCCCGCTCTCCAGACCACCAAGCCCAACGTCGCCGGAACTCTCAAAAATGAAGCCGCGGCCCTGGTCGGCGGTGGTCACGGCGCGCTTCGCAAATCCCTTGTCATTGCTCAGGTCACACTTTCTCTTCTCCTTTTAATCGGCGCCGGCCTCTTCACCAAAAGCCTCGGCAATCTTCGCAATCTCGGTCCCGGCTTCCCCGCACAAAATCTTGTCGGATTTGAAATCGACCCTTCTTACAGCGGCTACAGCGTCCCGCGACTCAAAGCCTTCTATCCGCAATTGCTCGACGCGCTCGCTTCCATTCCCGGAGTCCAGTCGACCGGCCTCGCCAGCATGCGCATTCTCGAAGACAACGAGTGGGACAGCAGCATGACCGTCGAAGGCTTCAGTCCTCCTACTCCTGACGCCCACCCCGAACCTTACATGAATGAAATCAGCCCCAACTATTTCGCCACCATGGGTGTTCCCATCGTCAACGGCCGCGACTTCCGTCCCTCCGACACGGGCGAAATCAAGCACCGCCCCGATGAACCGAGCGATGAGGGCTGGGAACCGGCAGCCGTCATGATCAACGAGACCTTCGCCAAAAAATATTTCGCCGGCCGCAATCCCGTCGGCATGCACATCGGCTTTGGCTCCGACCCCGGCACGTCCACGGACATGGAAGTCATCGGCGTTGTCAAAGACATCAAATACACCAACCTCCGCGACGAAATTCCTCCGCAAGCCTATTTACCCTATCTCGCCACTCGCTTTGTCGGTGGCATGACCATCTACGTCCGCACGGCTGCCGATCCTACTCTCCTGACGTCCTCGATCCGCTCGACCGTCCGCGATCTGGATCCCAACATCCCCATTTCCAACATGCGCACCGAACAGGTCCAGCTCAGTAACTCCCTCTCCACGGAGCGCATGATCGCCAGCCTTTCTGCTGTCTTTGGTTTTCTCGCTACGCTTCTCGCCGTCATCGGCCTCTACGGCGTCATGGCCTACACCGTCGCCCAGCGCACCCGCGAAGTCGGCATTCGCATGGCGCTCGGCGCCGCGCAAGGCAGCGTCATCTGGATGGTCATGCGCGAAGTGCTCATCCTCGTCGCGGTCGGAGTCCTCGCCGGCGTGCCCGCTTCCCTGGCTCTAGCCAAGCTCGTACAGAGCCAATTCTTCGGCCTCACGCCGCACGACCCCGCCACACTTACGCTGGCGACCATCGCCTTGGCCGCCGTGGCCTCCGCTGCCGGTTACATCCCTGCGTGGCGCGCCTCGCGCCTCGACCCGGTTCGCGCCCTCCGCTACGAGTAGGCCGACTCGCTGATGCTCCACCCGGCGGCCTTGGTTGCCGGCTCTCTTTGTGAGGCTTACAATCGCAGTTCGGCCACATTTGGTTTCTCCACCGCGTTCAGCAGCGATTCGTCGCAAACGTCCAGCGCCGTCTCACAGGCCAGAAGATTTCGGGCTCGTTCGACCTTCGCCACTTCCTTCGACTCCGTGTCGTTCAAAGCTGAGTGGTCGCAGGTAGCGTACCCCTTGAGGCATTCCCAGAGATTGCGATCTTGATGCATCTCGGCCAGTTCTTGGGCCTGCGCACTTGTTAGTAGCGAACGATCACACTGCCCGATGCCCGTTAGGCAGCTTTGAAGGTTTTCAGATTTGTGGCTATTGGCGGTTTGCGCCAATCCAGCGCTTGCCAGGACACTCCAGCAGAACACGCCCAATAAGAACACTACGACTTCCCGTTTCATTCCTTCCTCCACAGAGTTCTTCCGTTTCGAACGCACAACCTGCCGCGCTCCGCGAAGAGACGCCAAGTCGTCTACATTCAATCCATTAGATGCGCTCTTCGTGCGGCACGCACACGCGTTTTCTGTCGACGCGACGAAACTTCCTCTGCCAACCCTCATATGCCACAGCGAAGTCCGCATCGCTGGCCGCGCCCATAGCACGCCGCTCACGTTGTTTTCCGCGCTCCGCATTTCCCTGTTTTGCCGTACACTCTTGTAAAGCAATCATGCACCTAAGGCTTTAGTTTCTGGAGCCAGAACGTTTGACGCCCACGCCGCCCTCCGCGCCGCAGCCGAACTCCCGCAAAGCCGAGCGTCTTCTTCTTCTGCTCTTCCTTTGTTCCTTGCCCATCCTCAATCCATGGGTTCGCGGCGACGGCGTTGGCTACTATGCTTATGTACGCGCGCCGCTCATCGAGCACAGTCTCGACTTCACTCACGACTATCAGCACGCCAACGAAAGTTTTCGCGAGCATCGGCTCGACGAAAACGGCCAGCCGGTCCCGCAATTTCGCACGCGCACCGGCCATCTCGATAATCACTTCACCGTCGGCCCGGCCATTCTCTGGTCCCCTTTTCTTCTCCTCGCCCACGCCGGCGTTCTTCTCGCCCGCGCCCTCGGCTCGCACGTCCTCGCCGACGGCTTCTCCGCTCCCTACCGCCTCGCCATGGCTCTCGGCACGGCCATCTACAGCTTCCTCGGCCTGCTCCTCTCCTTTCGCCTGGCCTGCAAATACGTCAACGAACGCTGGGCGCTGCTCGCCACGCTGGGCATTTGGTGGGCCAGTTCCTTGCCGGTGTACATGTACTTCAATCCTTCCTGGTCTCACGCGCATTCCGCGTTCATCGTGGCGCTATTCCTCTGGTACTGGCACGAAACGCGCAATACGCGCACTTTCCGCCAATGGATCCTTCTCGGCGCCATCGCTGGTCTCATGCTCGAGGTGTACTACGCCAACGCCATGGTCTTCGTGGTGCTGCTCTCTGAAGGCGTGCGTGACTACGCGGCCTCGTTTCGCCGCGCTACCCCCATGACACCCCGCGTTTCCCAGCTGCTGGCAAGGCATCTCGCGTTTGCGGTCACGGCGGCCGTTTGCTTGATCCCGATGTTTCTCGCGCACTGGGTTGTCTACGGCGGCCCTTTCGAGTCCGGCTATTTGCGCATCCGCGATTGGCTCTGGACCTCACCCTATCTCTTTGCCGTGCTGTTCTCCTCGGACCACGGCCTCATTTCCTGGACGCCGATTCTCCTTCTCGCCATCATCGGAATCTTCGCCTTCTGGCGCAGCGTCCCACGCGCGGGAACCGCTTTCGCCCTGGCCATGCTCGCCTTCTATTACCTCGTCGCTTCCTACCCCGATTGGGCGGGCATCTCGTCCTACGGCAACCGCTTTTTCGTTTCGCTTACCGTGTTCTTCATTCTGGGTCTCGCCGTGTTCTTGGAGCGCTGCACGCGCTTCTTTCGCACCGCCCGCGCTTCCTGGGCGGCTTCCTGCGTTCTGCTGGCATGCTTCGTCTTATGGAATGCCGGTCTCATGTTCCAATGGGGTATCCATCTGATTCCTGCGCGCGGCCCTATCTCGTTTTCAAAGATGGCGCGCAATCAGTTCGTGGTCGTCCCCCGGCAGATTACAGGGCAACTCAAGAGGTACCTCTTTCGCCGCCAGACGCTTATGGAACAAATAGAACATCGGGACATTGAGCAACTCCAGGAAAACCCGTCGCCCCAAGAGTGAAGGTGACAACCCACTTTTCTTTGAGAAGTGCGCTCGCGGGAACAACTTCGGTTGGCGAGTGTCGCCGCGCGCCGCGCATCTCTGCTACTCTAAACGAGGGCCTGCGCGATCCCTTGAAATCAGACGAAACATCCATGGCTTCGGTCACCGCTCCTGCCGAACGCCTATCCTTTTCGCACGCACCTTCCGCGATCGTGCGCATCGAGCCACCGTCCGGGTGGTTCGACTTGCGTCTCGGCGAGGTGTGGGCCTATCGCGAACTCCTCTACTTTTTCGTCTGGCGCGACGTGAAAGTCCGCTACAAGCAGACGGCCATCGGCGTGTCCTGGGTTGTGCTGCAGCCGCTGCTTACCATGGGCATTTTCACGCTGTTTTTTGGACGGCTCGCGAAGTTGCCCTCGGACGGCCTACCTTATCCCGTTTTCTATTTCACTGCACTGGTTCCTTGGACCTATTTCGCTACGGCGCTGCAATCCTGCACCAACGTTGTCGTCGACAACCAGCGCGTCATCACTAAAGTGTTTTTCCCGCGCCTGGTGCTGCCTATTTCCGCGGTCGTTGCCGGACTCGTGGATTTCGCCATCGGCTTCGTGGTGATTTGCATCGTTGTTGGCGTCTATGGTATTCGCCCAGGACTTGCGGCTCTCTGGCTGCCCGCGCTGCTGCTGCTCGCCGTGCTCACGGCGTTAGGCGCGGGCTTGTGGATGTCCGCGCTGAACGCGCTCTATCGCGATGTGCGTTATATTGTGCCGTTCATGATTCAGTTTTGGATGTTCGCGTCGCCAGTGGCGTACCCTTCTTCTTTGGTGCCCGAGCGCTGGCGCTGGCTCTTCGGTCTGAATCCGATGGCCGGCGTGATTGACGGTTTCCGCTGGTCGCTCACCGGCCACGGTGAACCTCCCGGACCGCTACTGCTGGCGTCGGCGGGAGCGGTTGCGTTGGTGCTGATTGGCGGGCTTTTTTTCTTTCAGCGCATGGAAAGCAGCATAGCCGACCGCGTGTGAAGACAAGGTTCGCAGGTTGGGGGGCCTGTGGGTTCGAAGCTAGAGATAGAGCACGGTGAACCGATGGACGCTCAGTTCGCGCGTGTCGCCTCGCTCTGCGGTTCCTTGAGTGGACTCGCGCGAAAAAACGAGCCAGACTCCCTACACTACCACCAAAGTCGCTATGCACAAGGGCTCAATCCTGCGATTAGCTCTCGCAGTTGATGCGGCGCCGTTGAACGGCTTGTGTGAAACAAAGGTTATGCGCATTGTGTTGATGTATTCCGTGCGCAGAACTGCCATTGGTTGACAATGCGCTTTGTACCAGTATAAATAACGACCATGTGGTCTGATCGGTTTCGGCAGAATCTCAGCATCCCCGCAACATTTCAGCCTAATGGCCAATCTCCTGACTCAACACCGACGAAAGTAGCTATTCTACTAGCGGTGACCCTGTGCATCGGCTTCTACATCTTCAGGAGCAACTCGCTCATCGGCGACGGCCTGCGATATCTCCCCGTGCTCCGGACGATCACTCCAGGCGCGGCTCCCAGGATTCAGCCTAACTCGTGGCGTGACGTTTACCGGAACCATTATAACGACCTGGTTGTTCATAACCATGTATTATTCGGTGCCGTGATCGGGACAGCCTTCGCGATTCAGCAGAAGCTGGGCATTGCTGGAGACGCGATCATTGCTATGCAGGCAGTAAACTCCTTCTGTGCCGCAGTTGCGGCAGCTCTATTCTTTCTGCTTGGCGTTCGCCTTGGCCTCCCGATATGGATTTCACTAAGCATTACTTTGGGGCTTAGCCTTTCTCCAACTTATTTGCTGGCGGCAACGAACATTGCAGAAGTAACCCTGTCGTTGCCTTTCCTGGCCGGAACGCTGCTGCTCCTGACCAACAGACAATTCTCTGGATGGACGCCGGTGGCGGCTGGCGTCCTTGTAGGGTTGGCTGGGATATTTTACGCGATAGCCGGATTCTTGGCTCTTGGCATTGTCGTGGCTATGGTCCTTACGCGAACAACTTCCCGCTCATCATTACGGTCGTTGTTCCTGTTCTTATTCAGTTGTGGTCTCGTTTTTGTGGGCATCTGGGTCACTGTGCTCATCGCAAGCGGCTACCGCACGTTGGAAAGTCTGCGTGTCGCTATCCTTCAGTTTCCCCAGGAAGGTACTTTCATCAAATTCAAATTAGGCTCTATCATCGCAACGGTGGTTGGCCTTACGCAAGCATTCTTTCCTGTGCTGCCAGATGATTTCGCTGGGTTGCATAGTCTGATAGCGGGAAATGTCGTGGCCATACTCAGGATTGCGACAGCCACCTTATTCGTGTGCACCTTGCTTGGCGCGACGTTGTATGTCCTTTACAAACGACTTGCTTTTCGAGAACCAGTCGTCCTTTCTTGCTTCGTAACGTTTCTGTTGGTCGAAGCGGCCTGTGCCAAATGGGACACCTACTATCAGAAACTCCACCTATTTGCGCTAATCTTCTATTGGGTGATGGTCTTGATGGCGCTCTCAAGGGCACAAGGGAGCGGCTTTCGCTGGCTCATCCTTTTGTTCACTAGCATCGTCTTTCTAGGTGGAGTATCGGTGCTGAGGAAGAATATCGAGCCAAGCCAAATGCAAGCGAATGCGCGAGAACTCGAACAGATCGTTGGAGATGGTGAACTGGTTACGACCTGGGAGGGCGATGTCTTACATATGTTCATGTACTCTAATGGGTCCAACATCGTCTCTCTGCCAGAACTGGCCTTTACTTCACACTTGGACTCTGAGGAAGCGCAGCGGAACCTAGAGGCGACTATTGAGCAAGCTACTATGCAAGGTAGAAGTGTGTATTTCTACGGGGTCTTCGATGAAAAGAGTGGGCGAGCTTATGACATATACGAAACGAGGTTTCGCGAGAAAAGTATGACGGCCTACCTCAGCAATTTGCAGCAACGATCCAAAATTATTTTGCGTTTGCCGCAACAATCCGGGGGGGCGATACCTCTGTATCGGTATGCGCCGTAGTCCGTGTTTGGAGAAAAATATGGATTGACAGGCCGCGGAGACCGTTGGCTAATCTCGATGATGACCACCAAAAACCTGCTCGGAGACGTGCAGTTTTCAAAAAAAACAGCACCAGCCTATTCGGTTGACTTTTGCGGGTGGGGGGAATCGCTTTGCAGTTCCCGGAATCGTCCAGCCACACTCACGCACAAGGTCTTCTGAATACTAAGAAATGCGATCGATACCGCGCTCGATTCCACGCCCATTCGAAAATTTTTGGCCGTCCACGGGCATCTATACTTGCTGGTTGTTGAGAGTTGAAACTTCAGCGAGACTACAGCATCGGCACGACCAATAACGCATCCAAGGGCATATCTACGGTTTCGGTATACCTGGTGAATGGAACCGGCAACGGAGCCGCAGCCTCTACTTATTCAGAAGTTGATTGCATCGCCGGAGGAAGTTGATGAGACATCTCGCAGGTCTGATCGTGACTGTAGTTTTGTTTGTGGGCTTGGCACGCGCGCAGGCGAACCAATACCCCGATGCAACAAGATACGGGGTGCAGGCTATGGAGACCGGGACTCCGGTGACATCAGGAGTCGCGGGCAGCATCCGATCGGAGACAAATTCCCTAACGATCTCGACGAATAGCTGCGGGCTCCAGCCGAATGGTGTGTGCTTCGCAGGAGGATATGGAATTTCGGTGTACGGCGCAGGAACCGCGAGTGGACTTGGAATGCCAGGCACGCCTACCGTAACGCCGAGCAACAATCGCACGCTCCCGGGCACGGGCGACGATGTGAATTCCCTCGGCGGATCGTCCACGTATAACTACATCATCGTTGCGCAGAGCATCGGCGGAGGGCTGAGTGCCCCGAGTTCAGTAGGCTCGACACGAACGGGCGTTTCGAGTCTCGGCAGCGTATCGACAACAATCTCAACGCTGTCTCGGTCGGCAAATATCGTGACGGTGACGACGACAGCAAACAGCGGAATCAATGCCGGAACGATGGTGATTATCAATGGCGCCAGCGATCCGACGTTCAACGGTTTTTATCAGGCTGACTCGGGAAGCGGCAACGCGAGCTTCACTTACACTCAAGGACTCTCCACAGTAAACGGAGCGACCACGAGCGCGACCGGCGGGACGGTCTATTACTTCGCCGATAATGTCGTGAGGTGGACAGCATCGTCCGGCTCTCCATTCCGCTACTGGATTTGCAGCGACCGCGCGAGTCCGGGGACGTATCACGTAATCGGAGTAAGCAAGCCGAACAACCCAAGCGGTAGTGCTTTCACGGACGGAACTCTGTATTGGGAAGATTACGGCGCGACGATGCGTGGAGGATTCACAGCCTTATCCCCAAACGTGAGCGACGCGATTTGCACGGGAAGCGGGACCCCGAATACCCTGACGACGACGGTGACATCAGTTAGCGGAACGACGCTGACGCTCGCGGCGAACGCGACGAATTCAGTGACAAACGGGTCGGTGCGGTTTGATGATGCCGCGCAGATCAAAGCGGCACTGACATCGACGCGCGGACGCTTGAATTTCCTTTATCCAACCTTGTCCGGCGGGTCGTATGTGGTGAATTCGATTCTAGATCTGCATGCAGTAGGGTTCGTAGCGTTTTCTGGAGCGGGTCTTTCGTTGTTTGATACATTAGTTCTATCAGAAATTAACTGGAATGGCATAATCTATCCAGGTGGCACTAGCGCGGATCAGTTCCAGTTTGAAAGTTTGCCGGGCATTGCCTGCAACGCGGTGCCGTGCCTCTACAACGTGAACGGAGGTTCGGGAAGAATTCAAAACCTCCGCTTGGGTTTAAGCAGCAACAATTCCATCGGGATTCTGAGCGACGGTGGTGGAGGGAGTCCGGGCGTAACTTTCGAGCGTTTGAACTTTGCAATGGGTAGTCATCCGTACATGAGCGAGGGCTTAGAGCTCCGGGGCGCCTCCGATAGCTCAAGCTCAGGCGCGTGCAATTTGATGCGCGAAGTCCTCTTTCTCGGCTCGCAATTCCCAGTCGGACAGACTGCCACTCCCATCTATTATGGGAATCGCGGCGGCTGCGCCACTGTCGAATCGTCTTTCTTGAGCGGTGCAGGAGCCATGATCCGGTACGACACGCCGGGCGGCTCTATTACGCAGGAGTGGGGCTATCGTCAAAGCGGCTATATGCCAGTCGTAACGGTCACCGCCATCAAAGAGTCGGGCGGTATTATTGGAGCAAAGCTCGAAATCAAGAATTTCGTTCAAGACACTGACGCTCTGTGCCTTGTGAGCGATTTACCTAGCCAAGCGAGGCTGAGTATAGGCGTAATCATCAAAACAGGATCTCTACCCTCTGCTGGCCAAAATCAAGTGTGTGGAGATCCGCTGACAATGTTGCACGTTGACGCGTCCCCATCATCGCAGACAGGCCAAAACACCAATATCAACGGTTTGGTCAGCGAAGGGGCAGAAATTCTCGAATCTGGCGCGACGCCCGGCACTGGAATCGGCATGCAGATGCAAAGGCCAGCCGCACCGACAGCTAGCGTTGCATCGGGTGGTTCGCTCGCCCTTGGTTCGTATACATACGAAATCGTCGCTTACGATACGAACGGAAACACGACGACGCCATCGCTACTATCAAAGGCTTGCACAACGAACCGCGGGAATCAAACTTGCAATCTTAAATGGTCGCTTGTTCCCGGTCAAGTCGCCACTACCATTTGCCGCAACAATGCATGTGCGGTTATCGGCGCTGGATTCAAAATGACTGGAGTGACGTTCTCGGATAACGGACGTTTTTTCCCTTCAGGTAGTCCGCCTGCTACCAATCAAGCGATCGCCAGCGGTGACACCGGCAGGGGACTTACAACGCACCAGATCGAACTCGTCGGAGACGGCTTTCGCGGAACACTTTCGCCGTCGTTCACTGCTGACCGCACGATGACAGCGCCTGATGGGGATAGCAATCTGATGGTTGTTGGTACGCTCACAACAACTTCTAATACTTCTGACAACCTAACACTGCAAGGCGTTACTTCGTCTTCGCATTGCGCGTTCTCTGCTGCCAATGTGTCTGCCGCAAAGAATATCACGCTCAGCTACATTTCTTCTGTTTCGAGCAACTCTGTGACGCTCGCACATGCAGCCACGGCTGGCATGATTTACAACTTTATCTGTTCTAAAAACTGAAGTGGGCGATGGCCCGTTTCTGAGATTTACTACCGTATCTTCCCGGGCATCGGTAGCCGTCGTTTAGTTCGGCACTCTGGACTGACCTGGCTTGGTGTTATTTCCTACTTTGGCGCCGACTCAGGCCGGGACGCCACTGAACACCTGCGCCGGTGCGGAGATTCCGCACAAATTGAGGAGTTTGTTGCAATCGCATAGAAACTTATGATCAGCGTTTCGAACTTGCGCTCAATATCGTGAGAGCACATAAACAAGCGCCCACTATCCCGTCTATGACAAACCTGTGGTGTGGTATTTCATCCAGACTATAGTAACGCGGGTTTAAAAATATAGAACTAGATACCGATGTGCGCCTCTCTGAAATTCTCACTGCTTCTCTGTCTTCCTTTCAGTATTCTTTGGTACTCTTGTCAGGAAATCTAGCTTCCGTAGACCGGTGAGTAGAATTGTCATTCATGGCGAGGGACTGAGCAAGAGCTACATGCGCGGCGCTCTTCAGCAGAGCACCCTTCTCCGCGATCAACTCAGCCGCGTGTTGAAATCACCTCTGTCTGTCTTCCACCGTACCAAGGTCGAAACCTTCTGGGCCTTGAAAGATATCTCGCTCGAAGTCGAACAAGGTGAAGTCCTTGGCCTCATCGGGCGCAACGGTGCGGGCAAGACCACGCTGTTGAAGGTCCTCTCCCGAATCACTCGTCCCACGTCGGGCTGGGCGGAAATTTACGGGCGTGTGGGGTCGCTGCTCGAAGTCGGCACGGGGTTTCATCCCGAGCTGACCGGCCGCGAAAACACGTTTCTTTCCGGGGCCATCCTGGGGATGAGCAAGCGGGAGATCGAAAAGAAGTTCGATGAGATTGTGGCGTTTGCAGAGCTCCAAAAGTTCATCGACACGCCAGTCAAACATTATTCGAGCGGGATGTACGTGCGGCTGGCGTTCGCAGTGGCGGCGCACCTGGAGCCGGAGATTCTGCTAGTGGATGAGGTGCTGGCCGTGGGAGACATTAATTTTCAGAAGAAATGCCTAGGGAAAATGGGGGATGTGGCGAGGGCAGGACGGACCATCGTTCTTGTTTCCCACAATATGGCTGCCATTAATGCTCTTTGCTCCCGTTGCATCATTCTCGCCGAGGGCACCAGTGAGTTTGACGGCCCCACCGATGCCGCCACCGCTCGCTATTACGCAGATTCGCTCGGCAAGCTGACCTGCAGCTCTGATCTGCGTGACGCACCTCGCGATGGAAACGGGAAGGCTCGCTTCACTTCTGTATCCATCCAGCCTCTAGGTGGCGACAATGAAGTGCTGCCCTCAGCGATCCCCGGATGCGATTTAAGTATTGATATTGAGCTGGAATGCTATGAAGATTTCACGGGGTGCAATCTTGCAATTATTTTCTACGACTCAACCGGTTATCGTCTGATCGATACGAACACTGCGCAAAAGGGTGAGTTCGTGAGTCTGCGTGCAGGCCAGAAAACGCTCGCGCAGTTCCGTCTCCGCGAAGTCCTGCTCAAGCCCGGAAAGTATTTCATAGGCTTGTGGTTGGGCCGCCATTGCATCGAGACCATTGATCACGTGGAACGTGCCGCCTTGATTGACTTCGTGGAGAGTGAGGAAACCTGCGCCCACTCGGTGATTTATCCAGGCACCTACCTCTGTCGCTTCGAAACAAAACTTGATCACGACTTGGTCACGAAATGACCAGGCTGCTTGAACTTTGGGACCGATTTCAGCAAAAGCGGATCGTCAACATCGTGCGCCCTTTCACGCTCGTTGGCCCCGAGCGCATGCAAAACCTCTTTCGTTTGGCTCGTAGGATTGAAAGGGAACGTGTGCCGGGTGATGTAATCGAATGTGGCGTCTGTAATGGCGGAACTGCCGCGATTCTGGCCAGCTCCGCGACCCATTCTCCTCTTGACCGCACCGTGTGGTTGCTCGATTCTTTTCAAGGAATGCCACAAACAACTTCGCAAGACGGAGCAGGCGTCGATGGGCATGCCGCCGAAGAACACATCGGAAAGGAAGTCGGCGACCTGGCGCGCGTCAAAGAAGTGTTGCGTCTGATTCGCGCAGAGATGAGCCGGGTGCGCATCGTACCCGGCTGGTTTCAGGAAACCTTTCCCTCAGTTTCCGGCGCGATCTCGAAAATTGCGCTCCTGAATATCGATGCCGATTGGTACGAGTCCGTCAAGCTCTGCCTCGAAACCTTTTACGACCGAGTCGTGCCGGGAGGTTTCATATCCTTGGACGATTACGGCCATTGGCCGGGCTGCCGCCTTGCCGTCGACGAGTTTTTTCAGCGCCGGCAACTCGCTTATAAACTCCAGGAAGTCGACTATACCGCGCGCTGGTTCAGGAAGGAGTGATCGTGCGCGCACTCAACCTGGGCTGTGGCCGCCGAATTCATGCTGATTGGGAAAACGTTGATTTTGCCGCCAGCGCCCCGGGCGTCCGCGCTTACGACTTGCGTAAAGGCATCCCCTATCCGGACGCGTCTTTTGACGTCGTCTACCACTCGCATCTCCTGGAGCACTTCTCAAAGCAATCTGCACCGGGTTTTCTCCTCGAGTGTCATCGCGTCTTGAAACCGGGCGGCATACTCCGAGTGGCAGTGCCGGACCTGGAGGGAATTGCCCGTGCTTACCTGGAGGCGCTCAGCAAAGCCTCCGAAGCTCAGCCGGGATGGGAGGCCAACTACGACTGGATGGTTTTGGAGCTGTATGACCAGGCGGTTCGTGAGGAGTCCGGAGGTGCCTGCAGCGATTTTTATCGTCAGCAACCGATTCCAAACTGGGATTTCGTCTATCAGAGGGTTGGCGCGGAGGCTAAGGCCGCCCTCGCAGCCTTCCAACCGAAAACGGCTCCTGCTGTCGATGATTCGCGTCGGATTCCGTCAAAATGGCAGTTTGTGGTGCGGAATTTCGGAAGCGTCCTGCGCAACAGGCTCGCCAAAGCTGTGCTCAGTAGTAGGGATTATCAGGCTTTGCAAGTTGGATTATTTCGGCGGCAGGGCGAGATTCATCTTTGGATGTACGATTCCTATTCGTTGGCACGCTTGCTGAAGGACGCCGGTTTCGCCAATCCGCAGCGTTGCTCCGCAACACAAAGCCGTATTCTAGATTGGGCGGCCTTTTGCTTAGATATGGAGCCTGATGGGTCGACTTATAAACCCGATTCGTTATTCATGGAAACGGTCAAGCCTTGAAAATCGTCCATATCAGCACGTTTGACCAGCGCGGCGGCGCCGCCCGCGCCGCTCACCGCCTGCACAACGGCCTGCAAAAAATTGGGGTTGACTCGCGGATGTTTGTGTCCGACAAAGCCAGCCGCGACGATTCGGTTGTCAAATATGAGCCGCCTGCAGACCCGTGGAGCCGGATTCGGAGGGAGCTGCGCAGGCAATCCCTGACACGCTCGATCGAAGGCTACCGAACAACGGCCCCCGCGGGCTTGTCCTTCCTTGCTGACGACCGCAGCGTCTATGGCGCCGATCCCTGGCGAAATCTTCCCGAAAATGATTTGATTCAGCTGCACTGGATTCTCGGATTTCTGGATTACAGCTCGTTTTTCCGCTCGCTTCCATTAGGCAAGCCGGTGGTGTGGACGATGCATGGCATGGATCCAATGACGGGAGGGTGTTGCTACGACAACGGTTGTGGGAGATTCGCAGAGGAATGTGGAGCCTGTCCACAACTTGGCTCACACTCAGCTTCTGACCTAACACATCAAGTCTGGCAGCGAAAACGGGACGTCTATTGCAAGCTTGGAGCGACCCAATTGCACGTCGTGACGCCGAGCCGCTGGTTGAGTGACGAGGTGCAACGAAGCTCTCTCCTGAAGCGTTTTACGTGCACAGTAATCCCCAATGCAGTTGACACGGAAATCTTCGCTCCAAGGGACCGTGCAGTTGCGCGCGAGGTCGTGGGCGCTCCGCAGGATGCCAGGGTCGTGCTCTTCGTCGCTGACGGACTCCATGTCCCTCGTAAAGGCTTGCATCTTCTCGCGGAAGCGTTGACGGGCATCGAAAAAAAGATTGGCATTTTCTTGATCTCTCTTGGCCCAGGTCAACCACCGACTTTGGACGGAATCCCCGGGCTGCAAGTCGACTCGATAAACAGCGACAGGTTTTTGTCCTTCGTATACAGTGCAGCGGACTTGTTCGTCGTTCCCTCGCTGCAGGACAACCTTCCCAACACAGTGCTGGAATCATTTGCCTGCGGCACTCCCGTGGTGGGATTTGCCGTGGGCGGCATTCCGGATTTAGTTAGGCCGGGGCTGACCGGCCTTTTGGCCAAACCTCGGGATCCGCTAGACCTGCGGAGAGCCATACTCGAATTGCTAAGTGATGGCGAGCGGCTCAGGAACCTGGCTGGAACCTGCCGGAGGATTGCTTGCGAGGAATACTCTTTGGAGATACAAGCGCGACGGTATGAGATCATTTATCGAGAAATGGCCGAACGGAGCAAGGCATGGCCTTAGCGATTCTATCGCTGGTTGGCCGGCTGACGAGATTTGCCGGCAAACCACGGCGCAGCCAGTTTCGGTCGTTTGCATTCCGTTGGCTTCGGCTCTTCCCCGCAATACCACTTCCGTTGCGGCTACCCTTCGGGGCCTGGTGGCTCGCGCGCAATGACCACATTGGAGCCTCCTTGCTCGAAGGGACCTTCGAAGGCGCGGAGTACCGATTCGTCGAGAGATTTCTCCAGCCCGGCATGATCGCTCTGGATATTGGCGCCAACCAGGGGTACTACACCCTCCTCTTTTCGCTGAAAGTGGGACACGTCGGAAGAGTTCTTGCGTTCGAGCCATCGGAACGAGAGATGTCCCACTTAAAACTGCATCTTAAGCTGAACCACTGCAAGAACGTGGAGACCTGTTCCTCGGCACTGGGGGCAGTCGAAGAAACAGGCCAACTCCACGTGGTGCTAGGAACTGAAATCGGTTGCAACAGCCTGCGGCCTCCGGAAGTCTCGCAGCCGACGGCCCGGCTCACTGTGCGGGTCGAGCGTCTGGATGATGTTCTGAGAGCACGCGGCCTCGCACGGGTAGACTTCATTAAACTCGATGTTGAAGGCGCAGAGCTCTCCGTGCTGCAGGGTGCGCAAGAATTGCTAACTCGCACGCCGCGTCCCGTAATTCTGGCGGAGGTCCAGGACATCCGTACAAAGCCTTGGGGATACCGCGCCCGGGAAATCGTTGCCCACGTTGCTGGGTTGGGATATAAGTGGTATAAACCCAGGCCCGATGAAATGCTGGAAATGCTCTCAGTGGACCAGGAGAATTACGACGGTAACTTTGTTGCGGTTCCACAAGAAAGCGTGGCTTCTTTGCAGCACCTCATCTTCGCGCCATCGGCGCTGCATTAAGGCAGCGCTCAGGTAGCAGTGTAGTTGCTTAAGAAGCAATATGAGAACGAACTTTTATCAGCACAGCCTCTGGCCGATTAAGAGAGGTTTTAGCTGAAAAGTTGGCCACGGCCTGAGAGAATAGGGCAGCGAGCACTACTTGGGAGGCGCGCGTAGTGACATTCGAACAGGTGCCCGTGGGTATGGTGCGGGATTACTGGGACGCGCGTCCCTGCAATATCCGCCACTCGCGTAAAGCAATTGGCACGCGAGAATATTTTGATGAGGTGGAAGCGCGGAAGTACTTTGTCGAGCCACACATTCCGGTATTCGCGGATTTCGAACGGTGGCGCGGCAAGAAAGTGCTGGAGATTGGCTGCGGCATCGGAACCGACACTATCAATTTCGCGAGGCACGGCGCGCAAGTCACGACGGTGGACCTTTCGGAGAAGTCCGTGCAACTGGCGCGCATGCGCGCGATGGTCTATGGGCTGCGGGATGACATCCGCTTTTGCCCTGGAGATGCGGAAGAACTGAGCACGTTTGTCCCTGTTGAGCCGTACGATCTGATTTATTCCTTCGGCGTGATTCATCACACGCCCCATCCCGAGCGAGTTCTCGAGGAGCTGAAGAAATACACGCACCCGCAGACCACGCTGAAGATTATGGTGTATCACCGCAGGTCCTATAAGGTGGCGCGGATCCTCCTGACTGAAGGCAAAGGACGATTCTGGAATCTCGAAGGGATGCTGGCACGGAACTCGGAGGCGCAGACGGGTTGTCCGGTGACGTTCACCTATACGCGAAAAGAAGGGCGGAAGCTGCTGGAGAAGCACGGATTCCGTGTGAAGAAAACGGAAGTGGAGCACATTTTTCCGTATCGGATCCGGGATTACGTGCAGTACCGGTACGTTAAGGAGTGGCATTGGCGGTGGATGCCGCAGAGGATTTTTCGAGCGCTCGAGCGGCGCTTCGGCTGGCATTTGCTGTTGATCGCGGAGGCCTGCTAACCGGAATGATGCCTCGGCTACACATTAAGCCCCCACTTCCGTGCCTTAGCGCAAATCGAGCAGACAGATGGACAGAGAGGCGGTATGCTGAGTGCGCCCAGAACTTGCTAGTGGCGGAAGTCTTATGGCACAAGAACGCCAAAGCATAGGTCTCCATTGCCCGAGTTGCAGCAGCCAGTCGATCAGGAAGTCGCGAAGACAAGGAATCCGCGAAAGAGTGCTGAGCTACCTGTCGTTTCGCAGACCGTACCGCTGCGAGAAGTGCGACAAGCGGTTTTGGGCGATTTTCGACGTCGTAACCAAGTCCACGGTCCACGGACGAGCGCGTTGGCTCACGGGATGAAGGCGTCCTGAGCCCTTCGCCGACACAAGCGACAAAGAGCGTAAGAAAGAATGCCCGGGCTATGGCCGCCGCCGGAATGGCTGTGCCGCGAGCAACCGCGCAAAGCACCAGCCCCGCAACCAGCCAGTGACCCAAGACTGCGCTTGTTACTGGCGGCTAGACGTGAACGCATGTGACTCTACCGAGCGAAGTTTCGGCTGAAAAGTTGAGGATGGCCTGAGAGAATAAACGGAGTGCAATGAGTGCTGCCTGACGGTGGAGGCTTGTTGATCACGCCATGCTAACGCTCTTCACGATACCGAAAGCGTTTAAGGGACACATCGAGGTCATCCAGCGAAATGCAATCATCAGCTGGACGAAGCTGAGGCCGCGGCCGGAGATAATTCTGTTCGGGCGGGATGCAGGGACCAAGGAGCTGGCGGCCGAGCTGGGGCTGCGGTACGAGCCGGAGGTGGCGGCGACGGAGCGCGGAACGCCGCTACTGAACGATTTGTTCGAAAAGGCCGAGGCGAAGGCGAATTTCGCGTGTATGTGCTATGTAAACGCGGACATTATTTTAAGGAGCGAATTCTTGCTGGCGGTGGAGTGCGTGCAGAAACGCATGCCAAACTCGCTGATGGTATCGAAGCGGATCAACGTGGATATGCGGGAGCAGCTCGAATTTGGGGAAGGCTGGGAAAAGGAACTGGGACGGCGGGCGCGCGAAACAGGCCAAGACGAGCACTACACAGGGATCGACGTGTTTGTGTACACCAAGGGAATGTACGCGAAAATTCCAGAGTTTGCCATCGGACGGCTGTGGTGGGACCACTGGCTGATCAAAGCGGTGCGGGAGCAGAAGCTGCCGGTGGTGGATGCATCGCGCGTCGCACCGCTCCTGCACCAGAGGCACGACTACAATCACGCGGTCGGCGGGGCGGAAGAGGTTTGGCGCGGGGACGAAGCGAAAAAGAATTTTGAGTTGTACGGCGGCGTGGAGCACGCGTACACGCTGCTGGACGTAACGCACGAGCTGACGGAGGACGGATCGATGCGGGCGGTGCGATGGCGGAAGCCCATGTTCAAGGTAAAGGCGGCGGCGTGGGACTTGTTTGTGCGTAGGACGGCGCTGGCCCGGCATGCCCTGGGTCTGCGGCGGAAGAGATAGCGGGTGTGTGGGATGGCGAGTGCGTGATAGTTAGAGTGCGGGACTCGTCTTTTTAGCTGTTCATGCGTAACGTAAGTTGATACACATTCTCCTTCGGAGATAAATGATGAAGCATGTCTCGGTGATCGGGCTGGGGAAATTAGGCGCGCCGATGGCGGCATGTATCGCGGCGAGGGGATTCCGAGTAACGGGCGTGGACGTTAATCCGCAAAAAGTGGATTGCCTGAACCGCGGAGTCGCGCCGGTAAAGGAGCCAGGGTTGACGGAGCTGATTGCCGAGGCGGGCAGGAACCTCGATGCGACGAGCAACGCGGCCGAGGCGGTACATCAATCGGAGGCGACGTTTGTTGTGGTGGCGACACCGAGCGAGGAAGGCGGAGGATTTTCATTGCAGTACGTGTTGCCGACGTGCGAGGCGATCGGGCGCTCACTAGGCACGAAGAACGGGTATCACCTGGTGGTGCTGACGAGTACGGTGATGCCAGGGTCAACAGGCGGAGCTGTGGAGGAAGCGCTGGAACGCGCAAGCGGGAAAAAGTGCGGAAAGGATTTCGGGTTGTGCTATAGCCCGGAGTTCATTGCGCTCGGAACCGTGATCCGGGATTTTTACAATCCGGATTTCTTGCTGATCGGAGAATCCGACAGGCAGGCGGGAGATGCGTTGGCGGAGATGTACAAGGTGATTTGCAAGAATGCGGCGCCGATAGCGCGTATGAACTTCATCAACGCGGAAATCACGAAGCTGGCGGTGAACACGTACATCACAACGAAAATCAGTTACGCGAACATGCTGGCGCGCTTGTGCGAAAAACTGCCAGATGCGGACGTGAACGTAGTGACCGATGCGTTGGGAATGGATACACGCATCGGCGCGAAATATTTGAGAGGCACGGTTAGCTACGGCGGGCCGTGCTTTCCGCGAGACAACCGGGCGTTGGCGGCGCTGGCGGCAAGAGTGGGGGCATCGTCTGGACTGGCGGAGGCGACGGACCGGTTCAACCGAGCGCAGATTAAGTCGCTGGCGGAAATCGTCAAGGCGGAGCGTAGCGGTGGCGAGATCATTGGAATTTTGGGTTTGACGTACAAACCAAATACGGACGTGGTCGAAGAGGCGTTCGGGTTCTTACTGGCGCAGGAATTGGCTTCCGCGAATCTGCCGGTCTTGGTGTACGACCCTTTGGCGGACCTGGAGCGCGCGAAGAACGCGTGCAAGGGAGTGCGGTCCGCAAGTAGCGCGGGCGAGTGTATCGCGCAGTCGGGCGTGGTGGTCGTGGCGACGCCATGGCAGGAATTTGGGAAAGTGCCAAGGGAGCATTGGACGCGATCGAGTTCGCCTCGCGTAGTCATTGATTGTTGGCGCACGCTTGGCCACTTGGCGGAAGCGAACGGCGTGCGGTATGTCCGATTGGGATTCGGAGAATCAAGCAAGCAGGCAGCGGCGCAAGGCGCACAAACGAGAGCGTAAAAGCGACAGTACACCTATTTACAACCTCCTAGACTAGACTAGCCGGCCGGTTCATCGGAGCATGAAACGAGTGCTGACCCGCAGGCACCCTTTCCACGTATCTCTTAAAGGTGGGCGTTCCCCTGCGAGCGCGTAGGTAAATATCAGTCGGTGATCGAGGCAAGAAGTTGGCGAAACCTGGTGCCGACACAAATGTTGTGTTTGCACCACGGTAAGTCAACCCTGCCTAAAACGATTTATTCTCGAAAAGAGTTGCAACCGCAGAGAAATTTCAGGCACTCCTGGTATCCTACAAACTGGAATCGGCCGTGTATGAAGCGCGGCGACAGGGGGCCCCGCGCGGGATCTGCGTCGAGCAGCGACGGAAATCCAAAGCGCGATTCTGGTTCCTCGCATCTACCGAAGACCTAGGGCGACGGGCAGCGACTTTCATCAAATGGCCGCACATACAAAAGATTCTCTCGAACTAAGAGATCCGGCATCGACTTCGGCGGAGTCTACGAGAACCACGACGAGCACCAAAGCGCTTGCGATGTGTCCAGCATGCGCTAAGGTCGCGCGAGACGCCCCTATCGAGCGCTATGGGAAATATGAATTGTTTCAGTGTGCGGGCTGCGGCTTGCAGTTTTGGGAACCGCGCGCCATGCCGGACGCGCGCTGGTACGAGCAAATGTACAGCGGGCGGGACAAAAAGCTGCTACCGCTCGAACCGGGGCATAGATTTTTTTTGAAAGATTCGAAAGCGCCAGGACGTGGCGAACTGCTGGACATCGGGTGCGGGACGGGGAATTTTCTAGCAGCTGCGCACAACGCCGGCTATGAAGTAACCGGAACTGAACTGGACCGGAACGCGGCAAGCTTTGCAAAGGAGAAGCTTGGATTACAAAAGGTTTTCGGGCTTACGATTTCGGAATTTGCGAAACAGCGCCCTAACGAGAAGTTCGATGTCATCACCTTTTTCGAAGTCCTTGAACACCAGACAGCGCCCGCCGAGTTCTTGAGCAGCGTCAAGTCGTGCTTGCGGCCTCGTGGCTATATCGCGCTCAGTGTCCCGAACCGCGAGCGCTGGATGACTGGGCCGGACGTTCTGGACTACCCACCGAACCATTTTCTGCGCTGGAACGCGGCAGCACTGAAGACGTTTTTGGGTGGCCAAGGATTCGAAACACTATCCATTCGCGAGGAATGGGCGCGAATTTCTCATACAGCGCAGATGATCAACCTGAGTTTGCGCACGGGATTGTCGAGGAGAGTCACAGGGCAGACACCGGTGAGTTTTCGAGACGTGATGCAGATGGCCCCGGAAGAGGCCTCCGCGGCATTGCGCGCGAAGCCGAGTTCGAAGCAGCGCATGATCAATTTGCTTGGACAAATGAAAGCAGCCGCTTGTGTACCATTGGCAGTGACGATTTATCCTTACGTCCGGCTGCGCGGCTACAAAGGAACTTATCTGTATTTTCTCGCTAGGCTAGTTCGGTAAAGAAGAACGGGAAAAGCGATCAAACGAGACCGCTCGCATTCACGGATGAAAGAGGCAAAAACCAGCCAATGAAACGCGCTTTGATTACCGGAATTACAGGACAAGATGGTTCCTATCTAGCAGAGTTACTCCTCTCGAAGGGATACGAAGTTCACGGAATCATCCGGCGCGCGAGCACGTTCAACACCAAGCGGATCGACCACATTTACCAGGACCCTAACGAGCCGAGCACGCGGCTGTTCTTGCACCACGGCGATCTCTCCAGCACTGAGTGGGTGCTAAATCTGATCTATAACTTCGCGCCCGACGAGGTCTATCACCTCGCGGCACAGAGCCATGTGCGCGTGAGTTTCGACATACCGGAATTTACAGGCGATATCACGGGACTCGGCACGATGAGGTTGCTGGAGGCGATCCGGCGCGCGGGATGTAAGACGCGTTTTTACCAAGCGTCGAGTTCGGAGATGTTTGGCTCGGCTAAGCCACCGCAAAGCGAAACGACGGTGTTCGAGCCACGGAGCCCTTACGCGGCGGCGAAGCTGTACGCTTACTGGATGACGCGAATCTATCGCGAAGGTTATGCGATGTTCGCGAGCAACGGGATCTTGTTCAATCACGAGAGCCCGCGGCGAGGCGAGACGTTTGTCACGAGGAAAATCACACGAGCGGTCGCAGCAATTCTCACAAGCAAGCAGGATTCGGTGTTCCTGGGAAATCTCGATGCCAAGCGCGACTGGGGCTATGCGCCGGAGTATGTCGAGGCGATTTGGCAGATGCTGCAGCAGGACGAAGCTGGCGACCTGGTGATTGGAACCGGGGAAGCGCATTCGGTGCGGGAGTTTGTGGAAGAAGCGTTTGCCTATGCGGGGCTGGATTGGCGGAAGTATGTGAAATCGTCGGAACGTTACAAACGTCCGCTGGAGGTGGATTGCCTAATTGCAGACACTCGTAAAGCGCGGGAGACATTGGGATGGCAGGCACGCGTGGGATTTACTGAGCTGGTGGCGATCATGGTGGACGCGGATTTGGAAGCTGCGGGCATCGCGCCGCGTGGAAAAGGGCGTGCGATCTTGGAGGCAAAGTTTAGCCACTGGAATCACTGGCAAAACTCGGTGACGCGCGTGATAGAAGCAGTGGAAGGACAAGCTTCGCAGCACTGAAGGCCCGGCATGGGATTCTGGAAAAAACGGCGAGTGGTGCTGAGCGGTGGGAACGGATTCCTTGGTTCGTTTGTCGTGGAAAGGCTGCGGGCGGCGGGCTGCCAATCCATCAGTACGCCGCATAGCCGGGAGTACGACCTACGCGAGAAGGCGGACGCGCTGAGGCTGTACAAAGACACGAAGCCGGACATTTTCATTCATCTTGCCGCGGTGGTTGGGGGAATCGGAGCGAATCGCGCAAACCCTGGAAGATTTTTCTATGACAATGCCGCGATGGGGCTGAATGCCATCGAGGCGGCCCGTATTGCGGGCGTCGAGAAATTCGTCTGTGCGGGAACTGTCTGCTCATATCCGAAATTCACGCCAGTTCCGTTTCGCGAGGAAGATTTCTGGAACGGGTACCCGGAAGAAACCAATGCGCCATATGGGTTGGCGAAGAAGATGCTGCTGGTGCAACTGCAAGCGTATCGGCGGCAGTATGGGTTCAATGGAATTTATCTGACGCCAGTGAACCTGTACGGGCCGCGGGACAATTTTGATCTAGACACCTCGCACGTAATACCGGCGCTGATTCGGAGGTGCTGGGAAGCGAAAGAGGCGCGTGCCCCGGAGATCACGGCGTGGGGAACGGGGAGCGCGACGCGAGAATTTTTGTACGTGGAGGATGCCGCGGAAGGGATTGTCCTCGCGGCAGAAAAGTATGAGAAACCTGACCTTGTAAATCTGGGTTCGGGCGAAGAGATGAGCATTCGCGATTTGGTTGAGCTGACCCGGTCGGTGGTGGGATATGGAGGGCCCGTTCGCTGGGACGCGACGAAGCCGGACGGGCAGCCGAGACGGTGCCTGGATACTTCGCGGGCGATGGCGGAGTTTGGCTGGCGGGCAAAGACGAAATTGCGTGAAGGTTTGGAGAAGACCATCGCCTGGTTCGCAGAAGAGATGGGGCGAAAGTCGCGGACGTGGGCGGTATAAAGTCGGCCGCGAGTCGAGCGGGGGAATCCAGATTGAGGGCGGACTTCTCGCAGCACGAAAAAGAGCCGAGTCAACGATTCAGCATATGACGAAACCGTTCATTAGTATACTAATAGACACCTATAACCACGAGCGTTTTATCGAGAAGGCGATTGTCAGCGTGCTGGAGCAGGACTTTCCGGCGGAGGAGCGGGAGATTCTGGTGGTGGATGACGGGTCAACGGACGTCACACCGGGAATTGTGGCGAAGTTTACACCGCAGGTAAGGCTGCTGCGGAAAGAGAATGGCGGGCAGGCGTCGGCATTCAATGCGGGGATCCCCGAGTGCGAGGGGCAGATCGTTGCGTTTTTGGATGGGGACGATTGGTGGGCACAGAAAAAGCTTACGCGCGTGGTGGAAGCCCTGCAGGCTGCGCCGACGGTGGGCATTGTGGGACACGGGATCGTGATCGTGGACCGGGACGGACGAGAGCATCGGGAGACGCTGCGAGAAGGCCATCGGTTTCAGGCGAATAGCATAGAAGGAGGGAAGCGGCTCCGGAGGCGCGGAGCGTTCCTGGGGACGAGCCGAATGACGATTCGGCGGGAGTTGCTCGAGCGGATTGGACAGGTTCCCGAAACGATCAAGATTCAGGCAGACGAGTATTTGTTCACGCTGGCGGCCGTACTGATGGAAGCAGAGATCTTGCCGAATACACTGACTTTCTACCGGCTCCACGAGGCTAACCGATTCCAGCTGGCGAAGGGTGCAGGTTTGGAGAAATTGCGCGATAAGCAGAAAGCGATGGCAGCCCTGGCGAAGGCGCTCGGCGATAAGCTAGCAAACCTAGGCGTGGCACCCGAGGTCCGACGCACGGTGCTGGGGTATACGCAGGCATCCGCGGACCAATTGCGGCTGCAGCTCGATGGCGGTTGGCCGTGGGAGACGGCGAGGACGGAATGGGAGCTTTACAGGATCCAGCATCCGGAAGCAGCTTTGGCGCACCGGTTGTTTAAGCTGATGGTGTTGGCAGGGGCTTTGCTAACGACACCGAAGGCGTTCTACCGAGTGCGGACGGCATTCGCTGAGAACGCGGCGTATCGGCGCGCGCGGCAAAGATGGCTGCCGCCGCCGGAGATGGAGCATATCGAGAAAGAGTGGCGCCCAGGATCATGATCAAGAAGGTGATTCACAAGTATCTGCGGCACTTCGGCGTAGATTTGATACATTTTCCTCCGCGAGACAGGGAACGCCCTCCGGATTTTCAGGACGAAGACATGGAAGTGATTGACGCTGTGCAGCCGTGGACGATGACGAGCCCGGAGAGAATTTACGCGTTGATGCAGGCGATCCGGTACGTAAGCGCGAACGGAATCGGTGGAGACATTCTGGAATGCGGCGTGTGGAAGGGCGGAAGCATGGCAGCGGCCGCGATGACGTTGCTGCAGATGAACGACACTAGCCGCAATTTGTATTTGTTCGATACGTTCGAGGGGATGTCGGCGCCCACACACGCGGACCTGGATTACACGGGCAAGCATGCAGGCGAAGTCATGGCGCAGGACGAAGGTTACAAATGCGCGGACGCGCCGTTGGAGCAGGTGCGGGAGGTGTTGCGCGGGACAAGCTACCCACAAGAGAAGATTCATTTCGTTAAAGGGAAGGTGGAAGAGACGCTGCCGGAGTCCGCGCCCGAAGCGATTGCGGTGCTACGGCTGGACACGGATTGGTATGAATCGACGAAACATGAATTGCAGCACTTGTTTCCGAGGCTCGCCAAAGCGGGTGTAATCATCATTGATGACTACGGCCACTGGAGGGGTTCGCGGCAGGCGTGCGATGAATACTTCGCGGAGAATCGCGTGCCGATTCTACTGAATCGGATAGATTACACAGGACGGATCGGACTAAAGCCATGATCGGGGAGCTAGGACGAGCAGTGATGCCGCGGCGGTTGCGGAGAAAGGCGCACGGGCGTTGAGGATTTTGATAGCGATTGGAGTGCCGCGGCAGAAGGAGGCGGGAGCGGCAGCGGTGGTGCTGAATCACGCCGCAGAGCTGACGAAGCGGGGGCACCAAGTGGAATGCTGGTTTTTGGAAGACGTACTGAGACCCTCGGTGCAATGGAAGCGCTTTCAAGCGCTACGTTTTGCGAAAGAAATCGCGAGGAGGATTCGTAGAGAACCCGCGAGATTTGATCTGGTGAATCTGCATGCGCCTTGGGGAGGCGTGTATGGAAAGTGGCGCCGAAGAAGCGCAGGTGGACCACCTTACGTGTTGACAATGCAAGGGAGCGAAGAGCGATACGTTCAGGCGATGAGACTGGAAGAAAGGAAAGGACGAGCCTGGAACTTCAGTTGGAAGAACCAGATGTGGCACCGGGCATATCACCAGAGGATGTACGATGAGTCAATTAAGACAGCAGATTATGGCGTGGTGGCCAACCGCGAGGCATGGATTTGCGCGGAATTGAAGTATGGGCGCGCGCCAGGTCTTTTTTGGTATGTTCCGAACGGAACCGAAGAGCGCTTTTTTGTCGCGCGGGAATATCCGGAGACGGCCGCCTGCGAACTCTTGTTCGTGGGAACGTGGCTGGATCGAAAAGGCGTGTATTACCTGACTGATGGGTTTCTACGAGCGTCACAAAAGAATCTGGGGCTACGGTTAACGGTGGCGGGATGTTCGGCTTCGGAAGGCGAAGTGAAGAAGATGTTTGCTGCCGAGGTTCGCGAGCAGGTAAAAGTGATTCCGTTCGTGAAGCGTGAGAAGGTTTTGGAGCTGTACGCGGCGCACGATGTTTTTGTCTTTCCGTCGTTGGTCGAGGGGATGCCGCTGACTTTGCTTGAGGCCATGGCGACGGGAATGCCGGTCGTAACGACGAATACGTCGGGCATGGCAGACGTGGTCGAAGATAACGTGAACGGGCTGCTGGTGCCGGCCGCAGACGCCGAGAAGCTGGCAGATAGCATCGCGAGACTGTGCCATTCGAGCGAGCTGCGAAAGCGGCTGGGACTGGCGGCTCAAGAGACGATGCGGCGCTACACATGGGCACGCATCGCGGGTCAAATGGAAAAAGTGTTTACGCTGGCGATAGAGAAACGCGAGAGGCACGGACGGGTTTCGTAGCATTTTTGCCGAAGTCGTGGGGGTTGGAGAACGCATGAGATACGCAGTGGCAGACTTGCCGAGCGAGGCAGGCGGAGCTCAGAGGAACGTGGCGAGCGAGAGCCCATGGTTGCGGCATTCACTCTGCGCATATTTAGGATTGCGGCCAGCGCTGGCACAGCATACCGCGGAAGAGCACGAGGCGATTCGGAAGTGGGCACGTGGAGCGCGATGCGTGGTGGAGATTGGCGTCGCGGAAGGAGTCTCGGGGCTGGCGCTGCGCGAGGGTATGGCAGAGGACGGAACTCTGTACTTGATTGACCCGTTTCACCTAAGTCGGGTTCCAGGATTGAATTTCATCAAACGGGTGGCGCAGCGCACGGTGCGGGGCAGCGAGCATGGAAGAGTGGTGTGGATTGAGAAGTTCAGCCAGGACGCGGTGCGCGAATGGAAAGGGGCGATTGACGTGATTCTCATCGATGGAGATCACGCGGAGAGTGCGGTGGAGCATGATTGGAGGGGCTGGAGCGGATTTGTCAAGCCCGGCGGCGTGGCGATTTTTCACGATGCCAGACTCTTCGATCGCGGCTGGACCACTGCGGACTACGGGCCCGTGAAATTTGTGGATCGAGTTTTTAGGAGCGGACAGCAAGTCGGCTGGAAAATCCTCGAGGAGATTCATTCCCTATTCGTTGTGCAAAGAACCAGCTAGCTGTGAGTGACGGCTCGGATCCGGTGGGGCGGTGAAGAATTGCATGCTAACGCTCGGGATTAATTATTCGCAAATGCATGATTCGTCGGCGTGCTTGATGCGCGACGGCGAACTCGTGTTTGCGGTGGCGGAAGAGCGGATCAGCCGGGCGAAACACGATGCGCGGTTTCCGGTGAATGCGATCCGGGCCTGTCTGGATTTTGGGCGGGTGAAGGCTAGTCAGTTGGATGAAGTTTGTTTCGGTTGGCAGGCACCGGGAGCGGCCTTTCGGCACGATTTAAAATGCTACGCCACCCGCAAGAGGCCAGCGACGTATCTGAATGGACTCAACTCGACGCTTCATTTCCTAAGCATGTGGCATCAGGACGGCGGAGCGAAGAATTTTGCGCAGAGTTTTGGTGAAACTAAAGCGCGAATGAGATTTGTCGGGCACCACGCGGCTCACGCGATTAGCGCGTACGCGTATTCGGGATTCGAGGAAGCCGCGGTGGTGGTGATGGACGGACGCGGAGCATGGGAGGCGACGTCCATCTGGCACGCGCGCTATGGGCGGCTGGAACATCTGCTGACGATTCCATTTCCGGATTCGGTGGGATATTTCTACAGCGAATTCACCGAGTATCTGGGATTTCACCGGAACAGCGATGAGTGGAAAGTAATGGGTCTGGCGCCCTACGGAAAGCCGGGAGTGAATTTGCGAGAATTTATTGATCCTCAAGCTGGGCCGTACAAAGTCCATGCGAGAAAGCTGGTGGCGAATGGAGCGGGGCCGTTCGCGGACATCGTGCGACGACTCGGACCGAATCGAGTGCCGGAGAGTGAAATCGAAGAGCGACACAAAGACGTTGCCTACGCGGTGCAGGACGCATGCGAACTTGCGATGATGAGCGTCGTCAAAATGGCTCTTGAGAAAACGAAGACCCGCAATCTTTGTCTGGCGGGCGGGGTGGCGTTGAATTCCAAAGCGAACGGGAAGATTCTTGCTTCGGGACTGCTGGAAAGGATGTTTGTGCAGCCCGCCGCCTCGGATGACGGTGTGGCATTGGGCGCGGCGCTGGCGCCGTATCTGGACAGTGGTGGACAGCTTCCGAACAAAGCGATGCGGCACGCATATTTCGGGCCGGAGTTCGAAGATGAGGCGATTGAGAGCGCCCTGCGGACATATAAATTGAAATATACACGCGCCAGCGACGTCGCGGTTGCGGCAGCGGAGCTGCTGGCGAAGGGGAAGATTTTGGGATGGTTTCAGGGACGAATGGAGTTTGGTCCGCGAGCACTCGGAAGCCGATCGATATTAGCGGATCCGAGGGATCCGGAGATGAATGCGAAGGTCAATAACGCAGTGAAATTTCGGGAGTGGTGGCGGCCGTTTGCGCCGTCTATGAAAAAGGAAGCCGCTGCAGAATTCGTAGAGAGCGCGACGGATTCGCCGTTCATGATTCTGACCGCGCAGGTGAAGCCGAAGAAGCGCAGTGTGATTCCGGCGGTAACTCACGTGGACGGAAGCGCACGCCCGCAAACGGTGGAAAAACAGATCAATCCGCTGTTCTGGAGGCTCATCGATGATTTCGGAGCGCGCACAGGAGTGCCGGTCGTCTTGAACACGTCGTTCAATTTGCGAGGCGAGGCCATCGTGCATACGCCGACGGATGCCATTCGAACGTTCTTCAGTTCGGGGATGGACGTGCTGGTGGTAGGAAGCTTTGTGGTGGAGAAATGAAATGAGCGAAGCGCAAGGCCGGATACGACGACGTCGGCAGACTTAAGCGTCGATGTAAGGGAATTGTTGCTAGAGAGCACGGTTTTCACCATTACTCGGAATCGAGGAAATGTAGCCTGCCTATCGCCGATTGCGATTGCTTGGTTAGCCCGACGGCAGGGACAGTCCTTCTGATCTCGGCTCCAGCGAAATAAATGGCGCACGCAGTCGAAAAGGTGCACCTGCTCAGGCTCGACCGGATTCAAGTAATCTAGTGGGAAGATTCGGCCTATGCCCCGCAGCGCCGATTCATGCGATTGATGAACCCAGCGTAGGTGGGTTATCGTGTCAACGCGATGTATCTGCGACCCGGCGGAAGAAAACTCTTCTTCTATTCGGTTTGTATTCTTGCTGTTGGCCTGGCATATCTGCTGACGCTCACAGCCGGACATGTGATCGCTGAGGATGACTTCGCCGGGTACATCATGCACGCCGCCAATCTCGTTGAGGGAAGGCCCTACACGGCCATCCACTACATCGCTAACCCGGATGCGCTCTGGCTGGCACCAGCAGATGGTTATCCCCCGGTTTACCCTTTGCTGCTCGCGCCGGCTTACAAAGCTTGGGGTATCAACTTTCGAGCTTTCAAAGCCGTAACCGTTCTTTGCTTTGTAGTTTTCCTTGCCATCTTCTCCGCCCTTACAGAGAAAGATGTTTCCATTTCCATCAGTGTCGCCGCGATGCTTCTCCTCGCATGCAATCCCGTGCCCTGGGAACTACACGATTACCTCGTTTCGGAATTTCCGTACCTGATGTTCAGTTTTGCCTCCTTGCTAGTGGCTCGGCAGGTATACGCCGAGTTGAGAGCGGAAGAATTCCGGATCGGAAGTGCCTTCCTGCTTTCCCTGCTCCTCTATGCTTCCTACGGCACAAGGACCATAGGGATCGCATTGCTCCCGGCGCTGGTGGTGGCCGATCTATTGAAATTCAGGCGTCCGAGCCGGTTTCTTATCGTGGTTCTTGCCCTTAGTTCAGCGCTCATCCTCGGGCAGACTGTCCTCCTAACCACGACAAAGGGATATCTTATGGCGCTGAGACTTTCCGGCCAGACTGTCGCACGCAATATGCTCTTTTATTCAAAGACGCTCTCTTACGTCTGGGCGAACGGCTTCAGCAAAATGGCCCAGATTGTTTTTGCATTGCTGTTCACAGCGCTGGCGGCCACCGAATTCGTCCGCAGACTGTGGGCTGATCGCTCGGTGAGGGAATTTTATCTCCTGGGCTATTTGGCGATTCTTTTCTTATGGACCGCAGAGATTGGCCTGCGCGGCTTGTTGCCCATTCTGCCGTTGTATTTTGCATATGGCCTCGCCGAGTTCCGACGAATCCTCGCGGCGGTGGCGCCGCGCGCACGCGGGATTGCCGCCGTGCTGCTTCTCCTGTTTGTGGGCGCAACCTACGCGGGAGAATTGAGGAAGATATCTCAGGAACCCACTAAAGCAAACGTTAACGACCCGGCCCCACAGCAATTATTCGCTTTTCTGCGCACTCACACTGAGCCTTCGGAAGTGCTGCTCTTTATAAACCCGCGGGCCTTGGCCCTGTACACGAATCGATCGGTGGGAAGCCTCGCTCCCGCCGAGTCTCCGGAGGATTCCTTCCGATTCGTGAAGAGTGTAAACGCGACCGTCCTCGTCGAGCCCGTATCGAGCCCGCCCGCCTGGGACGATCTCCTCGCAAGCAAGAAGATCAAGGCCGTCGAGGTATTTTGCAATTCCCAATACCGCGTCTTTCGGATAGCTGTTAACGAAGGCCTGCCAGCCCAGCCGCCTTGAAGTGCAAGATGTTGTCATTAGAGATAGGCTTCCGCGAGGACGGCCGCACAGCATATTGGATTTCTAGCTACTATCATCCTCACGTGACATGAACGAACCTGTGAACCAACATGGGCTTGTTACAAATCTCACGGCGTTCAGAGATTTTCGAAGGATGTTAAAATAACATCGTCAAGGCGTGCGGCACGCATAAGGACCATGGGCATTCTATCGACATTCCATCGAGGAGAATATCGGCGGCGACAGCTGACCTTTTTTTTCGTTTTGGTCATCGGAGCCTTTGCGGCTTACGAGTTAGCGCAGTACGTGATTGACGACGACATGGCAGGTCTAGCGTACGCCGGACTGTGTACGGCTGGAATAGCAATCGTCGTCCGAATTCTAAATAATTGGCGCAACGGCTTATATTTTTTTCTAACCTGGCTGCTGTTTGAAGATTGCGTGCGAAAATTCTTGGGCAACAACATGGCGATCTATTTTGCCAAGGATTTTCTACTCTCAGTAGTCCTGATATCATTCATTACGGCTATTCGCAGTAAACGGGTCATTCCTTTCCGACCCCCCCTTTTTGGTGCCGCTGCTGACTTTCATCTGGTTCGGAGCTATCCAGGTATTCAATCCAGCTTCCACTCAAATTGTCTACGGGCTGATGGGCTTTAACCCAGGTTCGTCACTGAGCGGGTAAAAACAGGGTTAAGTCCTTTGAAATCAACTCAGGCTATGGCCGAGTCTGCACTACATTTTTGAATCTGGATGGGCTCGGGCCGTTCCGGTAACTGCAATTGGAGTTGATAAAGAATCTTCTGCTGCTCTTCGTCGAGTTTGCTGATGCGTCGCAACCAGATCTCTCGTCCTTCGATGGTTGGCAGCACGATGTCCACGCTGTACAACTCCGAGAGTCGCAGCAACACTTTCGCTGGTGAGTATTCCGAAGCCACGCGCTTCAGCAGATGCTTTAGGGTCACCAGCAGGGCATAACCGAGAAACGCTACCAGCACGTGCGCTTTCACCCGCTTTTCGAGCTGATGGAAGAGCGGTCGAATGGCCAACTCGCTCTTGAGCGTGCGAAACGCGGCTTCCACTTCCGTCAGCTGCATATACTTCTTCCAAAGATCTGCAGCACCGTTGCCTGTCAGATTCGTGCGCAGGAGATAAGCTCCTTCGCGGGCCTCGAGCCATTGTTGCTGTTCCGGCTTTTGCCGCCAGACCAGACGGGCCCCTTCCTTGCGATCCTTGATGGTCATTTCATAAAGATCCGCTACCTGAGGATGGGAAGCCTGAATGCGGCCCAAGCGAATAAACATCTTGTCGCGATCCTTCAATTTGCCGTCGGCGATGCGCTTCTCCAGCCCCGTGAGCGCTTTTTCGATCTTGGCCACAAAGCGGCTCCGGATAGCTTTCTCCTTCTCCTTTCGCCCCACGGTACGGCAGAGGATGTAAGTCTCCTCACCGCCCGGAATCTTGATCTGCTTGACCTCCACATCCGGGCGAATCTTTTCGAAATCATCTTTCAACAACTCCGCTTCGAATTGCTTCAGCTTGCTGCGTGTCGTGCCCACTAGATACTCTCCACCACGGTTGCGGATGGCTACCAAGTTCTCCTCACTCACCACCCCGCGATCAAAGATCCACACCCTTCGCGCTTTCCCGTGTTTGCGCTCCACCGTGCGCAGGATCGCTTCGACCGTCGTGACATCGGCGCGGTTTCCATCGAATAGTTCATAGCTGAACGGAAAACCATCTGGATTCACGATCAACGCCAGCACCAGCTGTTCGCAGTCCGGGCGATGATCGCGCGAGTAGCCCCTTCGCATCATGGGGTTTGCTTCCGCGGCCCCTTCCACATACGTGCTGGTCAAGTCATAGAGCAGCACGTCGAACTCCGCCTGGAACAACTCCCCATAGCGTTGCTTCAAGTGCTGTTCGATTTTGCTCTTTAGGGGCAGCAGGCGGTCGAGACAACGATACAGCCGCGTGTCATTGATCTTGCCTTTTCCGATGTGCAGCAGATCGTCCAGCGCCGTGGACGGATACCAGTGTTGCTCCACCGCCAGTTCGCTGCCCGGAGCGCACAACCGGTTGATCGCCAACACCGCCGCAACCCGTGACCAAGCGACGTCGGGACCGTCTCCGTCGAGATGCTGTGCAAAAAACTCATCGAGCCCCAGCCGTTTCCATAACTCCAGTCCCAAATAGCAGTCGCCGAAGCGCCGCGTGCGTTCCACCCGGACTTTCTTCACCAGTACGCGT